>Ga0114923_10001394_pt1 | contig 16872 bp, 4 predicted proteins | sample SumtaG_FD_89578 | JGI IMG/M metagenome (GOLD analysis project Ga0114923, IMG submission 89578) | Deep subsurface microbial communities from Indian Ocean to uncover new lineages of life (NeLLi) - Sumatra_00157 metaG | ecosystem: Environmental > Aquatic > Marine > Oceanic > Sediment | place: near...
ACTACAGAGATAGACGTGGGAAGTGGATTGAACCTCGTTACCAATAACGGTAATAAGTCTCAATCCACTTCCCACGTCTATCTCTGTAGTGTATGTTGTTGCATCAAGACCATCAACTGGTGCTGGGAATGGAAAGATTACATCTGTTAAATTAAAGAATAATCCAGGAGGTGATCCAACCTCAAGTAAATCAATTGTTGAATTAGAACCTGTCGAATTACTTGTAATTTGTAAATCACCAGACACTAACGATATAGTTGCTCCACCAACCTCACTATTAAACACATCAATTAACTGGACATATGTTTGCACCTCATCACCGGTTGTTGTTATTGTTTGGGTACCACCACCATCAACAGCGACAGCTGTTTGATAAGTAATACCTGTTCCAGCAACAGCTGCTTGAATTTGTCCAGCGCTCGGTGAACCACCAAAATCAATACTTGAGAACAGAGGATCTGATCCAGTATCTGTTATACTAATTGATGAAGAAATACCCGTAATGTTGCTTGTGACTCGTAAATCACCACCTGGCAGTGATACTGTCGCTCCTGATAACTGTAGATTCATTTGAGAAACTAGTTCACCAAACGTTTGAGCATCAGCCCCAAGAATATCTAAATTTTGATTATTGCTATTAACAGAGACCGTCGCCGTATAAGACGTTGGATCTGTGCCAGCGATCGCGACATCAAGAGATGCGCTGGTTGATAACGCGGCAATAAGAGGAGTACCAAAACTACCACCGTCAGCGATTGATATACTTGAACCTGGTCCAGTTGAGTCACTTGTAACAACAATACCCGTGTTATTCGTACAAGTAGCACTACCACCAGTCAACGAAGTATTAATCGCATTAGCAATTAATGTATAAGTGCTAACAGAGCCCACACCAAAAAAGAAAATCTCTTGAGGTGTTCCACCGTCGACTGTTACTGTAATGGTAAAAACTAAAGCTGCACTCAAGCCGGTCTGTTTAGTACAAGTTTCACTTGGAACTGGTGAACCAACCCACGAAATCGTTTGTGAACCTCCACCGCCACTATCTAAACCAGTCAAAGATCCACTTGCTACCGCACCACTTAAAAAGTCTACGTCTTGAAATCCAGCTGTTCCGAGAGTAAGGCCTGTGGAAGAAGCAAAAGTCTTCGTTGTGGTAAATGTCACATCCTGAATACCTGATGTATCAAAGTCATTAATTAAACCAGTTGGGTTCGTACCAATATCAGTGTCAAGAGGTGAACCTATATCACCGTTAATATCGACTATTACTGGACCAGGTGTTATAGCGAGAACAGTACCTTCGGATTCAATAGAAACTTGAATTTCTGTTTGTGATGGAACCGTATTATCTAAACTAATAATAAAGTAGAAAACACCAACCGTAACAGGTAGTGGTAATGAATCACTTGACGTGAATACTACACGATCATCGAGTGCTAAAATGCCATTTGTATCATCAACAACAATGGTGTTTATAGGATTTTGTGGTGAACCAACCGAAGGAGAACCAGTGCTTATTGTATTTGTTGTGGATGGAAATACTTCAACGATATCTAGTGTTGAACGCTCACGTTGGAACACTTCAACCTTTGCTCGACCAGTTTTTCTGATTAACGGATCAATTGAAATATCTAATTCTTGAACTGCTGCTAAATCATCCCATTCACTCGGAGGTACATCTGATTTTGTCCAATCATAAAGTCTAATTGTTGACCAGTCTGAAAGTTTACCCCAGTTCTCAATGCGAGCATCTAACGAAAATATATTTATATCGCTGTAAGGGAAATATTCACGTTGAGATGTGTCCCACCACGTTGTTCTAACTTCTGGTACGTTCCAAAACTCAGTATCAACCCATGTATTGTCAAGAGCATCTGTGTAAGACGCCGGATCAACGTTTGTTTCAACGTTAACGATGTTATTAGCTATGTGGTATTGGTTACCGCGACGAGGATCCCAAAATGGAACTTCGTTAACAACACGATCGGCCTTAACATCAATAACCTTAGCCGGATTTTGGGTATCCTCACCTGGATTAATTGTATAAAGACGTAGATCTGGGATAGGTGAACCAAGAGGATCACCAATAAATTCAATTAATCTAGAATTAATAATATTATAATTAGTACCTTCAACAAACGTTGAAACTAACGTAGAGCCACTAACTTCAAGAATAACTACATCATCAAACGGAACATTCGACTCATAATAATATAATGCAACAGGACTTCCAGTTTCTTCAGTTGTTGAAGTTATGGTTTGAACATCAGTAATCTCTGCGTTAAAATAGAAACTTGAATCGTTATCTTCTAATACATTAAGTACGTCTGGTTGATTGAACCAACGAGTTTGGTTTGTGAGAAGAATTCCTTCAAATGTTGATGCAGCAGTTTCTCCAGCTTGTAAGAAGTGGAAACGTTTTTCGTTCTTTTGACTATCAGCAATGACAAGATTAAGAGCTGGATATTCTTGTTCGTAATTAGAACCAAAATCAGCTACCTTATACGCCCAAAATTCATCAACAGAACTATCTTCAAAATTAATAGAATTTGTAAATGCATCGACAGCTTTAACAGAACCTTTGTTTTGAATCATCCCACGCCAAAATAAGAATTTTGATTTCGCATTTAAACCAATATCATCGAGGAATGTTTGCTCAGTTTCTCGATAACCGATTGTTCGACGACCTTGTTTAATAAGGTTTGTTGTCTCCAACACAACATTAGTATCATAAAGATTTTGCATATCGAGAACATTAGATTCAATGTTACGGAGAATTTCATCGTCAGGTGTTAAGAAATAACCACCAATAGCTGGTCTTTGTGTAAACTCGTCTTGACGGAAAAACTGCAAATCAAATCGTGCTGAGTTTAAACCAACAAACGGATCATATATTAATGTTCCATCTTCGGCATAATCATTGAATAGAACTACTGATTCGTAACCGTCTACAAACGCTTGAATGCTTGCTATGTGAAGAGTGTTATACGGTGTTACTTCACTTGTAGGAACACTCGGATTTGGAATAGGATTTGGAACAAAAATTCGAGCAACATTATCCCATCTAAATACTGATATATCTTTACCTGTTAATTGATTTCGATCTTGATCAGTTATAAGCTGCGTGTTTCGAATATCATCTGTTGGCCCATCAACAACATTAGACAGTATGCCTTGAGGTGTTGTTATCCACAAGTTATTTCTAAACGGATTAATTTCAATTGATGGTGTTCTATCTCGTGTATCTGGTGTTAGGAATATACTAACTGTTGCACTACCTCCACCAATTATATTAACAGGAATTCCTATCAATGCATCCGAAGCTGTTAATGCAACCTGTATGATTGAATTTGGAGACCCAGTACTTATAACGTAGTATATTTGATTCTCTACAAGCGGAGTTGGTAATGAACCAATTCCAGCTGAGAATGATACTTTTGTACCTGTTTGCCATGCTGGCACCGAATTATTAAATGTAAGTGTATCGGCAGTGGGATCCACGGAAACAGGATATAAATTTGGTAACACTGTGCGTTGTTGCGGTAACCGGAAAGCTTGATCAATAAATCGTTCTATTTCGATATTCCAACTTACAGGTTGTTGTGTGTCAGGATCTGTTTCAAGAGCGTCTCGATTAACATCCCAACCATCCTCGGAAGTAATTACTGCATAACCATCAACAACATTAATTGGATTTTGAACGCCTATTACGCGTTGAGGTGGAACAAATGAACGAGTAAATCGTTTGTCTAATGTATAATGATTCCAAACACGACTTACAGTAGCACCACCAAGTGCTCTAAATTTTGAAAATATTTGGCCAACAGAAATTTGTCCTGACCCTTCACTAAGAAGAGATATGTGTCTTCCCTCTATTGCATCTTGAACAGTTGAGGCAAGTCGGAAAGTAGTATCATCGATTACAATAATAAAATATATTGTATCTGATAATAGTGGTCCTGGTACCGATAACGTAGATGTTAATTCTATCTTATCACCAGTTTGCCATGGAATTGTTCGATAAGAAGTTGTTAAGAAACCAAAAGTAGCAGGCGACCCACTTAAAGTAGAAGGCGACCCGCCAACGGTAATAGCAGTTCTATCAGTTGATGAATTATACGATATACTAGTTGCCGTATATTGACCATTATTATTAGTTGATTCTGTTACATCGAAAACAAGCGAAGTTGTAAACGCTGCTGATTGATCTCCTTGAAGATAAAAAACACCGGGCGAAACATCTACGTCAATAATGCTAAACTGATAAAATTTAAATGTACTATCAGTATCGTTTGCACGGATCGGATAATTGTTTACTTCGTAGAATGATAACGAACGTGTTGTTGGGAAGAACGTATCAATCTGAAATTCCCATAAGTGTTGAGTATCAAATCGTGCTAGTTTATTTGGCGATTGGAGAACTTTTACATTAAATGCATCAAGGAAAAAATCGTCAATACCAGGAGACCTCTTTAATATTATTTGATAATCACGAGTTGTAATATCAAAGTTTGAATTTGTTAGTTGTAGTGTTTGGGTATCGATAATAGAACCAAACTGATATGTTAATTGTGGTTCCCATGTTTGCCATAGTGGTCTAAAATCAGAGCCAGAAATATCAAAACCACTAAATCGATTGAAGTTTACATACCACTGATTAATACCATCAACAGAAACAACGACGTTATCATTAACAATATCACCATGGAAAAGAACGTCTCTGTGTGAGTAAACCTTACAATCAAGATTATTAACTTGCAATCCATTTACGTCGATAAAGTTTACACCAAACGAACTATGCATAAATCGAACAGGTTGCATCCGGAAACTAACTGTCAAATCGTCATATAGTCTTTGTGATGAGAAATTCCATTGAACGACAACCGGACCACCAGTTTCAAATGTATAGTCAGCACCTGATAATGATATCTCACCTGCAAAATCTGAAAATACAGATCTTATTGTTGATGAACCACCATTGGCTACAAAATCCCAGAATGGTGGAAATAAATCATCTGGTGCAAAACCATCGATTGTACTATCACTAACATTAACAGACAAATAATTCCAAGTAGTGACCTCTCCAGCAATTCCTGTGCTAACGATACCACTAGGAAGCAATTGACCCGCTGGAACTATTCCTAAGCGGATATCCTCCCACATACCATCAATCCCTGCTGGTGAACCAATAGGCGAGCCAGTAATAGGTGATCCTGTTTGTTGTAAATGTTTCCATCTACGTGTTCCATAAATGTCAGGTTCGTCGTTTAGATAAACACCATCCCACCATGTAGGCTTATTTGTATATCCTTGAAGGATCCACGGCTCAAGATGTGGATAAGGTGTTCCATAAAGGTTTTGATATACATCTGTCCACCACCCGTCAGTTACACCTTGAGGTGATCCAACCCTTGGAGGAGTTGTAATAATAGATGATGTATAGTTCCACGTGAAGGCGTCAGATGCTACAAAAAACTGATCAGCACTAAATGCGTCATCAATTTCAACGTCACGTAAGAAACTACCGAATGCTTCTTCAAAGTACACATTAGCTCGATCCGTATCAGTTTCTGTTGTATCGCCAGTTGGACACGAGATATCGTTTGTTAGTACTGAATCAACATCAAAATCAAGTGTTGTTAAATCAGGCGCCGCATCGAATAGTCGTTGTTCAATTTCAAGTAATAGATTAACAAGAAGATCATCAAAATCAATTTCGACCCACGCTTGAGTAATTATACCTGCAGCAGGAGATCCGGTTTCAACAGGTTGCCATGTTAAATCAGCTTGAAGAGCTCTTAAAAGATCTGTACTGTTATCATACCATAATGATCCTATTGGAACTCCATTAGGTGGTGTTAGGGCCACAGAGGTAACTTCGAAACGAAATAATGTTCGTGTTGCACCTATAACAGAATACCAATATATTCCTGGACGAGGAGTTAAAATAGCGACTAAGTCATTATAATCATCTGGGGGAGTTGTACTCTGTTGAGTACCAAACGTTTCATTCTCTACTCGTGTATCTGGTGTATTCAATAATGTTTGAATAATACTTTCACGTGTGGATGATGTTAATGATGGTTGAGAACGATGTCCATCGTGATGAACAAGCTGGTCAATACTAAGGGTATCGTCTTCAACAATATATGGTTGATGTTTAAATCCTAAGCCAACAAACGGTAAAGTAGCTGGCCAGTTTTTAACACCAAACTCTGGACTACCTGCTATGAATGCATTTGTATCGCCGAAGACCAATGAAAGAAAGTCGTTGAGTTCGTAAGTAGTAATAACAGAATCGTTAATCGTTCCTTGAAAATCTATAATACTAGCTGTTGACGTATCGACCAAGAAAGAGGATAGGTTTCGACGGTATAATTCTTTTATTGTGTTAAGAGAATTTTCATATTGATCGTGTGCAAAGTCAATGACACCTAATGGAGTCACATTATTGACAAATGTTGACGAAAGGAACGTGTCATAACTATCGTTATGTTCTTTAATTCGTCCACCTATACCAAAGTTTATATCTTCGTGTAGATATGCTTGATTACCTGATAATATAACACCAGGAAAATCGTTTTGTCCATTAAGAATGGTTCTAAAGTGTGTAATAATTTCCGGGAACGTTACATGTTGTCTGTTTTCGTGTTCAACATTAAAGTATAATTGATCTGGAATTTCCCAAGCACCGTCCGAACTACCAACTGTTATTGGTGGAGAGCCAACAACCGCCATATCGTTAACAAACGAAGGAACATACTCTTCGTCATTTAAACCTTTTCGCCATATTGATAGATTCGTTCCAGAAACATCAAGATACGTAAATAACACCGGACGTGGAAGGGTATCAGAATTAATAAGTAAATTCTCAAATGCATAATCGACTGTTGTCGTACCAACAATTCGTAAATTTATGTCCGTGTTTAGATCTAGTGTTTGGTCTGTCCGCCATTTAAAGAGAGGATTTGCTTCAAAGATTGGCTCACCTTTACAATCAAAAACATCGAATAGTGGATATTCATTATCTTCTGTTTTTAGTTGATCAACTTGACGATATTGAACAAGGCTAACAGTCTCTGGTTGAGATCCCAACGGAGAGCCCGTTTCGTTAAAAAGAGTATCGCTTTCAATTGTTCGAACCGCAATGGCTGCTCGTCCAATATCTTCAACCGCTTGTGCACCAACTGTAATTGAGAGAGTATCAAACTCAGCAAGATTAAACGATAATGTAATACTATCAACAAATCCATCACCAACACCTACAAGAGGCGATCCAATTCCTGTATCAAGTTCTGTAAACGTTCCATAGACTTGTTGATCATTATGAACAACTCGGACAACAGATTCTCCTATAGGTGCTCTTAAAAGCATCTGTGGATCAAGAGGGATAGACGTTCCCGAAGGAACTCCACCTGGAGCAATCGTTGGAAGAACTGTATATTCCATTGTAAGAACGTATGGGTTGGTACCATAGCCTACCTGTAAATCAACAGGAGCGCTTGTGAGATATTCACCGACTCCAGGTATAGACACTGGAATCGATAGGAAATTAAGATCTGCTTGTGTATTTTCTGTTGGTGGAGGTGATGCGACAGGTAGTAATTTACCTGTTGCTGGCTCAACACCAGGTTCTGTATCATCCAACAACCAATGTTCGTGGTATGATCTCCAAAGATCACCCATCGACGTTAGCAATGGAACCAGTTGTCCACCAGACCCCACCGTTGCAGGAGAGCCAACCGACGCAGCGCTTTGGTTAGCAGACGAAAAAGTTTCTTGTATAAAAATAACTGTTGCTAGTTCATTACCACGTGTTGTAGAAGTTGTTGTGTACGAAGAGGATGCAACTGTGTATGGTCCGTTGTTGTTGGTATCCAGTGTATCATTTTCAATTGTAAACTGATATCCAAGAACAAACTTGCTTGTTTGATCACCATGTTCTGGAGACAGAGTAATTTCATTAAGCACAGGTGAGCCAACACCAAAGTTGATAACATAGTTAAATGGTATTAACTCATTAAGTGTCGGCTTCGTTGTAGAAAGAGGAGATCCAGTCGCGGCAGCAAAACTAAAAGAACTTGATTCACGATACTTCCAAGCATAATCTGTAAACGTCCAACGATTAAGTTGAACAGAAAAATCATATTCAATAATTGGTAATGTTGCTTGCTTTGCTATAGAAAAACTAGGAATGTGGTTTTTATGATACCAGACATTTTCATCTGTCCACGGATTTGATTCAATGTCACAAGTTGAAGTATAGTCCCAAAAATGGGTTCCTTCAACCGTAGCGACAATTGATGCAAAATTATTTTGAACAACTTGCCACGCTGGTGAACCAGAACCAAGAAATTGTTTTAGTTGATTTGAAGAAGTGTCATACCAAATTGATGCATCGTCCGGCCCGAGAGGTGAGCCTATTAAACTACCTGGATTGTTTGTAATCCACAAAGCCTCTGTTGGATGAGAAATTGCTGTCAGTAATCCAGATGACCATAAAACTGTACCAGTTTGGTTATCATCCCACAATGCAAAGTCCCAACCAACATCGTCGCCACAAGCACATTGTTTTTGTGCTTGTAGAACTTGTAGATATACATCGAGTGAAATATCACCATTAACTGGTGTTGTGCTCGCAATCGTTTCGTCAACTGTAATCGTTGTTCGATCAAGTGTTACGTCATACGTTGATGACGCCGCTGTGAAGAACGTTAAGTCGATCGCTGCGTTTGTACTGTTTGTTACGAAGAAGACAAAACCATCTGTGAAAACATCAGATAAATCTCCTTCAATAATAAATGAATTAGATGTAAGACCAATAATCTCCTGTAGATCACCAAACGTATCTATCGTTTCTTGGAATGCTTCAACACGTTGCGTAGCGTCAATACATGGATTTTCGATTGTGATATATTGGGGATTTGAAGTTGGATTATCTGGATCAAACCAAAAATAATCTCGAAAGTTTACAAGTTTATCAATATCAATTGGAGGAGCCCAATTAAATTTTAGTGCATTACCCCATAATGGTAAACGACAAGTATCAATGCCAAGACGCTCAACCTCGTTAAGAATATCTACATATGATGCTAAGTGGTTAATATTACCAATTTGAGCAAAAAGCAGTGGTTGTAATTGAAATGCTTGTCGGTGTGGTGTTGGTTCTTGAATTTGGCGTCGCCGCGCCGCATCTTCAAGAGGTTCACCTGCAAACCCGTCAATTAATACAATTTGTGGTTTTGACAAATACCTATTGAACACATCCTCGAAAACAGCCTCATTAGTCTCAGACTGAAATACTTCTGGAAGAAGTTCATATAGATTTGTTCTTGGATCTAAGTAATCCGATTTTTTTACCACGTATTGTAACCTCAAATATCACACGACCTTGAGTATTTATAAGGTGTACAACTAACGAAAATTCACGGTTTTTAGGGTATTAAGTAGGGTCCTGTTGAAGGACATCAGACGTTAATGATGTGACAATGAGTATATCATCGACGTCTATATCGGGTTGGAAGACTTCATCTTCACGAGCCTCAACCTGGAATAAATCACCAAATTGGTTTGCTGGTAGGGTCGGAACCAAAACAACTGAATCAATATCTGAACCAAGATCATTATGAATCGCTGTTGATAACTCTGTAAAATAGAATGTTTCACCAAATTCCCAAACATCAATATTAAAGAACTCTCGAACAACATCAACGATGCGAGTCTTAATTTGGTTATCAGTTAAATCAGTTAAAGGATTTTTTACAACTTTAAATTCAGCTCGTAGCTGTACTTCTGCTTTATTACCAAACAATAAACGAATAACACCTGTACGAAGTACAACAGTATCAGATATCATCTTATTTTCAAGTAGTGATGCATAATCACTACGTAACTGAAGAGGTGTTGGTGCGGCTGGTTCAATTGCTGTTACTCCATTAACCCAGTTCTTTAGAGACTCAATGTAACCGCGAGTGAGCAAGAAAATATCAATAATATTTGACGATGCTGGATCAACCAAATTACGATTTGGTGTATAGTGGAACCATGCAAAATTATATGGTGTTGTTAGTGCGGTAGTGCGACTTGGAGCAATTAAATCATTTACGTTCATTATGCTGCCATCAATTGTTTTACAAAAATCAGGAACAGCATCTGTGTTATCGTCTTCAGGAATTACTGACAAGCGATTAATATCAGGCAAGCCATTCTCATCGTTTTCTTGTTGTAAGATAACAAAATTAACGTTACCAGGTAAAACTGCACCTGCTGCAATTTCTGTTGCACCACAAGCATCGGATGTATCATAATCTGGATTTACGTTAGCTTGAAGAATAATGATACGATCAAGTTTACTATTTAACGCATCAAATGTAACAATCTGGTTACCGTCATTAGTATCCCAAAAACGACTTGATTGACTTTCAGCGACTAATCTAAATGTCTTCCATATTACTGTCCAACCAATTGTTGAATCAAACGTTACCTGAATAATACCCTCAGTAGCATATTCGGCCCATTCAGTAGGTGATCCTAATGGACCAGCTGGATTGTTAGCAACGGATGGTGAGCCAAAACCACCGACAGCCTCATAATATCTTCGTGGCGAGCCAGCAACCCAAACAATATATCCATCTGGATATGCAACAGGTTGTGGTGATCCATGTGATTGTGCTCCCCACTCAGCTGTTGTTGGAGAACCAGCATCTGTTAAAGGTGATCCACCACGAACATAATTTGGATCTTTTAGAGGATTCCAAAGTGGATCTGTACCCGTTGGTGGATTTGTTAATACAAGATTATCTCCATTAACATCTTCACCACGTTTAATTTCCCATGCATCATCAACGATTGAATAAAATAAATGATATGTAGTTGGGCTTGAAAGAACTGCACTTGTTAATGCTGTATCAATTGCTGTTCGTTCGGCAGCTGTAAATTCTCGACGGACATCAAAATACTCAACACCTTCACTGTTAAGAATATTCGAAAAATCAGCCGTCGAGAGAATAGGCTCAATTAAACTATCAATTACTATATCAACTGAAGTTGATACGTTTGCGGTTGTTGATGCTTCGTCTGTATTATAATAAAGCAGCAAATCATTACCAAAAATCTTTACGTTCTCGTATGTTTCACTTGGATCGTGCCACGCAATAAACTTTGAATCACCAGCAAATGTTCTGTTAACTGCTCGTAGCTTAGCAATGGATGGATCTTGCAACAAAAATGTATTATAGTCTTGTGCATTGACCATTCGATCCTGTGTATAATATACGGAAGGAGCGGTGCGACGGATGTGGTCGAGTGTTTCTGTTGCGGCTGCATTCTGTAAAGTATTAATCAACGAGAACGTAAAAGTTACGGTTTGGACATTACCATTTACATCTGTATATGTGAACGTCGCCACCTGACCTTGAATTGTGTTTTGTGGAATAACAACCGGATCTGTTAATGATGTTCTATTCCAAAAATCAAAAGTACCAGAAGGAATTGTTGCAAATTCCCCGTCACCGAAAATAACACGAACACCATCTTGATCCAATGTTTCAATTTCAAATTTGTCACGTGTTTCGGTCGTATTAAATATAATGTTTTGGGAAGTTGTTATATCAACTTCTTCCCACTTCGTTACTGTTTCACCAGTATCAGAGTCGACATTATTAATCCAAACATCAGTATCATTAATACCAACATTAGCAAGAGCGAAAGTTTGATTTGGCGTAATACCATCGAAAGACGATGTTTGTCGACTAAGTCTGCCTTGTTTGACGAAAAACATAAAGCCTGTCGTATCAGACCCATCACCTAAACCATCAGCTGCATGCGTGATCGACGTGGGGCGACTACGTTCGGGACGTCGTTCAACTGGTCCAAACTCAGTCAATGCCTGTGGAACGATTTCCATATTAATTGATCGACCAGAAACCTGTGTCGAGAAACTCTGAACGCCCGATATTGTTGGAATGTTATCTACATCATATAACTCAAATACAACGTCTTCTACTTGGATACGTTCTTCAGGAGAGACAGAACCAAACGGTTGTTGTAGTACTCGATTAATAATTAGAATGAACTGATCTTTCCAATTAGAATTATTTCTATCGTTCCATCGAATACGAACATTAGCAAGATTAACACCACTAGCGTCTGTAATCAATTCTGTTGTTTGTATTGATTGTATTTTTGCAAGACCACGAGCTGGAATGTTTCTTGAAGCCTTATAAGAAATTAGTTTTGCAAGACGAAGGACAGACTCTTTTCGTTGAGCCGTCGTCAAGAAGTTTTCGTGAGCGTTTAAGTCAAGTCGATAAGCAAGAAGTTCAGCAGAGTATGCAAATAATTCAAGAATAGCAATAAATTCACTTGACTCGATATAATCATTAAAGTCTTCAGGAAAGTACAACTTGATGTACTCAATCATGCTTTCTTTGATTGTTATGAAATCAAACGCAGAAAAGTTTACTTGCTGGAAAACCTCATAGGCTCTCTCCCAACTCTCTGCTCTGCTAATTATTCTACTCATTTATGTTCCAAATTCTATATTTAAATTCATTAGTTCTACTACATCAAGTTCTACACATCGAATACGAATACCAGCGGTTATGGAATTACCATCTGCATTTTCTATAATATCTAACTCAATCAACTCAACGCGTGGGTCATAATCCATTACCAATCGTAACTCTGACTCAAGTGTTTCGAGTGTTTCCTCATCTAGTGGTTCAAAAACTAAATCAGGAATACTTGTGCCAAAACGTGGCATCATTACACGCTCACCGCGACGAGTAAAAATGTGATTTAATAAATCAAGTTTAATCAATTCGACGTCATTAATTTTGAACGAACCTGTCTGTTCAAATTCAAATGATGAATATCCTCGATATAATCCATTGCTCGCTGTCATTTAGTACTCCTCTGCATATTTATCAAAGGTACCTTCGCGTTATCTGCGCCAGTTTTTGCCGCGTGTAATCTCTTCTAATTCTTCCGAACCTGTTCCGTCTTCTTTTGTTACGCGCCCTCTTATGCCTACTTTAGTACTTCTATAGTCATCTAGCTGTGTATCAATCGTTGTATCATCGAGTGTATCAGAACGAGCCCATGGTTCATGATTTGGTACTCTATTTGTATAAAATGCTATATCTGGTTCGGCATCGGCTGCCGGTCCGGCGGCTTCAGCACTTGTACCACCGTTGAGCTGAACTTGTGAGCCCTGAATATTAGCATTTCCGCCAGCTGCTAATATATTAACATCACCACCTGATTTGATGTGTGCAACACCTATGCTTTCAAGTTTTAGTGTGTCACCTTTCACGTTTACAGTACCGCGCGTCGCGTCTAACGAAATATCTTCACCAGACTTAACGTGTAAAGTTTTTGAAGTTTGGAAATACATATTACTACCAGCTCTGATTCGAACCGCCTCTGTTGTGTCCACCTCAATATCTTTTTTAGCGTCAATCTGAATACCAGCATCTGATTTTAAATGTATACCAGCCTTTGCATACACTCGGAATGATCGATCTGACGTGAAATTAATATCTTGTTCAGCGTGAGCACTAATTTTACCGGATGTATAAATGTCGATATTTCCTTGTTCATCCATTTCAATCCAATTTTCACCTCGAGCTGTTGCTAAATAAATTCGTTCGTTTGTATCGTCAAAAATAATCTGATGTCCACCAGTTGTTCGAATACGAACTCGACAATTTTCTTGTCGATCGTCCATTGATAAAGCATGAAATCCTGGTGACACGAGAGCTGTTACATGATTATCTAAGTTTCGTGGCGTTAGTTTTGTAAATTGATCGGGAGCGATCTGACTTGTCTGATATCCTTGACGACTACCTTTAAATGGTGTTCCATCAGAATTTATACCTTCAATATCTATTTCTGAAGCAGTATCTTGATCATCTTCAACTTCGGATAGCGTAACTTCGGCCTGTCCTAAACCCAACCCCGCAGCTTGAAAATCTGCAGCCCGTGTTTGAAATTCAAAATTTTCACTACCGTCGTGGTCAGCATCAAATGCTTTTCTTAAATTTGTGTGTAACGGTTCAATATTATCTTCGAACGTTGTAAATGGTCCAACTGGTTTTTCTGAATCTGATGGAAGATTCTCATTATCTTGATATGAGAATCTACCATGAGGCAATGTATGAGTAGCTAAATTCGTATGAAGACAACCAACCCAAACACGAGTCTGTGGATTGCCATCAAGGCACATAATTAGAACTTGAGAATTAACTTTTGGAATGGCCCACATGCCATAAGCAGTTGGTCCTGTAACTTGTGTATCGTCTTCACCGCGTGTGCCCGCCTGTACCGTTCCGCCAAACGGCGTCGCATATTGAGCCCAAGGAATATCAGTAATTAAAGAGTTCCTAGGATCGTTTAAACCAATACACTGTGCACGTACCCTTCCCATTTGTTGTGGATCGTTAGTGTCAACAACAATACCGATGGTAATACCATAGAAGGCCCATTCTTGTGGTGTTAGGTGTGCTTGTCTAGTAAAAAATGACATTATGTATCGTTTGTATTCGCAGCTTTTGCTCTTGAAGTTGTTGGAGCTTCTTTTTCATCACCACTCGTTTGCGATTCGGTGCTGCCTTTCTCGTCAGGTGGGATGCCACATTCTGTTATATCTGTTTCTTGTTTGTCTAAGAGAAGAGATTCATTTGGTAGACTCAACAAATGTAAATCTTGAGTGAACTGTCCATCATCAAATTTGTGATCAATGCCATACAAGTAATAATACCCGTCGTACCAAAACGGTTTTCGACTAAAAGACTCCCGTGAGGAAGGTGTATCATTTGTTGATGGCATAAAAATATTTACCTTAACAAGTCCTGGAATAAAATCCCAGTTTTGCATTATTGTTGCTTGTTTTGTTGGATCATTTTCATCCACAGGAGCCCGTCGATCTCTGTCCGCACCACGCTTGTTAGTCTGACTCATTAAATATGGATTGCCGTGAATGGTAAGCATTGCTGCTACGCTTTCAAGAGCTGCATGTTTAGAAAGCATCGATTGGTACAATGTTGAGTCTTGCGCACCCCGAATATTTTTTGTCCTAACGTTGTTTTCGTTTGTAGAAGGGAAAATGGGAGTTTTGGAACGAATAAGAACAGCTGGTTTTGGTGGCTCGACATCATCAGCGGTAGCGTTTGTTCGAGATACGTCTGGATTTCCTTTAGCACTTTCGTTTGCAGCAATTGATCGTGCATTATCAAGTTCAGTTCCCGCAATTTGATTAGTACCAGTGCCAATAGTATTTGTTGAAGCGATCGTTTGAAGAAACGCTAATCCCATCTCCATTTTTAAATCAAAATTAATTATGTCTGTATTTTTTCCTGAAAACAAATAATCAAATTCTATTAAATTATCCTTTATGGCTTGAGATGTTACTTTGTCCGGTGAGTCATCGTTTCTATTTAACACTAATTCCACGACCCGGTTAGTTACTTCGGCGTGACGACGAACACGATATACTACCTGAATGATATCCTTTTCGAAGGGACTGTTACCGAGCGGGTTAGAAGTTCCTTTACCTACCATTGTAATTTCCGAATGAATTTTCCAAGTATATTTTGTGCCATCCTCATCACCTTCAGTCCGATCTTTAAGAACCCGACTACAACGATCCATTATATGTCGAATAGCTTGTTCAACTGTTGACTTCATACCAAATTTAAGGGCACCTGTGCCTGTTACCAGATCCCTTTCCTGATCTGTCCAACCATCAATTTCGTATACGTCATCGGTATACGGGTCTTCCATAACAATTGCATATTCAACTAATCTAAACTCATCTAATTTTGTTGTGTCGAGATCGCTATAAGCTTTTTTCAACGCTTCAATAACACAATTTCTGTTTCTTACTGATTTATCGTTCATTTGACGGATTAACTCAGCCATCGAAGTTGAAAGCTTTGCATCGGTTGGTGTGAAAGTGATGTCTTGTGCGACTCGACTAAACTGAGGAAAGCGTGCAGCTCCATTATTGGCCCCAGCAAAAGAAATTTCATACACGCCACCTGTATTGCTAAAGGTACCGGTGACATCATATATCATAAATTCCAAGGGACGAAGATCAGTAATATAATCTGAAAACTCTGTTCTGTTTACAACATCAATACCGTGACCAACAAAAATAGTTTTTAGCATCCAAATAACGCCAGTGGGATCGGACTGAAGAAGATCACAAGCTCCGTTAAGTGCATTCATAAAACGAATGCCACGCGGTTCTTCAACTGTCATTTTACCCTCTACCGCAATCGATGTAAATTTGTCGTGTTTATCTGTTGAAGCTGCCGTTGCAGTAAAATACTCGACGTCTCGGATAACAAAAGCCGTGTCGATCATACCATTAAGAATAACAACATATGAGCCAACCCCAACCTTCTCTATTTTACCGGTTGACTCAGCAAGCTGATCAACAGAAATAACTTTATTTTCGTCAGTAATTACAACTGACTGCGCTTCATTCAAATCACGAAAAACACTTAACCGATTTGATTCACGAATGTACCGAGCCGCCGCTTCATTATCACAGGCAATGAGAATGTGGTGGTAAGAGTATGTTCTATATTTTGCTAGTATATTTTGTGGATCAGACATTATTTATTATTGTGACGAACGATTCGGCGCGCCTCCTGTAGGTCTATTTAGCATATCAAAAAATACCCTATCAGGTGTTGGTAAGCGAATTTCAGTACCCGCTCGTAGTTCTAAATTAAGGTCAGCAATATTATTAAATTGAAGCACGAGCCAAGCTAATTCAGCTTTGCCGTATACATCTGTTGCAATTATATCAGGCCGACGATCTTGTCGACTACTAATTGTAATAAACAAATCGTCATCATC
>Ga0114923_10001395_pt1 | contig 16869 bp, 33 predicted proteins | sample SumtaG_FD_89578 | JGI IMG/M metagenome (GOLD analysis project Ga0114923, IMG submission 89578) | Deep subsurface microbial communities from Indian Ocean to uncover new lineages of life (NeLLi) - Sumatra_00157 metaG | ecosystem: Environmental > Aquatic > Marine > Oceanic > Sediment | place: near...
TACCGCTACGCATGGGGCAATAACTCGAAACGGGCAATGTTGAAGAATAAGCTATGCAGAGTTATCCACAGGGGCAAGATGAATTCGGCCCTAGTTGAATTTAGAGATGGGCAGCGGGAAGTTATAAGCAGGAACGCTTTAAGGAAAGTGAAGGAGTAGCACCCACGGACGACAGGCAGGGAAGCTGGCACGGAAGCCATTTATTTAGGATAATGTGCCGGGTAAAAGCATGTTTCCATAGGCTTCCGACTTGTACCTCTTATGGTGTTGACGCGCTGTTCGAGCCTAGCGGGCCCGGCATTTTTAGATTTTCTCCCCTCCGGTACCGGGGGGCACGGCCTGAACAGCGGCTAACTTTCGCGAGGCCCCTCGGTATTTATTTTGAGATTTTAATTGACAACTGACAGAATATAGTGTAGAGTTACTAATATGAAGACTGAGACTTTGAAATATAAACCCCGAACCCGGAACAATTCTTCTCAGTCTTCTTTCAGGTAAGGGGTTTTCTAATTTAAAGGAGATAGGCATAATGGAAGATCAAACAAAACAGGAGAAAAAAATAACTGATAAACTAACAGCGTCAGAAGCAGTGTTCGGTTTCTGTGGGTGGTTGACGACACGCAAGAAAAAAACGGTCATGTCTTCAAGTGATGACTGTGCAGGTATTGCCGATCTTGCAGCAGATTTCTGCGAGGCAAACAAGCTGGCTGAACCGCGAGATCACTGGGAGCACAATCTAATACACCCAAGCGGTGAATGTTCGCATGGGAACGACAACTAGCTAATCAACCCCCACCGGGGGCTCGGCCTAGTGGCTGGTTTCGCGAAGCTTCCGGTGACTCAGGCAGGCTGTCAAGTGACATTCGTGGTACTTGATATAATGGCGACAAGTTCGGTAAGTCCTGCTTTTTTACAAGTTAATAATGAGAGCGGCGGGCGTGGGAACCAGTGGCAGCCCTTGGTGTCGGCTTATCATAAATTGGAGCCGAATAACTAGAACAACCCATAAACAGCTTATTGGCCACCCGTTCTCATTATATTTGAAAGGAATATGAGTTATGAATAAAAGCTGTAAAACTTGCAAATATGACGGACTCGGCAATAAAGCCTGTCTTTCGTGTCGTAGTGGTAATACTAGTTGGGAACCAAAAGAGGCAGAGGCGGTAAAGAGATGTTACACCTGTCAAGAGTACATCCATAGCGTATGCATAGAGCCTTGCCTTAGCTGCGACCAAAAAACGTATTCAAATTGGATACCAAAAGAAACTGAAACTATTTTATTTAAGGAAGAAACAATGGACAAGAATTATCAAGCAAAAGTATTTGTACAAAATGAGGACAAGAAAATCGTGGCGTGCCTGAGTGCCAAAGAAGAGCCCCCTGTAACCGTCAACCCAAAAAGCGTTCCAACGATTGATATTGTCGCCACAGACGATCAGGATGCGAGAGATATTATCAACACAACTAACGCCACAGCTATCGAGTCGTTACGGAAAAAAGGCAAGGTGGTTTATGACATCGCCCCTTTTCCGGCAAGCAAAAGTTAGGCTTAACTGGGACATTGCCAGAGGCGAAAGTATATCCGTCATCATCACCTACGGCTATGCGTAAAGGCTGGTACGCTAACGGATGTCCTCGCGATGGGACTCAATTTAGAGTATGTCAATTAACTGACAATTTCAAGAGAGTTGGAATGAAGATGTGGAATGGGGCTTTGGAAGAATGGAGTGTTGCTCATTTTGAAGGTGACGTGTTTATCCCTAATGCTTCAGGTTGGAAACTATCCGACTTCTCCCCCATCGACGAATAAAACCTAACCGGGCGGCGTGTGATGTCGCCCAACAGGAGTAATAGAATGAGTAGGAAACAAAGTAATGGATTACAAAATCATTGATAAGATTGTAGCATACCCGTTTTATTGTATTGACTGTCATCACCAATGGATGCGGAAAACTGAAATTGTGGAGGATTGCCCGAAATGCAAGAGCAAGAACACAGTGGGCCCGAAACAAAGTGCGAGTGTGGGCGCGAAGGAATCGTGACTGTAGACGGCAAAGTCAAGTGCTGGTATTGCTGGGAAGGTTGCTATGAGCATGTACGGAAAGACAGGATTAAACATTTAGGATAAATAATGTTAAAAGAATTCCACCAAGAAAAGATGCTAAAGAGAAAAGTCGAATCCCTCCAAGCCAAGCTCGACGCCAGCACCATAGAATGCTCTGAGAGGGGCAAGGAGCTAACTAGAATCAACGATCTCGTCCAGAGCATACCAATGCCGGAATCGACACGTAAACTGCTTAGAGAGCCACTGACGAGCTATGTGGACAGGTGCGGGAAAGGGAAAGGATGAAATCTTATTCAGAAGTTATCAAAGCAATTAAGAAATGGACTAAGCACAATAGAGTAAAAAAGTATCTCTTTGTGGCGGAGCTTGCAAGGGGACGCATGGGAACCGACAACGACGACGACCTCTATTGTGTCAACGAGGATGCTTTCGACGCCTTTTTCGATATAACCGCCTTGCGTAATGCTTTCAGACGTGCAAAATCGAGGTATAACCAACACGATGCTTATGTAGAGGATTTATTTGATGGGGATGGAGAAAGAATGTAACCCCAACCAAGAAAGAATAAGAATGGCTAAGTATTGCGATACTAAAAAATGCAGACACGAAACCGAGGTGTCTAAATACAAAAAGGGCGAACTTGCAAAGGACAGGCACATCCGAAGATTGCAGGAAAACAAAGAACGGCTCGACGTGTTTAAGAAGTGGTGTAAAGACAAGGGTTTCGAGTTCAGGTATCTAAACAATGGCGAACACTGGCAAGTCAAGGCTTTTGATTGGTGCTTTGATTGGTGGCCTCGAACCGCGAAGCTGGTTATTGACCAAAATTACAAGCACGGGATTCATGTTCACGATATTGTTCAATTTATGAAAACTTTAGATGAAAAAGTTGGCAAGGAGAATGTGAAGAATGGCTAAGAAGAAACGAAAGAAACCTACGCTCAAATCACAAAAAGCCAACCCGAACTCAAAGTATTGGAAGAAAAAAGCTGATGAACAATGGGCATTACAAATTAAGACCGTGGGTGCGTGTGAAGTCAATTCCAGCCATGTTGGTAGACTAAACGCACACCACATTATCAGCCGTACTCGACTGCGTTACCGTCATGATCTATCTAACGGCGTATGCCTTTGTACTCAGTGCCATAGCTTTAATGCTGATATTTCACCACATCAGGACTCCTACGGTGCGGAGCGTTTTCTGGCATGGCTAAAAAAAGACAGGCCGGGACAATTCCAGTGGTATGAAGAACACAAACATGATAAGCGTCAACCTGAAAAGACTTACCAGCAATGTTATGAAGAATTAACCCCACAGCAGGAGATAAAGACATGAACCAAACAACCGGCTCGAAAAATGGCTGCCCCGTTTCCGCCTTGGGGGTAGTATGGAATTAATTGAAACAGTCAAGTTAAATCCCGTCAATAAAACAGCCGCGTTGGTTACGGGAAAGGGAGAAAGGTTTGTTTCCAGCAAGATGATTGCCAACCTTCACTGCGATTCACCAATTGAGACAATTCCTGTTCGTCCGGGGATAAAGAGTTATGTAGGGAAGAATTTCGGAACGTTTACGGTTGTGGGTTTGCATGGTTTCAAGGCGGGCGGGAAAAAAACATGGGTGGTTAGATGCAGTTGTGGGAACTATGAAACAAGGACAACGAGAGCTATAATAAATACTAGAAACACAAAAGATAGATGCCAAAAATGTCTTGAAGTGGCATTTCTAAAGAGAAAAGAAGAGTACAGACGGACAGGCCAAAATACAATAAGCGATAGGGATCAATAAAAACAGTTAAAGAAATAAATAAATGCTAATAATATATCAAGCCTTCACCATGCGTAGGAAAAGGAGTGAATTATGAATGAACTTGTAGATAAAACCAAGGGAGAAGGGCCAAGGTGGGGAGTTGAGCGAGCGAGAACCGTCGTCCAAGCCTGTTGTATATTTGAGGCTGAATACGAATGCGACAACTGTGGACACACATGCAGGTTACTTACTGAATTGCACCAAGACGAGTTTGCATGGCTATGCGAAGGGACGCTTGAACATGAGGATGATTGTCCGGACTGCGGTGACACTATGAAGCTTTTATTTCCGCAGAATCCGATTTTGACACTAAAAAATCGGAAGATAGCAGAACCGAAGCCGAGGGCAAGTAGCACAAATTCCAGTAAGGCTGGAAGAATGAAGATACTCTGACATTCACGCTATTCAACATCCTGACAGATAGCCCTCGGTTTTTTTAAATATTTTTATTGACGTAATTAAGGTAATCGGTTATAATGTCGTGTATGGAAAGTGGGATACAAAAGCAGTTCGTAAAACAATTATCCAACGGGAGAGGTGCATTTCTTTTGTGTCTTGCTTTCCAGCCTCCCTGTTGGGTATTTTTTTTATGAGTACAGCCATGAATAATCTCAAATACGTGCAATTTGAACCGGGGGCGTTTCTCTCGGACATAGACTTCCAGACAATGACTACCCGCCAAAGAGGGGTGTATATTTCCATCATTTTGTATCTTTATACCAACGGCGGAAATCTTCCATCAAGCGATGAATCATTATGTAAGCTTTGCAATTCAAAACCAGAAACTTTTTCAGAAGATTGGGAGGCAATAAAACACAAATTTAAGCTGGCAAATCAAAAAATCACGCACAAGAGGGTTTCATACGAACTCAAAAAAGCGTCTAAGTACTTTAGCGACAAGAGGTTAGCGGGACAAAAAGGAGGCCAAGCAAAAGCTAGCAATGCTAGTAGCAGTGCTAAAGCTAAGCTATTAGCTGAGCAACTAGCTAAGGGAAGACAAGACAAGGAAAGCAAACCAAAGCCAAGGAAAGATATTGACTTGTCTTGTAATAAGGAAGAAAATTCTTCCGATTCCTTGGTTTTGGGCTTGAGAATAACAGAACTCCTTGAAGAATCTTTTAAGCCGTTTGACGCCAACGAGCAATCGACATTCACAAACATTTCCGCGCACCTTGCCGGACATGCCGCAGGTAAATCCCCAATGGCGTTCATGGCGAAATTGCAGGGGTGGGTTAAATCCTCCAAATTACCGACAATCAAGAAGCCAAAAGCAATGTTTGTCGATATAGTTAAAAAAGAAACGGGCTTTAAGAAACAGGATAAGATATTGTGAAGGGGAAAATAAGGCATTTAGACTTATTTTCAGGAATAGGTGGCTTTGCTTTGGCAGCCCAAAGGGTATGGGGTGACGAACATGAAGTGGTAGCTTTTTGTGAAATCGAAGAATATGCCCAAAAAGTATTAAAAAAACATTGGCCGGGTACGGAGATAATAAAAGATGTCAGGACAATCAAAGGGAATAAATGGGGAACAATTGACCTTATTACCGGCGGATTCCCTTGCCAAGATTTATCGCACGCCGGAAAGCAAAGCGGAATTAGTGCTGAAAGGTCTGGTTTATGGGAAGAATACCGGCGTATTATTAGCGAAGTACGACCAACGTTTGTCGTTGTGGAAAACGTCACAGCCCTACTTACCGGGGATAACGGAAGATGGTTTAGTCAATTTCTCGGGGACTTGGCCCAGATCGGGTATGATGCGCAATGGCATTGCATACCGGCTTCCTACCTTGGCGCCAATCATACCAGGGATAGATCATGGATTATGGCCCACCCCAACGAAATGGGAAGAAAAGTATATAAACAGCCCTTCGCCCGGCGATCACTACCACGGGATTGGTTGGAAAATGTGGCACGAATATGGCAAACGCCCATTTCCGAAATTATACGAATGGATGATGGGGTTTCCAATAAATTGGACAAAAATAGAATAGCCGCATTAGGCAACGCCATAGTACCCCAAATCGCGGAATTAATATTTATGGCTATTAAGGAAACAAGGGCTGATGACTAACATCCCCGGCATCCTAAACAAAGAAGAAGATACTAAATTCAGGCGGTTACTTGCTGAGGTTCCGAAAGATAAGATATGGCAGGACGAATTAAGAACAATAGAAAAGCTGGAAGCACTTACCAGGCGATTCACAGGGCACGAAGCAAGACAGATTTTAGATATACATGGTAGAATAATTTGAGGATAAGGATATGAACGCGAAAGAGATAATCAAAAAGTGGCTTGCTGATAACGGCTATGATGGGCTTTATAGTGAAGAATGTGGATGTTTAATTAAAGACTTCGCTCCTTGCTGTGAAGATTTTGGTGACTGTATCGCTGGATACAAAACGAAATGTGATCCCGAAACTTGCCATGCAGATGGCGATTGTTTTTTTCATGTGGGGCCTGAAAAGGATAAGCCATGACAGATAAACCTACCATACAAGAGTTCTTGAACTTATCAGAAAAAGAGCAATCAAGCCTTGCCGGAAAGCTGAGGCCGGAGCCGTGGAAGCATAACGAAGTTAATAATGCTCGCGGCACATATACAGGGCTTGTAGATTGGTGCACAAAATGCAAAACGGGGCCCAAGTACGACTTCGAGGTAGAAGCATACCCGTTCAAGAAAACACGAGAGAACTGGAGACAAGTGGGTTGCTCCGTCCCCACCCCCATACCGATAGACTTTAACCGTGCTAAGGCTTTGCAGCGAGAATGTGATAGGGGAGAATTTGATATAGCTCTTGATACAGTTATTGAGTGCTTGACACTGGATTTTGAATGGTCGGAAGATTTCACTGATTTTGTTTTACATGACATGGAACCGCAACATATATTCGCCGCTCTGCTTAAAATGAAAGGGATATTGGAATGAAAGAGAAGTTTGAGGCTTGTCCGTCCTGCGGTGCCGTTGGATTCGCGGAGATCAATCATGTAGGAAAATGGTTTATATCCTGTTCGCTCTGTAAGAGGGGTTATGTTTCGCGGTGGCTTTGGCTAGTAATATGGCAGCGGAATCATGTCAGGAGAAAGCAACTGAGAGTAAGGGAGAAAGCTAAAGGAGAATTGAAATGAAGAACCTAGTTAAAGTTTTAGCAGGACTCGTAGCGGAATCATGTAATTGGCGAGTTGTATGGTTTGCCACAAGGATGCAAGACACGCTTACAAGAAATAGAGCGATGGGAAAGTCTGGCTGGGAATCTATGTCGGACGAAGATATTATAAAACGATTACGCCAAGAAGTTACGGAACTCAAAAAGGCAAAAACAAACCGTGAAAAAGTAAACGAGGCTGTTGACGTAGCTGATTTTGCAATGTTTTTTGCTATGAGATATGTGAATTGCATCGGAGATATTGAAGAAGATGAACCAGAATAAAAACAATATTAACACAGATACGAAAGGGATGTTATGACAGGTTTATATAATACGGCAGCAGAAATGGTATTGCAGTACATGGCAGGGCATAAAGAAGATTTCGAGGGACATATTCCCAATTTCTCGGAACCCTTCCCTGTGGATCAAGTTGCAAAAACGCAACCATTGATAAAAGAAATTGCTGCGGCTGTAGACAAAGAACTGGACTATCAACTATCCGAGTTTCAATGTTCTTGGGCGATAAGTGCTTTTTATCGATTTGGGCTTGAAGTGTATAATGAAAAAAACGATTTGGATTTACAACCCTTAGTACTGAAAAAGAAAGAGGCCAGCCAATGAAACAAACAATCCTAATAATAATAACAGCCATACTCCTGATAGGTAGTTTCCTTTGGCGTGTCGGGGATGTTTTACAGAAATTCGATGAAAGGGATGTTTAGAATGATTTGGTTAATCTTTGCTCATTATTTAGGTGATTTCGGTTTACAAAAAGAATGGATCGCTCTCAATAAAGGAAAGTATTGGTACTTAATGCTTGCTCATTCGGTAATTTGGACTGCATGTATTTGTTATACCTTAGATAGATATATTAAAAATGTTTTAGTGTGGCACGTGGTATTTTTACTCGTCGGGCATTTTCTGTGTGATACATGGAAATGTAAATCAACAAGAGACTTCCCGACATGGCATTTTTACGTCGACCAGGTATGGCACATAATTCAATGCGTGGTTGTTTGCTATGTTTAGGATGATAATCCCAATTCTATTCATATCCTCGTCACTCTTCGGCCCCTGCCCGCACCTATACGTAACGGCTGAATGCTGGCTACAGACAAGTGAGGATAGCGACGAAAACCAGCACTTTCGGCAGGCAGATTCTAACGGTGACGGTAAGGTAGACTTCGGTGACTTTGGGGAGTATGCTAAGGAATTTCCGGGCGGGAAATACAAGCCAAAGCCGCTTCCGAAACCGAAACCGAAACCGATGACTGAAATTGAATTGAAAGCTGCAATATTGAGGTTGTTTTTAGATGGGCCGTAATAAGCTTCCGCAAGTCCTGAAAAAGAAGCCGGGATCGATGGCGATATTTGAACATGAGTATACTTCATCTGACGATTTATTCCTTATTGCGGCAGAGCGTTATCGCAAAAAGAGGATGTTTCACCAGTGGACGCTGTTGAAAATGAGAGATTTTATTAAAAATTATTATGGGTACAAGCAAAGATTTTAATTGACATTTTGCCAGAAGTAGTGTAAAAATTAAATAAATCGTGCCTGAGAACTCGAATTTAAGGATAAATATGCGAAAATCTCAGGTACAGACTGAACAGGAATGCGCTTTAACGGTGTATTCCTGTTTGTGTTTACATACCGAAAAGAAGGATTTAATATGAAAAAGACAGTAATACTTATATGGGTATGGGTAATGGCTTTTGTGTCCTTTGCAGATTGGGCGAAAGTTACAACTTGGGTTAAGAACCAGAACTACACTAAAGCTCAGATTGACGCTGTAACACGCGATCAGTTGAGGACTATAGCAATAAACAGGGGAATTGAGGACGGTTCGCGGCAGATGAAGCTTATCATGTCGCGATATAATATGCTCAAAAACGACGCAAGGGCCGATTGGCGGGCAAAGCGGATTGAGGCTGGACGAGTGATATTGGAGGCGAAAGTCCATGAGTACGACGCTGACGGTGTTGTACGGTACATGGGGCAGGAACCATCGACAGGTGATCCGAACATCATACTCAGTGTTTATACTGTTGAAATTGATTTGAATCTGGAGTAATAATGAGGTATTTATTTATATTTTTAGTGTGTGTCGTTTCTCTGTCAGCTCAGAGCTTTATCGATGAAGATACTGTTCATTTTGTAGGGCAGGCGAGTGCTTTTACTGTTGGTGATAACCAAATTGTTAATGGTGATTTCGCCAGTGGTGATACGGGATGGACTATTTCCGAGGGAACAGGCTCAGCCAGCGTTGTAGCCGAAGAGTTTGTTTTCCTTGACGATGCAGGCGGTGGCGGATCGACGATGACTCTTGGGCGAGACTTTACCGTTGCGCCAGAGGTGGGCCAAGTTTACAGATTAAGTTATGATATAACTGCAAACACTGGTGTTATACCTGGTGAATTTATTTTAGATGGTGGTGGTGCTTTTCCAGCCGCATCGCTGGGTTTGGTTTCCGGCAGAAACACTATATATCTCGAAGTGGACGACGCAGCGGGTGCGACTGATCTTAGATTAGTCGTGGCAAACACTGAGGAAAATGACACATTAACGATTGATAATATTGAAGTTGTTTTATGGGTTGGCGATTTAGACGCTGCCAGCGTTGTACCGATAGATGAATTTAGTGGAACGTTGACGAATTATATGACAGCTACAGGCGGGGTGTTGGCTGAGGGTACTACTAAAGCTATTACAGACGGTGTTACTATCTGTTTACTCACTGATGTCGGTGCTTTTGCGGGATTAGTTACTGGCAGTAGTAATAGTATGGGTATTAAACTGAATAATTTCAGCGATGATGTTGAAATAAGCTATACGGATGGTATTTATATTTGCCATGTAGTTGATGATGATACGATTGCGATTACTGGTTTACCTTTTGACGATGACGGCGATGGTACTGAAACTTGTGATTACTGGCTTGGCGGGGCTTATCCGGATATTGCCACGGCTAATAACGATTCCACGCTGAGTCAAGGTACTATAACTCTGGCGTTCACTGAAGGAGGTAAAACTGTTGAGCCTGTTGTCGGTGACACTTTGGACGATGACGGAACTGCGGCAAGTGCGACGATTGCCAATATAATCATCACAAGTGGCACTATGGCGGGGAATAATGCCGTAGGAACATTTATTTTAACTGATTGGAACGGTACCGCATACGTAGCTGGCGATGTAGATGTTGGAGGGGTTGCTGCTGCTGTAATTGCAGGCGATGCTTCTAATACTTATCGAAAGCGTTCTATATGTGTGAATGTACCTCAGCTAGTTGATACCGCAGCAACCTTTGTTGCAGAGACATCAGAGACAACATTAAAGGCTAATGACGGATCACGCAAGCTCATAGGGTTCAATGATTCTATTTCAGCGGTTAATCCTGGCGATGGTGCAGGCACATACGGCTATAGGATCGTTTCCGATATGGACGAAGGGCAAACTTATTACGGTGGTGCATTAAAAGCATTTCAAGATGATGAGTCTTTTACGGGTACACGTCCTAACGGTAAGCGTGTCAATTGGGATGCTCAAGATAGTGATATAAAAATGTTTGTAATAAACACATCCAACGTCGAGATGCGTAATTTCAAAATGTTCAATACGATTGCTGATGGTGGTGCTACTGACTCTCTATTGCATATCGACACAGCATTTTTTGGACTAACACTAACAAATTGTATCTTCGACGATTCAAGTAATCTGTTTTTTGACGATACACCTCTAGCACTTAATAATAATGTAATAGATTGTTATTTTGGCGATGAGCTTGACGACATAGATTTCGCAGATTTCCGGCAAGTTTCCGGGAAAAATAGTATATTCAATGGAACAGGTGTCACTACCACAATTATAGCCAACAATTTAAATTCTAATTTCAGTGGGTGTCTGTTTTATGGTTCTACTACAGGACTTACGCTTGCCTCCAATGGTGGATTGATTCTATCTAATAACATATTTTACAACCAGTCGGCAGCTTGCGTCACGCTTGGATCAGGGACAAGAATACAATTACTTTATAATAATAATATATTCATACCAGCAGCAGCAGCAGATTCAGCAGTTAATACAGGTAGTGCGGGAGGAACGTTTACTGCTGCAGGGTTTAACAATATCATGTGGACTGTCGCGGGCGTTCCCATGACTGATCCCGTAGAACATGACGATATTTCACCAAACTCACCATTACCAGTGGGAACAATAGAAGCTGATCCGCTATTCGTCAATGCTGCGGACGGTGATTTCAGGTTACAACCGGATTCGCCTGGACTCTTTGGGGGTCTTAAAGGTATATTCGGTAATCCAACTCATATAGGGGCTGCTTCTCCAGAAGTTGAATTTGGCGGGAAGTATCGACCGAGGTATTAAAGATGAAACAAATCGTAATCATTATTCTAATGGTATCGTCTTGTGTTTATGCAAGGCAAATCGAAGATAGCAGCACGGACATAGTCACAACTTTTGTGATGAGGGATAAGACCGCAAATACAGTTGACACAGGTGTTGTAATCGCAAATCTTGAAATGTATTACCAGGAGGAACGGACGGCAGAAAGCGCAGATGTATTCGTAGGCGCACATGGGGCGGTTACAGATGCCCATACGGACGGGGAGTGCATTCATATAGGTCATGGATCGTATCGAGTAGATTGGCCGGATGCTGCTTTTGATGGCGGCGTGGGGACTACGGTGAGGTTAATACTCGTCGATGGGGATGGTGGGGCTTTCACTGAAATATTAGAAATAGAGTTGACTGACTATTTTGACCCATCAGCTGACCCTGTAGCTAACGTAACGAATGTAGCAAATGCAGTATTATCGAATACAACTCATATTATAGAGCAGTTACAGATAGTTAATGGTTCCGGAACAGCCCTGATAATACAGAGCGGTGGCGGCAATGGCGACGGAATGTTCGTTCAAGGTAACGGAACCGGTAATGGGATGGATGTTTTTGGTGGGGTCACTGGGGATGGGATATATTCTACAGGCGGTAATACCAGCGGACATGGAATGCACTTAGTTGGCGCAAATGCGGCAGGGACAGGATCAGGGTTTAAATGCGAAGCTGGAGGAGTTGGCAGTGAAATAGACGCGAGTATCTCAGGAGCTTTGTTGGGATCGATCACTGGCAATATTGGCGGAAATGTGACTGGGAATATCGGTAGTTTCTCGGCAACAGCCAAATCTGAGATCAACGCTGAAATAGTAGATGTTCTCAAGGTAGATACTATTGCAGAACCAACTCCAGGAGTCCCTTCATCAACACCAACATTTGAGGAACTTTTGAGAGTTCTGTATTGGGACTGGTCATACGCTAAACTCGAACAGACAGCGACAACAATGGATGTTTATGCCGCCGATGAATTAACAGTGCTTTGGGACAGGGTAGTCAGCGACGATGCGGTGACATTTACAAGGGGTGAGGTGACAGCACCATAAAAAAAGACCCAACCATAAGATCGGGCCTTTACTCTTTTACAATTCCATATTGACTACTAATCTTCAGGGATTTCATGTAAGATTTCATGGCGGTTAGGAATATAGCCACACAATAACTCTTCCAGTTCTTCACTCATCCACATAGCTGGATACCCACCGAACATCGAGCAGAAAAGAGATGCTTTTGCTCTCTGAATCAACTCGAATAAAGTCATGTTGTATTTGACTCGATACCATACATTTTCAATACATCTGTCTTCAACTATGATTCTCATTGTCATCCTCCTTTTCAAGCGGGATTTTGATTTGGCCCTTTGAAACCCTGTCAAGGTATTCAGTAAAAAACATTTTCTGAGTACATTCAGGGGACTTGATGTATTTCAGATATAACACCTGGAACCGATCCGCAGTAGTTTTTCTTGCACTGATTGACGATTGTTTCATAATGACATGCTCCTAAAGAATAGCACCCAGAAGCCGAGACATCCGAGGCCGAATAACAGGGCGGTTAGTAATTTTTTCATGTTAATTCTCCTTTTTAAAGTAACATTCATAATCTACGTCTGGATTATCTGATTTTTGCAGACTTTCAGGCTTGCCCCCAAAAGCAGAGATAAGTATTTTAAACTTCTTGAATTGATCCTGAGAGACGTGGAGAATTGAAACCCACAATTTCCCTCCTGATGTTCCCCCTAAGGTGTTACCGTTCATTTGGGAGAATAGGAAGTTGGCGTTTGATTTTAGCCCTATTTTGATAATTTTCACGATAAATACTCCAATAAAAGACATATTAACATACCCACCACGACGGGAGCCAGGTTAGTAATAGTTTGGTTATGAGTCGCATGGTTCTCCTTTGGCTTTATTGATAGCGGGAATGAAATATGTTTCCGCCAGCCTAAATACAAAGTCAGGAATTGCTGCTCTATCAGAAGCATTATCAACTCTTTCCATAAACGCTTCACACGCTTCCAGCAAGTCAGGAGCGGCGGAGATAAGCTTGGCGTTGGCGACTTGCACATCACGTTTACCAGCAAGCCCTTTGGTGACACAGATACAGTCCATATAATTGGCACTGTCAATACTTACTGAGAATACCGCTATATCAGAACCTCTCGAATTTTTAGTGTAAGGCCAGTTATTGTTTATCTTCCAGTCTCCTTTTGTGTGTTTACTCATAATTCTTTCCCTTAATTAAATTAGTTTCAGCCCTTGATTGAGTTTGGTTAGAAGTTCAACTTCCTGAGTTCGCCCATGATTATATTGATTTGTTCGACATCGCCAAGAACCTTATGGCCGCCAAAGTATTTAAAAACGGGATTGCCGCAAAAACAATACGTTTTCAGTTGAATCCGGCTAATCTGGTTAAGAGATTGACAAGTAAAATAGTGGTATTCGCAGTCAGTAACGCCACGATACCCAGTAGTGAAAAACCCGTCAAGATTAGAGTCGATGGGCAGTTCGATTGTAATTTGGGCAGAGTCTACAGAAAATACTACCTTGAAAGAATGACTATTGACTCCGTTATCTATATCAAGGCGGTAAGGTGATTTGATTGTATGTTTTTCGCTTCCATACTCGACGATAAATGAATCTCTGGTTGGTTTGACATCGAGAATAGAAAAAAGCTCTGTGGATGTTTTTGGTTTTAATCTAATGTGTTTTGTGCCGGACGAGACAAAGCTGATAATGTCAGAGATACCCGTAAGGGCAAAATACTTTCTTTCAAGTTCGGCAAGTTCCAAGTCTTCTTTATGCTTACTTATCAGATCACGCTGTTTCTGGTTGAATTCAACCGTAGCCCAAACAGTAGGGCTTGCACAAGACTCCTCCTTGACTTTCTGTACTGCTCGATACTCGGACATACCAGCCACGATATACCCAGCAATGTCAGATTCTACTTTAGAAACCATTTTTTCAACTGTGTCGCATTTCATAATACATCCTCTCAAAATAAATAAAATAGTTACACAAAGGCCCCGCAAGGCCCTTGAGTGAGTATTTTACCGAACAGGCCTTTTATTAACCTTAAAACCGTTATCAAGCAGCAATGCTTTGTTTTTGGGTGTTAAATAAGCACAAAACGCACCTTTGCCCGCAAGCCCTGAATGTATATCAGGATCAAAGCCAAGCAATGATTTAATATTTCTTTCGTCTCGGTGTGAACCTCTTATTTTATAGACGTTAGTATTTGTCTTGTCCATCTTCCTTATCCCTTCAATTAAAATAATGCCGGATCGAACCGGCGAACCGTTACGGGGTGGTTAGACGGCGAATCTCGGCAGAAAACAATTTTCCAGAGTTCCTGTGTTCCGGTTGAGGTTGCCCCCTATGCCAGCGACATCATGCAGGAAGTCACCTAGATCGGCGTCAAGTAACGACTGGAGCTTGAGTTTACATCCGTTCGTGTGGGTTGCGATTATGTCCATGCTGATGTTTAGCACGCTTCGGCCTATGCCGTTGCTGGCAGCGCGTTGTGCTATTTTGCAGGACAATTCGTGTTCTTCTTTGGTTCCATTTTTCCAGTCTATCATTTCACATCTCCAATTAAATAACAATTAACATTACAAATAGAATATACAACACAAATCATAAGTAGTCAATAGAAAAAATAGAATAATATTAAAATAAATGAAAAAGAACTTGACAGCGCATACTCAACCTGCTATAATACCCATTAAACAAAGAAACGAACTGAAAACTATTTTCAATCGTATGCGCATCCGAGGCGTGTAATGCCAAGAGATAAAGACAATTTAACACCAAAGCAAGCAAAGTTTTGTGAGCAGTACATGGTAGACTTGAATGCAACCCAGGCAGCGATAAGGGCGGGATATAGTAAAAAGACGGCAAGGGAGATCGGGAAAGAAAACCTTACTAAACCACTCATTGCTAAAAGAATAAAAGCAGCGAAAGAGGAAAGCTCGAAAGATACTGGGGAATTAGTTGCGAAAGTACTGGGCGGCTATAAAAAGATAGCTTTCGGGCGAATATCCAAACAACTTAATAACAGGCATAAGCTCGGAGCACTTGACAGTCTGGGCAGGCACTTAGGGTTGTTCGAGAAAGACAACGAGCAGCAGCGTAATTATTCACTGGCTGACATGGCAGCAATGGCAGAACTCAAGAAATGAAGCAAAGTGAACAAAAGCACATTGACAGTATTAACGGATCGTTACGGTCTTACAGGGACGATCCCGTCAGCTTCCTGTGTAACGTCTTAGGATTGCCCCAGAAGCATATCTGGTCAAAGATGCGTGAAGTGTGCGAATCAGTCAGAGATCACCAGATAACACTCGTCAGGGCTTGTCACAGCGTATCCAAGACGTATACCAGTGGGAGGATAGTTCCATGGTTTAAGACTTGCTATCAACCGTCAACGGTAATCACAACAGCGCCAAGTGATAACCAGGTGAAAAACCAGCTTTGGAGAGAGATACATTCAGCCTATGCAGGATCCAGGATCCCCTTGGGTGGTAAGATGACAACGCTCCAATGGGATGTCAAGCCACAACCGGCAGTATTAGACATGCTTAAACCGGAACAGCGGGAGAAGTGGGAGAAGAACTTCGCTATCGGATTCTCAACCAGTCCAGACTCAGCAACCGAACACGCAACCAAAATGCAGGGTTGGCATAACGAGTGGTTACTTGTCTTGATTGATGAAGCTTGCGGGATCATGCCCCAGATATGGCGCACTGTCATGGAGGGTCTGATCATCGATGAACAGTGTAAACTATTGGCTATTGGTAATCCGACCGATCCGGAATGTGAGTTTGCGAGGGCTTGCCATAGTTCCGACCCAGAACTGCAGGAGGGGTCTAAGACGTATACCAGTGACACTGGATGCAATGTCATCACAATAGCTGCTTACGATACACCTAATTATAAGCAGGGTAAGCGAGTAATACCCGGTCTGGCTGGCAGGGACTACGTGAAGAGGATCGTAGCCAAGTACGGGGAAGACGGGGATGGGACACGAATCAGGGTTAAAGGTTTATTCCCGACACGTAAGGAGGGGACATACTACGGCTTCCAGGTTGCTAAAGCCAAGAGGGACGGACGTATCGGGGAGTACCCATACGATGATTCAGCACCAGTCTACTCATTTAGCGACTTCGGCGATATGTATACCGCGACTCTGTTTGTCCAGTTCATCAGGGACAGGATACGCATTATCGACGACTTCTGGGATAACGAGGGTTTGGGTATGCCGCATTGGTGTAATATGTGTCAAGCCAAGCCGTATACGTATGGAGGGCATTTCGTCGGTCCTGAAATGGCATACGGGACCGCAGGGCGCAACCAGACAGGGACAGCAACGATGGACATTGCCGCAGGTCTGGGCTTTCATCTTCAACCGGTCGAACGGCACACTTTGGATAATGGAATA
>Ga0114923_10001396_pt1 | contig 16861 bp, 18 predicted proteins | sample SumtaG_FD_89578 | JGI IMG/M metagenome (GOLD analysis project Ga0114923, IMG submission 89578) | Deep subsurface microbial communities from Indian Ocean to uncover new lineages of life (NeLLi) - Sumatra_00157 metaG | ecosystem: Environmental > Aquatic > Marine > Oceanic > Sediment | place: near...
AATTTAATTTAAATGAAATATTTTTTGAATTATCATTATATTCACTTAAAACCCAACTTGTGACATTAAAAAATACCCAAATATCATCATCATCTCCATCTACATTAGACGAATTAATCAAAGCACCAACAGGTAAAACTGGATTATTCCAAGTTATATTATCTTCAATCCAAGTTTGGTTATCAACTTCATAAACTCTAATAGAAGCAGTTTCCCCAGAATCATACAAATTAGCAAACATAAATAAACTTAATGTAGCATTATTAATTATCATAGAATCTGGAATAGCAGTAATATTAAATTTAATATAACACTGATTAATATCATCTGTTATATGTTCCCCAACACTTATAGCAGTTGAATCTGGGTAACTTGTATCTGGTTGACCTTCTAATATAGTTATATCTCCCAAATTCTCAGTTTCATTATCTTGTAATGTAATAGTTGTAGAATTCCCTCCTAATTGAAACTTCTTACCTAAAGGAACTTCATTTAAGGTAAATTCAGATTTATCACCTTCCTCTATTTCTATCTCAATCTCTTCTTCATACTCTTCTCCATTTGTTTCATTAATCCTAATAATTTTAAACTTTGTCTTCATTTTTCCTTCTTCTATTTCATACTCATATTCAGAAATATTTGGATAATTTTCATCATAAGAAAAATTTAGAGTAATAGAAGAATAATTAAAATCCACAACACCAATTAAATGAACAGAATCATTTTCTAAATAAACAACATTAAATCCTTTATCTTTCAAACTTCTTGCATTTTCAATTCTTTTCCAATTACCATCTTCATAGACATTTCTAATACCTGAATAAATAATTAAATTACAAGTTCCATCTTTACATATTGTGTCAGTTGAAGAAGTATAAGTTATTGTTGGTTGGTCTTGTGGATCATCTGCCAAAACAAAATAAATACCAAAAACACCAACTAAAAAGAAACAAATTATAATTATTGGAACAACTTTTGCTTGACTTTTTTTATTCATATTAACCTCTTATGTAATTTTAACATCCACACTTTGTTTTAAACTGTTTGGGGTATAAAAAACTATTTTGTCCCCCCCACAAATTATCCCCATCATTGAGTCTCTAGAAATTCCAAAAGTATATAAGTCTTGGGAACTTAATTTACAAACAAAATTATTGTGATTATGTATTGTTCCAAATGTACTAAATGGACATCCTGCTTCTATTCCTTCTTCATTAAATGTAATTACATTTGATTCTATAGCATCATCAATATATCCGACTCCATCTTTTATTTTTCCTTTAAGACAAAGAAGAAACTCTGTCTTTTGATTATAATTTTCTTCAAATTTTGAGTTTATAATATCAATTACATCTTGATTTATTTGTATTGATTCTATATATTCTACTCTAAAAAATAAAAAAAAGATTGTTCCTACTAAGATTGTTATTACTATAAGTATTACTAATGTTTTTTCCATTTCAATATTTTATATAATATCCTCTATATTGGATTTATCTCAAACTATTTTAAGATTCTTCAACCCATACATCTATCTCCAATAAAAGATACTATATGTAAACTACAATCTTTTTCTTGATTTAATTGATAAAATTTTATACCTGCTTCATAATCACCACAATTATATGATTTAAAATCACATGGATACCCTGAATCTGTATATTCACTTAAACCAGCTTGTTTTAATTGTCCCCCTGCATTCACACATAAATTGCTTACATCACTTATTGTTTTATCAACTACCCATTCATTTAGTTCTTCTCCAGTACACAATATTCCTCCTTCTGGGGGAACAAATTCTTCTTCACAATCTTCTGGACATTCTCCAAATGTTTCTCCAAAAAAACAACAACCATCACCACAAATTGTTTGTGGATTTTCTTTAGGATTATCCATAAATGTAGTTTCTGGACAAGAGATTCTATTTTCGTTGCAACTTACTCTATAAACATGCCCATCATTTGGATCAAATTCAACATCAAATACTTTATATCCACTTACTGGTTTACCTTCTTCATCCACAGTTTCTATATTTCCGCATTCTATACTTACAATGTTTCCCTTATATATATTTCCAAAACCAATCATTGTAGCACCATATTTATCACATTGTTTAAATATTTCTCCAGTTAAACCTCCTTCATAAAAATATTCTCCTGTACAAGGAAATCCCTCTAATAAACCTTCAGCATATGCTCTTGCTTCTTCCCAAGTTTCAATAGGAAAAGTCACCTCATTTGGAATTGATGGTAAGTCTTCACATTTCCACGGAAACATTCCTGTCTTTACTTGCCCAATATCACAAACACATTTATAACTATATGGTGTTTCTGTACAAGTTTCTGGCATTGCTAAAATATATGGAACAGTAAAATATCCAAATATAATTACTGCAACAATTATTCCTAATATCACTAAACTAAGATTTCTCTTACTTTTCTTCTTCAATTTCTTATACCTCCTTTCAACTCTCTTCTAAAATATTTCATTTTATCCTTTTTTCCCTAAAAGTCTCCCTTTATATTTAAAATAATATAACAAACTTAGACTAATGATTATAAATATTGCAGTTCCTAAAACAACATCTGAAGAATAAAGTCTTGAGAAATCTATGAAAAAATTATTTGTTTGGTGCATTATCATAAATACTACAAAATATCCAGTTAATAAACTTAAAAATGCTCCTAATCCCCAGAATATTGCTACAACAAATCCTGCAACATCAGATCCTGGATAAGCTGTTAAATGCCAGACATACCCAAAAATCATTAAACCTAAGATTACAGTAATATATTTATAAATTTTAAAATCAGTTGTTCTTAAATTATATTTTACTGCGATGAATGTTATTATTAAACAAATTAAACCTATTGCAAAACCTGCCATAAAGTTTTCTGCTATGGGAATTTGAAAAGTTGAAACAAGTAGACTATCTGTTGCAGAAAATTGCTGTGGGAGGACTCTTAATCCAAAAAATCCTTTTCCAAGAAATTCAAATAAATTTGCTAAAAGAAAAAAACCACTAAAACCGATTATACTTAAAAGAGTTAATTGTGGATAAGTATAATTCTTGAATATTGTTTCTTCTTTATTAAAAATTCCTATATTATCACCATATTTATCATTCTTTTTCCATAAAAAATTTACTGCATAAAGAATCATCATTGCAAAACCAAAGAGCATCAAATCAGAATAAATACTTAATTGTTCTGCAACATCTGGTTCAAGTAATCCTGCTTTTGCAAGAACTATAGTATATGGTAAAAGATAACCCAATCCAAAAAGTATAGACATTAATATTAAGAATCCTACAATCTTTGGGAATTTTATTTTCACCATTTTTATTAATAATAAATAGTATTTATGTTATATAACTCTTTCGATATGAGAATTTTTTGCCTTGTCAATTAAAACTAAATCAATAAAATCCTTCTCATTTGGAGTTCCATAATTTGTATAATCTATCTTTATTGTTTTAAAATTATCTAATAGAGAAAAATTCCCATCATAACATATATCATAATTCGTATAATCCTCTAATTTTTCAATTTTTGTAAAGTTTTCTGCTCTGATAAACATATAATTAAGTGAACCTTTTAGACAAAAATCAATTTCTTTGAAGTTTTTACTATAAAGTTCAACAAACAAACTTTCATTTTCTATTATTTTTATTTCTAATTTTTCTGGTTTACTTAAAATTAAGTCTATCCTTATATTTTTTGTGAGATTGTATTCTTTTTCATCTTCATAGAAATTTTGGTCCTCTAGATTAATATTTTTTATTTTGATTACCTGTTTTGGAAGTCTGATTAATTCATAAGAATATGAAGTATTTCCTCTTATTTCTCCACTATTTGTTATTATGATAAATCCTGTTTTTATTTTTTTTTCATATTCTGCTGAAATTGAGATATTTATTAATTCCTGTTTTTCTGGTTCATACTTGTAATAAAAATAAAAGCAAGTTGCTGATAAAATTATGCAAAAAAAGATTATAAAAAATATTTGTTTTTTCATTTTATAAGTTTATTTTTTAAAATTTCTTTAATTCCGAATTTAGTTAAAAATAAAAATCCAATACATGCAACAAACAAATAACCAACTCTTAATAATAAAGTCATTGCTAATCCTTCAGCACCATTTCCCTGCATTAAATTAAATAAAGTTGATTGACCCACTTCTAAGAATCCTAATGATGATGGTGTTGGAATAAAATTCAAAAGCCCCCAAACATTTATAATTAAAATTAATTGAAATAAGGAAGCATTAATTCCAATACTCAATAACAAAAATTTAAATTGAATTATAAAGAATATTCCAGAAATCAAATAATACATAAAACTTTTCAATAAGATTTTCTTTTTATATCTGAAGAAATCCCCAATTTTAATATCTATTTTACTTACTGATTCTTTTAAATTTGAAAATCTATCTAAATGAAATAATTTTATTAATTTAGAAAATATATTTTTCTCTTTTTTAGATTTATAATATATAAAAAATAATAGTCCTAATCCAAATAATACAATTGAACCAAAAATTACTTTAAAATATAATGGAACACCAATCAAACTAATTAATAAGATAAATCCAATTATTCCATATAATGCACTCCCAAAAATTTCTACAAATTTATCCAAAATTATGCTTGATGTTCCAGTTTCATAATCAACATTACATTCTTTTTTTAACATATAAATACGGACTGGTTCTCCCCCAAGTCTACTTGCAGGGGTTATATAAGAAATTGAAGCTCCAGCAATAGTTTGTCTGATTAATGTAAGTAAGGATATTTTTGTTCCGTATGAATCTAAGATAACTTTAAATCGCATTACATAAGGAATAAATGATATTAGGACTATAAATACAAATAAACCCAAATAATAAAAATTAATATTTAACTTGATTATTTTGAGAGCATCCATACCAAATTTATATAATAAAAATATGAATAATGAAATTCCAATTATGGATAAAATAGATACAATAATTTTATTTTTTGTGAGATTCATTTTTTTAATGAGTTGAACAGTGAGATGTGTATAAAGGGGCAGACCCTTACCATCGAACCTCACTGCTCTTTGCCCACTCTAGGAGAAACCAATAGGTGGATAATCCTTATGGACTAAGACACTTCTGCCCTATAAATTAATCGATGGCTATGATATGAATCTTCAAATTTTTTTATCTCCAAATTTCTTTTCATCTTTTTTAATATTTTCACTTAAATCTTTCATTTGTTCTTTTGTTTTTTCTACATAATTTGAATAAATTTCTCCTCCAAATGTTTGTTTAGCAATCTTTTGTAAATTATCTAATCTCATTTGTAATAAACTTGATTCATCTTTTAATTCATTATTATCATTTATCATTTCAATTATTTTTTTTCCATATTTTGTTTCAATTAATCCCTCTGGCAATAAATCAATTCTATGAGGAAATGCTTTTATTTTTGCTCTATGCCCTGAAAATATTGGAAGAGGAATTACTTGTTTTTTATCATAAAAGATTGTATATGATTTAATTTTAAAACTCTTATCTTTATTTAATTCTTTTATATAATTAATATCTCTTGGATAAAATATTATTTTTATTCTTTCTTCTCCAAATTCTATACTCTCTATTATTCCATCTGTATGTCCTTCTGAATATTGTGGCATATAATTTTCAAATATTTGTTGATTTTCAGGTTCTTCTCTTTCTCTGAATCTCATTACAATAAAAAATGATAAAGCAACTAAACAGATTAAACCCATCACTCCTGCAATTATATAAAGGAAAAGTAAATTCATACTACATCCTCCTTCTTTTCTTTCTTTTTGTGTTTTGTTTCCTTTACTTTTTGTATTGGTTTTCCAAAATCATCAAATTTAGTCTCTGTAACCTTTATATCTGGTTCATCAAATGGATTTTGTGATTTCCAATTCATAGCTCTATCTATATAATATTCCGACATAGTTGATGGTAAAATTGTTGGAATTATTTCTGGATAGGTTGCATTTATTATTATGATGCAAGAATCCCCAAAACTTTCTTCATATAAGAGATTTACTTTATAAGCATAAATTATATTTTTTTGAATTGTTCTGCTCCTCATCCATTCAATTCCATTATTAATCTTTAAATGATTCCACATTTTTTCAACTACTTGTTTAATTATTTCCTCAATTTCTTTTTCATTTAATGATTTTGGGATTCCCTCTTCTTTCTTTTTAATAAATTTCTGAATATTATTCCCAAAAAAAGCAATTACACTTATCAAAGAGATTATGATTGTTATTATTAATGGTGTTTTTAAACTTAAATCTTTATTTACTGTTTTCCATCCAATTAAGATTAACCAAGAAATAACAAAAACTGCTCCAAATAAAACTTTTATCCAAAATTCCTTTGATTTTTTTTCTTTTTCTTCTACCATGTTCTTTCTGCCTTGTGAAATTTTAATTTATTTTTCATTATGTCTTTAAATCCTTGATTAAATATTAAGTTATATAAAAGAAACCCCCCAGAAATAAAAAGAATAAATATTATTGTAAAAACAATAGCTATCCCTAAATTTTTAATATCTTCTCTTAATAAACTAACTTCATTTTTTGATTCATTTATTCCTAAATTCATTGAACTTATTTGATTTGTTTGATTTATATCTGTCTCTAATTGATTTTTTTGATAAGTTCTTTGTTCATCTTCTTTACTTATTTGCCTTTCTATTATTTTTTTAAGGGCATCTTCTGGAAGACTATAAGTTTTATCACTTGAACTTTCATTTATAATAGTTTTTTTACAAATATCATTATCTGGATTTTTTTGACACCAATATTTAAAAAAGTTTTCAATTAATTCTTCATCTGCAATTCCATCACTAAACAAATCATCTATTTTACTATATAGAATAAAAATTTCTATTTTTTGATTTATTGTTTGAAAATTTCCAGTTATTTCTATAAATTTATCATAAGTCTTATTTGTATTATTTGTTTCAAATATTTCTGGTTTAATAGTATAACCAATATTTATTGAATCACCAATATCTAAGTCAAAATCATTTTTAGTAAACTGAAACCATTCTCCAGACAAATAAATATTTCTTGCCTTCTCATTTCCAGTATTCTCTATAGTAAAAATATCTTCTTTTTGTTTATTAAAATCTATTGTATAACTTGTTTTTAGAAATCTTGTTTCAATTATTGTTGGATCATATAATATTTTTAAATTTAAATTTATTGTATCATCATATTCAGATCTATGAACCAAACCAGAATCATCCATAATATTTATTCTACATATTTCTGTGAATCTTATACCTATTCTTGTTGCATAATAATCAAATTCTTCAGGATAATTGAAGGTCTTGCTATAATTTGAATCTTCAAGTATTGTTGCAAAATCTATATTTTCATTATCTGTATTAACTAAACTTATTTCATCTAAAATATTATTCGCCCAAATTATTTTATCCCCCTTAATCAAATCTAAATGACATTTATCAAAACCAGTTTGATAATTAATTGTAACTATCTCTGTTTTATTTGAACTTCCTATTTGTGTTAGATATTCTCCTCTTAATGTTAAAACTCCTGAATAATCCTCATTTTTTGTAATTGTTATCTGAATTAATTTAGTCTCCCCAGATTCTAAATCAAAATTTGGCATACTTACAAAATCCTCTTCAAAAGTAATGTTATAAAATTTAAAGTTTTCCTGATTGGAAATATTTAATTGAACATCAAAGTTTTCCCAATAAGTCTTATTCATTTGAATATCTGTTTGGATAATTTGTAAGCCATTTGCTATTGTTAAATTAATACAAAATATTAATATCATACATCCTAATAAATTTCTATAAATATTCTTCATTCTGGATATATTTCTCCCATCTTTTTTTTTGTGTTTCATTACAATTTTTTTTAACTAATTCTACTAAAAATTTTCTAAATTCTTCAGAATTCTTACCTTTCTTAATTTCTGCTCGTTTGTTAATTAGATCAATTAGCCAATTCTCAAATTCATTTGCTGTTTTATTTAATTTAGATAAAAGAAATTTCTTATATAATTCTGTATAACCCCCTAATGAAAATTTCTTAATATAATGATTTAATTCATCTTCAATTGATAATCCAATAGTTTTTTTTAAACTAATTGAGGCAGTATAAATTTTTCTCTTTTCCCAATCTTCTTTTTTTCTCATTTTTTTAAAGCCCTCTTTCTCCATTTATCTCTTGATTTAATCAATTCTTCTATTCTTACTGCTAAACTTGTAAAATGAGAATTTATTTTATCAACTGCTTCAGTTCCAAAAACTTTTTCTAATTCTTTATAAATTTCTTTTAAATCTTGTATCATTATGACACACCCCCACATTCTTGGATAAGATTATTATATATATTTTCAATATCACATCTTTCTTCATAACATTCAACATCATAACAATTAAGTGTACATGTTTGAATTTGTATTAATCTGTCTAAAAAACACTTTTTAAGTTCCTCTTTTTCTTTGAGAAGTTCATTATATTTATTAGTACTATCTATAGAATCATATAACTTTTCATTCCTTAAATAATTCATACAAAAAAGACATGTTAAAAGACATAAAGTAAGAACTATAATTAGAATAATTTTTGTTTCAATTATCTTTTTAATTTCCATCTTATAAACTTTATTAATAATAAAGAATGTATATTTATAAATATATCTATGTATTTTTTTTAGAAATAAAATAGAAGAAAATTGAAATTATGAGTAATAAGGCAAATCCTAACATCCCCCATAAGAAAACTGGTTCTTGAATTAATTCATCTAATTTTTTTATTGCTTTTGTAGTTTCTTGTTTTACTATATCTAAAGTATTTTTATCTCTTAGATCTATTGTAATACTTTCCTTTATTTCTTTTCCATTTTCTTCTGCTGTTATTAAAATATTTACTGATTCTAAATCCTCTTTTATTAAAAAATCTGCTTGATAAGTTCCTTCATCTATTCTTTTTATTTCTTTTGTGGCATCTGCAAATATTTGAAATTCAATTTCTACATCTATCAAATTTTCTTCATTGTTATAAGTATAAACAAAAAGTGAGTTTTTTTCATTTTTTAACCATTCATCATATTCTAAAGTAATTTTTTCTAAAGTAATTGGGATAATATAAGTTGTTCCTGAACCACCACTACTTGTTCCTACCTTTGCTAAAGAAAAAGTTCTTTGGCTACTTTCATTATTTTCTAAAGTATCATTACAATAAAAAGTTACTGAATGAGTTCCATCATCTACATTTTGAGAATAAGTGAAAGTTAGATTGTTTGATGTAATCATTGTTTTTGTTGATTCTGAATTTAAAACCATTTCGCAAGTTCCAACTTCATTTAAAGTTACTCTAAATTCAAAAGGTAAGGTATTTTGGTCTGAGACTGCTGGAGTATTTATTGTTATTGTTGGTTCAGTATTATCAATTGTGATGTTTTCTGAATAACCAAAACTACACTGATTTTGATTATCACAAGCTTCAACTCTTATAAAATAATCTCCATCATCTGCTTCTGTAGAATCCCAAACATAAGAAAGATTTAATGAATTATTAGTTTGTATTGATAAATTAAAAGTTTCATCTATATTAACAAGACTAATATTGTAAAAACTTATATCATACCCATTTGGGCTTAAACTTGCAGTATAATTTATGGTTATATTCCCTGCATAAAACCCTTCTGCTGGATTATACACTTCTGAAGCTATTGGCGGAAGTCCAAGTAAATCAATCAGATCTGTTCTCACAGTTGAATTATCACAATTTCCCAAACTATCACAGGCTTCTACAAAATAATGAAATGTATCACTTCCATCATACTGATGCAAATGAGCATCAACTGTTCCTGAAAAATTAGACCAAGAAGTACCTTTATTTGTTGTAGTTTGAATTGTATCTGTCCTTGAAACATTTGTTATGTAATGAACATCCCAAGAATTAACAGCTTGTTGACCTCTTAATAAAAAGTAAGAAGTATCTGTAACATAAATATCTCCTAACATCCCACTTGTTGTGTTTATGGCAAGAGGGATAACTTGATATGAAGCAGATGGAGAATGTGAGTGATTAAATGTTGAAGTAGCATCTAAATTATAAAAGTTGATACAGTTTTCATTTCCAATAGGATCCCCTGTAGAATAAGAAGAATTACAATAATAAATCCTCAATATCTTTGAACCAGAAGTATTAGCCATAACATTAAATATTGAATAATTTTTTGCATTACTGACATTAAATAATCTTATTTTTATATATTCATTTACTGAATCTAAATCATAAACTGAACGCACATTATTTTCAAAAGTTTCTACATCAAAATTATAAGTTGCTGGATAAACCATTTCTTCATCCACATCACTAAAATTCCAAATCTCACTTACATTACTTTGTTTTGATTGTGGATGGGATGTAAATCCAGATGTTGATGTGCCATTAATATAAATCCATGTATCGGAAATAGTATTATTGGTCTTATGATATAATTTTACTGTAGAAGAATTAACTCCTATAAAAGCATCTGTAATATTATAACTAATATTGAGATGATTAGTATAAAGAATAAAATTACTTAGATCTGCAGGAGTTTGTGAAACAAATGTTATTGTTGGAGGGGTTGTATCAATATTAAATATCACTGAACTTGAATTTTCATTTCCAGAGGTATCATTTGCCCAGACAGTTACATTATGTGGTCCTTCACTCCAAGTTATTCCTGTTATATTAGCACAATTAGTTAAAGTCTTATTAATAGAATAAGTATCATTTGAATACCAACAAGAATCTAAATTTGTATCAGACCTTGTATAATTTATTTCTATTGTATTAGAAGTGTGGTTTGAATTGTTTGAAGGATAAACTATTTCTATTTCAGGATTTATCACATCATTAACTGTTAAGGTTTCTGTATCCATACTTGCATTTGAAGTCCAATTTGCTCCACCTGTAGTATTTAAAACATAATCATAAGTTCCAAGTGCAGGACTCCAAGTTTCTCCTGTTCCTTTTGAAACATCATCACGATAAACTATATAAGTTACATCACCATCTCCTGATTGACTTTCACTTAAACCAATTACTACTTCTTGACTTTCATTCATAGTCCATCCCAAATCACTTGTTAAAGAACCAGAAGGACTTATTTTATTTACTGTCAAAGCAAAAGTATCCATACTTGCATTTGCAGTATAATTTGTACAACCAGTTGTATTATAAACATAATTCCAAACTCCAACTCCTAAAACATCAGTGTCTGGATTTGAAACTTCTACACTTTCACGATAAAGTTTATATGAACATTCGCCATCACCTGTGTTGGTTTCTGTCCCTTCAACATCACCTGCCACTAAATAATTAATAGGGCTTGAACCAGCCAAACTTCCTGATGGAGATATTGCAGTTACAGTTAAAGTTTCAGCATCAAGTGAGGCACTTGAAGAATAATTTTCTCCTCCTGTAGAATTTAAGATATAATCATAAGTATTCACCTCTAATGTCACTGTTTCCCCAGTACCTTTTGAAACATCATCTCGATAAACAACATAAGTTACATCTCCATCTCCTGTATTTGTTTCTGATAATCCTATTGTAACTTCCTCTAAATATGGTTCTGTCCAAGTATCAGTATTTGTCAAACTTCCTGAGAGAGTTGCTTTATCAATAGTATAATCTGAACTATTTGAACTTCCAGTATAATTTTGAGTTACATCTAAAGAACAATTAAAAGAATAAGTATCTGCTCCAAGAGTTATTGGATTCCCAGAAGTAATTGTATCCCCATCTATTTTAAGAACTGCTGATCCTTCCCCTGTTGTAACTGAACAAGTTGGAGTAATTGCTGTCCCATAAGTTTGAGGAGATGCTACACTAAATGTTAATGAAGTTGCAGAAGCTATTTTTTCTATTGTAAGTGTTTGGGTATCCATACTTGCATTTGAAGTCCAATTTGCTCCACCAGTTGTATTTAAAACATAATCATAAGTTCCTACTCCCAAAGTTACAGTTTCTCCAGTGCCTTTATCCACACCATCTCTTGAAACATTATAATCAACATCTCCGTCACCAATATTACTTTCACTTAATCCGATTGTTACTTCTTCTAAATATGGTTCTGTCCATGTATCTGTGTTTGTCAAACTACCTTCTGGAACTGCTTTATCTATTGTATAAGAATCAGTTTCTGTATTATTCACATTCCCTAAAGAGTCATTAGCATACCATCTATAATTATAAGATCCAACAGCTAAATCTGAAATAGAAAAATTATAAACATCCCCTGTATTTGAAGGAGTGTAATTTGTTCCATCAAACTCGATTAGAATAGTTTGTAAATTTGTATCAGTGATGGTGGCATTAAATTCGTATGTGGCTCCTGTGGAATAAGTTGCAGGATCATTAGGGGATTCTGTTAAAGAGCCAACAGTAGGGTTTATTGAATCAATAAAAAATGTTACGCTTTCTGTATTATTCAAATTATTATATGTGTCATTACAATAAAAAGTCGCAGTATGACTCCCTTGTGCCATGCTTGAATTAGTCGCATTCCAATCATCTCCAATATTAGTCATAGTATAATTTGTAACCCCACTTGTTAAAGTATAAATACATGTATCCATTCCTGTATCATCAACAGCAGTTACATTAAATACGATTGTAGCAGTTGAATAATTTTGAGCAAGGGGAGTATTGATTGTTACATTTGGAGGATCTGAGTCTGGTGCTGGAACAAAATGATATACAAAACTATCACCACCATCAATTACCCAAAAACCATCATTGGCAGAATCAAACTCTAAACCTTGAGGTGATTGAGATCCCCCCAAAACATCTATGTTAAAACCATCAGATAGATTATTACCAGAACTATCAAAATGATAAATAAAATTATCATCGACATCTGCACACCAAAAACTATTATCAGTAGTATCAAATGCTAAACTAAGACAATTATCTGCCCCATAATCATTTATCCCAGTAATATTTCCATCTGTTAAACTTTTACCTGAATCATAATGATATATAATATCATCACTAGCGTCTACTATCCAATAACTATTATCATTTGGGTCAAAAGCCCCTCCATAAGGATATTCTATAGTATTAAAATCTCCTGCTAAATCACCCCCAGCTAAATTAAAATGCCATGCTTTATTACCTTGGTTATCAAGAGCATATAAAGTGTCATCATTAGAATCATAAATCATCCCTTCTAAAATTCCACTTCGAGCCCATTCATCTTGGTAATCTCCTGTTGAATTATAATGATATACCAAATCATTACTGGAATCACATATCCAAAAATCTGAACCATTAGTAGCAATTCCTTTCCCATTCACATTTCCAGAACCACCAACATAAAATCCATCTGTTTCATTAATGTAAACTGGGTCTACAAAAAAGTCTCCTAAAGAAGTTGCATCTATGTCTTCAATTATTAAATCAATAGAATACACTCCATTATTTTTTTTAGCAACTGCATACCCTCCTTTTTCTGCTATATCTCTGTAATTAATTCTTTTATTGTGTTCATCATCCATAAAAATATTTGGAACTATTAATCTTCCTGTCTCATTATCTATCCAAGAACCAAAATATACTGGTGTAGATGTTAATATGTATTCTATGCCATTCCATCTTACCTTATCATAATCAATCAAAATTGTTTGAGAATAAGATAATGTACCTTCAAAACCTATATCACTTAAATTTCTCAAATCTATGATATGTTTTATTCCATTAAAATTAGATTTCTCTTCAAAAATATTTATTTTATTAAAATCAATTTCTTTTAAGTTAACCTCAACTTTTTCATTTGGTTCTATTTTAATTTCTCCAAAATTACTTGATTCTATTTTAATTTCAGAAATCTCCATCCCTGAAACCCCAAAATCTTCAAATATGGTGTTTTGTTTTGGTAGGGTATTTAAAGTATCTGCCAAAACAAAATAAGTTAGGAAACTAATTATTAAAATTAAAGAAATTATAATTATTGGAACAACTTTTGCTTGACTTTTTTTATTCATATTAACCTCTTATGTAATTTTATTAATAATAAAGTTAGGAATTTAACTTATTTAATCTTTTCTATTTATGTTTTTTTGAATTAATTTCATAGTAATTAGCATTTCATCCAGAACTTTTTGATGTTTTATTATATTTCTTGCATCAAGTAATTGATTATTTGTTACCTGTTGTATCTGTTTTGCTGTCTGGCTTACTACTAATTGTAATTCAGAATTAAGCATAGGTTTATTTAATAAATGATCTTTAGTTACTTTTTCTAATATTTCTTGTCCTTCTGGATAATTTGCTTCCTTTCCAAAAGGTTCTGATAAATCAACCCAAACTTTTCTTCTTTTATCAATTTGAACTAAGAATTTTGTTTTTAAATCTTTTACTTTATTTGCTATATAGTCATTTAATCTATTAAAATCATTACTCCTTAATTCTATGTGTGGGATTCCTTCCAGGAAGAATTTAAATCTAAATCTTTCTTCAAACCAATCTAATAAATCATATATATCTTTTAGAAAATTAATTGATAATTCATAAGGATTATCTGAATAATATCTTTTTCTTGAGATAATTATTAAAGATTCTGGATATGTTTGAATAACCCAGTTTTCATTTATTAATTGTATATAAGGATTTGAATTCTTTTTTCCCCAATCTACTTTTTTAAATTGAAATTCTTTTAATCTTATTAAATAATTTTTTCTTCTTGACCACCAATCTGGTATCTTAATTAATTTTACTACACATCCAATATTGTGTAATTCAAATATGTTATCACTCCTTAATAACTTTGAACAGAAATTAACCCTACCATAAGGAATTTTCCACACTGGAAATATATTTTCAATCAAACCTTTTTCTCTTAAAATATTTAATCTTTTATAGATGTTTCTCTTCTTTAAATTAGTTAATTTCATTAATGTTATAACTCTTAAACCTTCTCTATTTTGATAGAGATTTTGCAGAATAAGTTTATCATTATTTTTTAATTTTATCTCACTTTGCACACCTTTTACTTTGCACACTTTACACCCCATAATTAATTTAATAAAAAGTTCTTTTTAAATGTTTATGAATACTTACAAATAGTTACAAATAATCATATGAAACCAAATTCATTCAACAAGTTTATAAATACTGATTAATTTATTAATTAATGAAAAATATTATCTTCTTAATTTTTATAAATTCTAATTCTAAACAACTTCAAAAGATATAAGGGGATATAGGAACAGTGTTCAAAGGTACTTTTCCCTTCCCCTTTGTAATTTTAGCAAGAATTCAAACTTTTTAAACTTTTAGTTATCCTCTTCATAGGATAACTCTAATTCTTTTCTTTGATCTAATTTTTCTTTAATAAAAATCCAAACAAATAAACAAAGAAATAGTCCTAAACCAACACAAATATCTTTAATTGCTTTTAATTGAAAATCTTCCATTTTAATCATTCCATTTCTTTAAAATATCTTCCCCCTGCTCATCACTGTCCTCAATAACCCTTTCCATAGCTCTCATGTACTCATCCAACTTCTGAAACAGTGCAGTGAATTTCTCAATTAAATTTTGCATTTCTTTTCTTAATTCTAAATTATTATTTACCATCTTTTAGTGATTAAGTGGGGGGCTGTGACGCAATTTTAACGACAAAAAACAGGTAATGCCGACCACTCCACATTATCCCCCCTATGAGTGATTATCAATCTTCTTCAAGTTTTTTCAATTCTTCTTTGAGTTCTTCAATCTCTTTACCTGTTACAATCTTCATATGACTTTTAGGATCACACTCGTTCTTACATTCACTTGTATGCCATTTATCAATTATCTCAAATACTTTTTCTTTTTCCATTTTAATCATCTTCAAGTTTTTTCAATTTAAGAACTTCTTTACAACATTCTTTTATATAATCAAAAATATCATTAGCATCCCATCCACCAGTAACTCTCAAATTTACTTTATGTTTCTCCTCAAAGTTTTTTAAAACTTTCTCAATTATTTCTTTATCTTCCTTAGTTTCTTCTTCTTTTTCTTTCGGTTTATTTTCTTCTGCCATTATTTGTTTGAGGTTTTTATTTTCTTTTCTTAATCTATAAATTTCTCTTTTATAACAAAGGAATTTTATTTTTAAATCTTTTAAATAAACTGAACAACTACTGCAAAACTTCTGATTTGGGAAACATTGTTTTATAATATTATTACAACATTCACATTCTTTTTTCATTTTAAATCATCCCCTGCGAGTTTGTCAATCTCACACTCAAACTCTACTTGACTATATCTTGCTTGTGTTGGATTACCTAAATCAAACATATCTTTCAACCTCTTAATAAATTCTTTGATTTTGTTTACAGGAACTCTATCATTAAATCTCATTTTCTTACACCAAGGACAAACTAAATCCTCTATTTCTTCACTTAAATTAAATTCTTTTGTCATCTACATAAAGCAACCATTTATTTATGAACTTAAAGTATTTTACTAACAAGATACATAAAAATATTGAACAACACAAACTTACAATATAAAACATTAATACTTTTGTCATTTTATCCCAACCTGAATAAGATACAATTGTCTCAATTTTGTTTTCTTTCTAAATTGAATAATATCTTCATACGAACTATTAACATTTTCAATAAAACAATCAAATGTTTTTGAATATTTCCTATCTTGCTTTTCGTAATATTTAAATCTCTTATTAAAATATTGTGATTCTAATTTACCATCCAAACTATTTATCATAAAATTGACATCCTTCACTGATTCTTGTATCATCATATTCATTCGTCTCTTAAATATTTTTTTATTTTCCATTATTTCACACCCCCATC
>Ga0114923_10001397_pt1 | contig 16848 bp, 15 predicted proteins | sample SumtaG_FD_89578 | JGI IMG/M metagenome (GOLD analysis project Ga0114923, IMG submission 89578) | Deep subsurface microbial communities from Indian Ocean to uncover new lineages of life (NeLLi) - Sumatra_00157 metaG | ecosystem: Environmental > Aquatic > Marine > Oceanic > Sediment | place: near...
AAAATATCCCATCATTCAGGGGGGAATGAATGAGACGCAGAATTTAGCTGCCGCCGTTTCAAATGCTGGAGCGCTAGGGCTATTAAGCGCTTCTTATATAGCTTATGCTACTGGAAAGGTAAAAGGGATGCCTACCTTGTTTAACGGAGATACCACATTAAGAAAAACAATTAAAGATCCTAAAGAAGAGTTAAAAAAAGCTTTAAATCAACTTGCAGAAGAAACTCGTGAGTCCAAAGGTATTTTTGGATTAAACCTTATGCTGTCATCAGAAATGGCAGTATGGGCTAAAGAGGCGATTCAGGTTATTAAAGAAATTAGAGAAGAGGATCCAGATATGAAGGAAAGACTCTTGGTTATCCATACTTCCGCAGGTAATCCCGTTCCATGGTCTGATGCAGTAAAATCCCTTGGTATTAAGTGGATTCATGTGGTACCATCTGTAAAACATGCGTTAAAGGCAAAACAAGCAGAAGTGGATCTCATTGTTGCTTCAGGACATGAAGGTGGCATGCACATAGCCTGGGAACCAGTTCATTCCATGGTGTTACTACCAGCGGTTGTTAAAGCGGTTGATATTCCCGTCATAGGTGCGGGAGGTTTTTGTGATGGACTCTCACTAGCAGGAGCTTTAGCTTTAGGTGCCCACGGCATTCAGATGGGCACTCGATTTGTTGCCACTAAGGAAGCTGATTGGCCCCAGCTGCATAAAGAATGTATAGTTAAATATAATGAAAGAGAGACAACCGTATTCAGAGCAATAGTGGGTCCGGGTAGATTCTTGAAGAATGAGGCTGCAAAAGATATGACTCGTCTTTCATTAAAAGTATCTCCAGGTCCATTTTTGGGAGAGCCAGACGATCTCATGAATGTTCCGCGTGAATTGATGAAAAAAGAAATTGAAGGGAGTATCAAAGGATTGAATGGAATTGAAGATGGAGCCCTGTGGCCAGCTGGTGAAGTTGCCGGAAGAATTAATGATATTCCCACTGTAAAGGAGCTAATTGATCGTATAATGAAGGAAGCAGAAGAGATTATCCGGGATTTACCAAGGAAATTAATTGTGGATATTTAGTTCTTAATTTTACTCTATTTCTAATTTTTTTTTTATTTTGAAAAAAGGAAAATGATATCTCATTCTTTTCTATAATCTATTGGGTGAATTTTTTCTATTTCGAAAGGAAGTGTGGCATTGTCGGGTATGGGATCGATATAAAATTGACGGAATTTGTCGTGTTGCATTCTACAATAAGTAGTTCGGTGGTTATAAGCCGGATGTTTCATCATTTTTTTCCAAATCATTTTGAGAGGTTCTTTTCGAATATTTCCAAAAGATAAAGGAGTAAAATCACATGGAGTAATATCTCCATACGCCGAAACATAATATTGAATATTACCTGCAAGACAACCGATACCACCTAAATATCCTTCAATAGAGTTTTGCCAAGATTGTGAAGACAGAGGAGGTATAATACTGTTATTAAAAATTTTAGTGGAAAATTCCCGAATCTCCTCTCGTTGATCTGGTGTAAGCATTTCGCTGGTATCTTTTAACATATTTCCTGTTGGTACACCATCAAACAACATTACATTCTGCATTTTTTTCCTTCTTGCAAGAGAATATATCTTTTTATACATTCCCTTCTCTGTAGCTGACCGAGTAGCATATGATGAGAACCCAACAAAAACACCTTTTGCTCTCATCCTTTCAATTCCCTTCATTGCAGCTTCAAAAAGCCCAGGCATCCCTCTTAATTTGTCATGTTCTTCGGGGAATGGACTATCAATACTAACAAAAAGTGAATAAAGTCCTGCATTAGCTAATTTATCCGCATTCTCTTCCGTAAGAAACTGACCATTAGTAAATAATATGGGTACAGCTTTTCTTTTATCAACGTATTGAATTAGTTCGAAAATATCTTTACGTAATAATGGCTCACCTCCCGTGAAAGCGAGTATAGATATGCCTAAATTTAGACTTTCATCGATAACTCTTTTTGCCTCCTTTGTGGTGAGTTCAGGTACACCGGCTTTTAAATGCTTACCTGCACTACAATGAACGCAATTACATTGACATTTATATGTAACCGCAAAAGTCATGGCAACTGGAAATCGAGAACGGAAAATACGAGCCTTTACTGCCGCTATTAATAGACGAGTCATAGGTCCACTTCCGATAGGAGGTGCAAATGTGTTCGAAACTCGTTTTCCTTTCCATCTTCCTAAGTTCTTATACCCCCTATAAAATTTTGCCTGCATAAGAAGCATCGTAAAAAATCCCAATTTATCAAGTATAGGATTTAATAAACCAGTACCGATAATCTCACCGCTATCTAGTTTTATGAAGCTTAATAGCTTCTTCCCAAATAGTTTCAAATATATCTTTTCTCTTGTCATTTTAAACACCTTAGAATAATTCTATTAATTTTTCCCATATTTTTCTAAAAAAATGGTGATAATCATTAAAATAATTTTCCTTTATATTTTTACTGCTATTATCTTTTATAATATTATATTTTTTAAGATGAGAAACCTTATTCTTCTCAATGAAACCCCAAGATATTCCTTTTATACCTCGTCACGTTGTCTTGAGAAGATACGAAGAAATAAATATCATTGATTTAAAAGCCGACGAGTCCTATGTGATTGATGACGAAGCTTATTCCGTTTTGAAGCTTATCGATGGAGAACTGAGTAATGGAGAAATCATAGATACATATCCAGAAGCAAAAAAGCAAGAAGTTTCGGAAGCGATAAAAGATTTTCATGAATTGGAAATTGTGAATTTTAGTCCTACTAAAATTACGGATAAAGCATTAATCTCAGTTGATCATATAAATATCCCTGAAAAAAATGCATTTGACTTACCACATATGAAAAATCTCATGATTAATCTCACAGAAAAATGTAACCTTACTTGTAAACATTGCTATATTACTGATAAAAATCCCGTGGATTTTCCTTTTGAGAATTTAAAGAAAATTATAAGTGAATTCTATGAGTTGCAAGGCTTAAAGCTAGTTTTAACTGGAGGAGAACCCTTATTATATTCCCCCTTAAAAGAATTACTGGTGTTTCTCAAGGATATTCCGCTTATGAAAATAATGCTCTCCAATGGAATTCTGTTTAAGGAAAATCCTGAATTAATTGGTTTATTGAGCGATAATTATTTTGAGACTTTTATTAGTATCGATGGATTAGAAGAGACTCATAACGACTTTCGAGACGCAAATTGCTATAAAGATACGTTAGAAAGTATCAAACTTCTGATAAAAAAAGGCATTACCGTTTCGATCAATACAATGGTCCATAAGCAAAATCTTAATGAATTTGATGAGATGTATAAATTATTTCAATCGTTAGAAAAAATAAAGAATTGGTCAATTGACATTCCCACCTTTGATAAAACCACACCTCAAGCTATTCGCGAAAAATATGAAATTACATCAGAAGAGGGAGGTCAAATTTTAAACGATTACGGGTGGGGTGAATATATCAACATTGCTTCCAGAAGTGATCTTGCATGTGGACCCAATATTATAGCAATTGACGTATTAGGAGTTGTTACTAAATGCGGCTTTTTTTATGATGAGAATGTAGGTAGTGTGTTAGAGATTGGTCTTAAAAAAAGCTGGGAATTAATTCAAAAGCAACTGAACTGGAAAATCTCTGATTTAGAATGCTTTAAACTCAATTGTGAACATCTTGACGCATGTCGAGGCGGTTGTAGATATAGAGCATACCAAGCAACTGGGAATGTTTTAGGTGTTGATTCCTATAAATGTGCTCAATTTGGAAAAACAGAGTTTTTAAAATAAAATAGAATAGTATAAATTTAAGTAAATATCAACATAAATAGTAAATTATAAAATGAGTGTGATATCATGCCCGGAGGACCTAAAGAACATATAATATTAAGAACGGAAGAAGATATAAGCCCCATGAATAGAAAGTTAATCGACCATGTGTGCCATAAATGTAATTTTTATGCCGAAGACCAAGAATATTGGGAAAGGGAATACGAATGTGCCGCATATAAATTCGTTCGTAAACTAGTAGAAGATAAAATCCTTACTTCTTATGAACAGATTGATAAACTTTTCGAGGGAGTAGATCTCAATCCTGAAAGGGATTTAAAATAATTATCTTCTGAGTTAGACTAACTTAAATTACTTTTTTTCTAATTTTTACTGTTTTCAGTATTGTTAATAACTCGAATTTTTTGAATCAAGATCTCTAAAAAAAAGAAAGGGTAAACTAAAATTAATTATCTTGGATTGTTATAAATTTTTTATAAGGTCTTCAAAATCATTTATAGCATCCTCGTTCTTTCTCTCGGGACATCCGACATCTCCAACATGTTCAAAATCAGGAAGAGCTTCTTGAATATCTTTACAAGCATTTTGCTACGCCATAGGCGCACCTGAGGTTCCAAAGCATAGCAATTTCTTATTTTCTAACTTTTTTTCAGCAATTGTCTTGGTTACTCTCTTTATTCCTGAAGATGCATTATTTGCGTGTGTACATGACCCTACACATAATAATTCATATTGCTCAAGAAAGCCTTCATTTTCCTTTAACTTTGATTTAAGTTTCTTATCCCGAACGATATCTACTTCATGATTATACTTTTCAAGAACATCTTTCATTTTATTCCCAAGTTCTTCTGTATTACCTGACATAGAACTAAAGATAATTAGCGATTTCATATTTTAGAACTATATTTTCTAATTTTAAGATTTTTCTAATTTTAGTATATTTTATATATGAAAAAGAGTTGGGATTAAAAATTTCACTATGATCTTAAAATACTAATTAACTCAAGAAAATTAATTCTTTCTCCCCCAGAAAGGATATAAATTCCATAAATAATCGCTAATGATGCTATAATAATATTTAATGCTTTTAACACTTGTTTATGCCTTTTTTGAGGTATTTTTAAGAGTGTTCCCCATGTAATCATCCCTATCATTACTCCTATAGAGAAGATAACACATCCAAGCAATATTATAAATAAATTATCTAAACCCAATGTAAACGTTAGAAGTAAAAGTAGTTCATCATTCGAAGCTAATCCCTGTATAATACCGATTAAAGTTATAGCTTTGCCATCTTTATGTAATTTATATTTGCTTGGATTGCTTGTTTTTATTGTGTTTTCAGTTAAATTTGTTTCTACAGTTGATGGATTTAAATTAGAATCATGGCTTAGGCTATCTCGCTTAGGAATGATTTCTAATTCCCATAAAAACGTTAATATCCCAATGAATATAAGCATTATAGCCACTATAATTTCGAAATGGGTCAAATAACTACTTAGAAAAATATCCCTAACCAAGAATAATATTAAAGTAATAAGTCCTGCTGTAGCCGTATGACCTAAAGTCCATAAAACTGAGAGTTTAACTGTTTTAGAAAATTTTTGAGATTTGAATAATATATTAGAAGTGGCGGCTATGTGATCCGCATCAATACTATGTTTAATCCCTAATAGTATTGCTGCAATAAGTATCCAAATAGTTAAAGCATTCGAATCGAAAAGCATGACAAATGTAAAATGTTTTTATGTATTGTGATTTCGTAAGCAGAGATCCTTTATAAACCCAATGTTACTAACTTATAATTTAGTATGAAAAATAGAAAAATATTTAATCCTATCTTATTTTTAAAATGAATTTGTATTACAAAAAAAAATTAGAATTTAAGTTAAACTAGGTTTTAAAACTCCGTTTAAGTCATTCAAGAAGTCTGAAATCTTATTCTGTAATTTTTCTTTTCTTATTTCATCAATCAAAACAGAAACGTAAAATATTTCGCTTTCAAACTTTATCTTACGTAAGTATGCTATGCTATGATCACTAATTGGAGTGAAACCATAATCATATTTGTGTTGTTTCTCTTGTATTTTTTTTAATAAAATTATTTGCTCTGTAGTAGAGTCCAAAAGTTCAACGTAAGTATTATAATCTAAAGAATCTGTATAATATTCACTAATTATAAATCCATTTTGGTCAAAAAGTATAACGGATTTCCCATTGAAATCTTTTAAATAATTCTTACATAATTCTTTAAGTTTTAAATGGTTATCGTTGAAAATTGATAAAGCAGATGAGACCAAATGAAGAATAGAATAGATGTCGTATATTGAAGTCTGTGAAAACAGCATTTTCAGTTGTTTTAATTTCATAATTTTATCTGATAATTCCTGAGCATTTTTGATAATCGCATTATCATCTTTCAATTCTGGATCGAACTTATGAAAAGCCACAATTAAAGGAACGTCCATTTCATTTTCTTCAATATAAGACAGTAATGTTGTTAAATATTCAATAGATGATTCATATCTAGCACTGTCCTGAATGTCAATTACATAAATAAATAAGGATGCTTTATCAAAATAGACATCTAGTTTAGATTCATAGAGTTTTCTATATTTTTCCTGACCTCCCATATCCCAGAAATAGAGGTTTTTCCCTAAAAATTTAGTCTGATGATATTTAACTCTTACAGTTGGCTTTAGCTTTTGTATTTTTTTTTCAAAGCCGTACTTTTTATCTAAAGCAGTTAATATCGATGTTTTACCAGCATTATCCAGTCCACTTAGTATAATTTTTAAATCATTCAAATCTATAATTCTCCTCTTATTTTAAATATTAATAAAGTTTTTATCACGCAGGTCTTAATCATCTGTGAACTGACAGCAGAAAACCTCTGATTATAAAAAACTCTTTAATACCCTTAACCTTTAATATTTTACTATAATAACCTAATAAAGTAGGAATTATTAAAGAGAAGTATTTGTATTATTTTTCGTTATATAAGTACGATAAAATTATAATGAATAAAGTGTTGTAAATCGCTTAGCTTTCATTAGGAAATCAGTTTCTCATGGGATAAGTCTTAAATGCCTAAAAAAGACATCAAATAAGTTGCCTAAGCGCCCGATAAATATTTTAACCAAATGTTTTTCCGTTCTTTTGGAACGACAATTTACAAAAAGGTAAAGCTGTATATAGCTAAATTTTTACTATTTTTTCAAATTTTGGAAAATAAATAATATATGTCAAAATCTTACTTTGAATGGGAACTAAGTTTTCGAAAAAAAAGAGCTCAGCCTAGAAGTTCATATAGTAAAAGAAGTAAAGGTTATTTACATAAAGAAGTTAACTCACTTGGAATTCCCAAAAAAGAGTTCAAGGAATTTATGGAAAATTGGAAAACAAAAAATCTTTGAACTCCTTGCATTTAAAATTATTGAAAATTAAAATACTCATAGAGGGATAAAAACTATGAAAAGAAAAGATAGGAAAGATGAACTCGACTCCCAGCTCGTATCGCTTACTAAAAAAAGGGAAGCGTACAGGCGCCTAATTTATTATTATGGGGAAAATCATCTTATTTCTGAATTGAAAGATAATGTTGATCAACAGTTAGCGCGATTAATCGAAGTATATTCTTTAATTTAGGCTATACATTTAGAATTAATATCGTTATCTTTTTCAGCTATTTAAACCTAAATTCCATTAAAAAAAGGAAAAAAAAGAAATTTATATTATCAAACTATTTTTTGGATTTCGGATGTTAATTATTTCTTATGGACCTTTCCATGCTCCATTAATTTTCGTTTGGCATCTTCCTCGGTTTTCCCTTTGAAAGACATACCACACATGGGGCAATCTACTTTTACTTTTCTCATAGTATCACCTTATTGTTACCATAAAAAAAATCTGAGTTATTATTTTTAAGGACTTATTATTATAAGAAAAAAGACGTAGATGACATACATTAGTAATTCATTTACACATTTTTTTTATAAAAGGAAGATCTTTCGAAACCGCTATTAGTTATTGTTAAAAACAGAATTAAGGTTAAATTTTAATAATTTTTCCGTTTTTAACAATACCATGTTGTTTCATTATATTAGGATCTTCAAGAATTCTTTTAAAGATATAATTTTGAATTTTTTCCATAGATTCAACCTGAGTATGCGGTATTTTTTCCCCTATTGCCATTTGGGCTAATTCTGTAATATAGTACGTTTCAATCTTTTTTTTAGAAGCTTGCAACGTCAAAGTAGAGAGGCAGCCTTGACAAACAAAAGCAATTGCATCTGCCTCAATCTCTTTCGCTTCTAAGATATTTTTCTTTCCGATTTTCTTTCCAAGGGACATATCTCTAGCTCTAACTGGAGAACCACAGCATAGGGAATGTTCTTTATTATGTTTCATCTCCACAACTTCACATCCTAAAATTTCGAGCAACTCTCGAGGAGCTTCATATATTTTTTTATCCCGTTCTCTCCAATTACAAGGATCTTGAAAAGTAATTCTCTGATTAATCTTGTTTTTAATATCCAGTTCGCCCTCATGATACTTCTCAATTAAATAATTAATAATATTTTGATTTTGTATATTGTATCCATCGACTAATGTTGGATATACTTTTGAAATAGCTCTTTCGCACCCTGGACAGAAAGTGATAAGCTTTTCTACTTCAAGTTTTTTAAATTTTTCAAAGAGCTCCGTACCTTTTATTCTTCCTTCAATATCACCAAAATATCTTTCTGCATAGGCGCCACAGCAATAGTCTAATCCTCCCATTACGGGGAATTCTTCTAACAGTTTGCTTTTAACTAAATCTGGATAAAAATATGTGATTGAACATCCTACGAAAAAGAGAGCTTTACTATTTGGGGGATTTGAAAACAATTTTACATCTTTTTTCAGCTCTTCGTTCGCAACCTCTAATGATAGAGACATTATGTTAGTTGGATTTTCTTCAGTCATTAATCGTATATTTTCCACTCCATTTTTAAGATAATTCTTGGATTGTATTTCTTTTGTAAGTGCTGATGGATTAGATTGTGTGGGACATATAATATCGCAGAACAAGCAATTACCACATTTTTCTATTACAATTTCTGAGGATTTTGTTTCAATCATCTTAGAGATTTCATTTTGAGCTTCTTCTATAGGCAGAAGCATAAAGGGGCATTGATTAAGGCATGTACCGCATTGCGTACATGTTTCGGCATTAAATAGTTTATTTTCTTCTTTTTGCATATTCCTTCCACATGATTTATTTAAATTTTTTACTTAAAGCTGTTTAATTTTACCATCTTTTACAATAAATCTGTCTGTAACAATTTTAGGATTCTCTTTAATTTTTTTAATTAAATGACCTTTAATTTGGTGGGTAAGTTCAGGGATTTTAGGCACAACTTTTTCACCAATTGCCATTTGAGCTAATTCGGTAATATAATAAGAATCAATATTTTTTTCTGAAGCGTATTTCCCTAAAGTGTATATACATCCTGGGCAGAGAAATGCTAGTGCATCTGCTTGTACTTCCTCTGCTTCTGCTATGTTCTGCTCTCCAATCCTTCTTGCTAAAGGTTTATTAGTCCCTTCAACAGGAGAACCACAACATAACGATTTTTCTTTAGTGTGTTTCATTTCTACAACAGTGCAGCCTATAATCTCGAGAAATTCTCGGGGAGCGTTATAAACACCTCGGTCTAAATTTCTCCATTGACAGGGGTCCTGAAAAGCTACTCGTAGATTGACCTTATTTTTTATCTCTAATTCGCCCTTATGGTATTTTTCAAGGAAATATTCAATGATATTTTGGCATCCTATGTCCCAATCTTCCACAAATGAAGGATAATCGTGCTTAAACATTACTTCACAGTCAGGACAGAATGTTATAAGCTCCTTTATGCCGAAATTTTTAAATTTTTTTAGGAGGGCTTTCCCTATTATTTTAGCTTCGCTTTCACCAAACATCTTATAGACCATACCTTTACAACAATACTTCAACCCACCCATTATGGGGAATTCTTCTAACAATCTTGTTTTGTTTCCCGATTTTGTTTTCGCTAAATCGGGATAAAAAGCAGGAAGTGCACACCCTAAATAAAACATTTTTTCACTATTTGGAGGATTTAAGTATTTTTCCATATCCTTTTTTTTCACTTCTCTATTAAGTTCTAAACTGAGTGAAATGACATTGTGTGGATTTTCATCGTCCCTCATAGCTAAACCTGAAGACCAAATTCTCCCATCTTTTCTAATCGCATTTTGTTGATAAGATCAGATGGATTTGATTCAGTTGGACAAATAACATTGCAGAATGCGCAGCCTGAACAATTCATCATCAATTTCATGGAATTACCGGTTTTAATCAATTTAGAGATCTCCTTCTTGGCTTTCTCTATTGGGAGTTGCAAGAATTGGCACTTATTAAGACAAACTCCACATCTATTGCACGTTTCTTCATTAAACAAGCTAAATTCCTTTGAAATTTATTTTTAAAAAAATACCTATAGGATGATTTGGTAAAATCTTGAACTTATGTAAATTTTATGAAGTAATATTAAAAATAAAAAAAAGTACTTAGAAACCAGTATTAATCGCTAATATCTAAGAATTTGTAAATAATTTCTATTATATATCTAACCATATTTCTGCGCCTTTTACGTAAAAAAAGGCTCGTAAAATATCTCTCATGCCTGACTTTTCTGCGAAAGCATTCACTTGACTCATTAAATTTATATCCCCAACTAACTGTGCTACTTTGCTACATCCCTTAGACATTAACCATCCTTGAACTTCTTCATTAAGTTTATCTACATCTTCTGGAAGTGGCTCGCACTTACTTAGATCCCCCAGAATAGTGAATCCCTCTTTTACATCTCTAACAGTTGTTTCCCAATCTGGCTTGAAAACTTTAATGGCATCTACGTTAGGGATCGCTCCCTGCATAGAAAAATATATTCGATTTTTTTCTGTATCTGCTCTTACACTATAAAATTCATTTCCTCTTGATGACATCTTAAAATACTACCTTTAAAAAAGTTCTTTAATAATATTCCTTTTTGTAAAAAATGATGTAACTTTTATTTAATCTTGATCAATTTCACTTTAATTCGTGTCAATGTCTAGTAATTATATTAAAAAAAACGTAAAAATACGCTAAAATTTAGTTCAAAAATAAAAAAAAAAGTACTTAGATTTCAGTCGTATCAGTATCTTCTTTCTTCAATTTTCTTTCTTTTTTAAATGTGAGAATTTATGGCAAGAAGAGTTTATGTAAAAGGTAAGAAAACCCATGCTAAAGGACAAGATTTTAAACAAGATAATGTTGGAAAAGAAAAAGAAAGATTCCAAGTAAGTGTAGATCTCATGTCTCTAAAAACACTAAAAGATTACGATGCTTTAGGTAGAGTCGGAGAGTTTTATCTACGAATAGATGGGGATAAAATGTTAAAATCGCGATTCCCTCATAAAGGTGTAATTAAATTACAGAGGAATCAAGAGTTCACAAGTCGGGCTGATATGACGATTTGGAGTGAATTTAAAACAGTTAGAAAAGGAAAACCACTTGTAGTTAAATTAGATCTTATTTTAAGAGAAAAAGACCATTTGAAGAAGAACCAGAAAATCGCAGAACAGAAGATTGAGATAAAACTACCGCAAAAAACGAGTTATGTAATTTTACAGGATAAAGATGAGAAAACCAAAGCCAAACTTCGGATTCAGTCTACAAGAACAAGGTATTAAACCCAATTTTTTTCTAACTTAAAACACTTATCTCAATTTTTTTTTACATTCTTTAATAAAATAGCATAAATTTAACTTAAATAATTTAGAACTCCTTTTCAAAGACTAAAAATATTAAAGACGTTAAATTTGAATGCAATTATATATGCGAGAGCACCCGTAAGAATATGTGACATTGGTGGATGGACTGATACTTGGTTCTACAAGAAAAAGGGGGCTGTTTTCAATATCTGCGTTGACCTATACAGTTATCTGAGGATAACTGAAAACGAGACTAAGAAGATTAATATAACATCGGAAAATTTGGATTTATCTACGCAAATAACTGATTATGACAAAATAGAGTATGATGGAACCTTAGATTTATTAAAAGCTGCAATTAAAAGAATGGAAATTAAAACAGGATTAGATATATTTGTTCGAACAGATGCCCCTCCAGGATGTGGGACGGGTACGAGTGCTAGTGTGGCTGTTGCGTTAATTTCTGCGTTAGCCCATTATTCTGATAAGCATCTAAAAAAATATGAAATAGCAGAATTTGCTCATAAACTTGAGACGGAAGAGCTAAAATTGGAGAGTGGCGTCCAAGATCAATTTGCTGCTGCCTATGGGGGTGTAAATTTTATGGAGATTGATTATCCTTCAGTTAAAATTACAAATATCGAGATTGATGAGAAGAGAATCTGTGAATTAGAAAGTCAATTGGTTCTTGTTTATTTAAGTTCCCGTAGTTCGAATGAAATGCATAAAGCAGTGATTGAAAACTATATGAGAGGTCAAAAAGATACTATTGAGTCTTTTGAAATCATGAAAAATTGTGCGTTTAAAATGAAAAAAGCCATTCTGTCAGCTGACATTAGAGAAATAGGGAGGATTATGAATAAAAATTGGGAAGCTCAAAAAAGATTGCATTCTTTAATGGTTAATCCTAAAATTGAACTAACAGAAAAAATAGCATTTGAGAATGGAGCAATAGGGTTTAAATGTAATGGTGCTGGAGGTGGGGGTTCAGTAATTATATTAGCAGGTGCGGGAAATGAATTTAAATTAAAAAAAAACTTAAAAAAAAATCGTTTAGCCTTACTTCCTGCGAAATTGAACTTCACAGGCGTTCAAACATGGAAAGCTTTCCAATAACTAAACACTTCTTGACATTAAAGTAAACATTTAAATAATTAAATAGGGTATTTCATATTAATCTGAAATTCAATTTACAAAAAAATATAGGTAGATCAGTAAAATGGAAATTTTAAAAAATTTGATTAAAGATGAGAAAAAATTCTTTGAACAATACGTTCAGATTTCTTTCTTATTAAATGCACTATTAATTCCTCTATCTGGAATCTATGAATTGGGTGTTACTATCTCTTTCTATGGACAAATTGTGGGTATCATTTTTTTATTGACTTTTTTCTGCAATTTAGGTTTGATTTATCTAAATGAAAGATACATAGACAAAGCCATTGAAAAGGAGAGACGACTTCATCTTTTAACCTATGGGTATCTTATCTTTGCATTATTGACTGTTATTACTTTAATTGTTACAAGTAATGTAGGTGGAATAAGAAGACACCTATTTAATCCCATGTATTATTTTTTATGGATTTATGGTTTCGTTATTTCTTATTTTGATTATGCTATTCTGGTATCTAAAGACAGGAATGAATTTGAAGATCCTATTTTAATTAGAAGAAACGAGAATGCCCTGAAAATTATCTTGATGGTATTAATTCTTTTAGCGGCAATTTTCACGGGATTTTTTGTATCTAATTTTTTAACGAGTGAACCTACGGTAAGTCCTTTTATATTTTTGTTTTATATAACTCTGTTTCTATTAATTCCCATACTCTTCATTTTCTTTCCAATAATCGGAATTTTACTTATTAAATATAAATTGACAAAAATCAGTATATCACTAACCATTAAAACTCTTTTGAAAGTTATTTTACTATTTTTCTCCCTTTTCACATTCATTTTTGCTGGCCTCTTTGCAGTAAGTCTATTGTTAGGGGGTCATATTCCAATAGGATTAGTTATGATATTACCTCAAATAGCACTATTTGTACTAATGATCAATATTTTTCTTCATGTCTTTTTTCCTATGCTCCTCTTATTAATACCTATAATTACAGTACTTCTTTATAAATTGATTCCACAGGGATGGAAAAAGATAAGTAAATCGCTAACTATTATAGGTTTTTTTTTGACTATTTCATTCGCACTGCCGTACCTCGCGGCACCGGTATCAATAGTTGACGCTAATAATCAATTTGCAGATGTATTTGGAAGAAATTGGAATGAATTTAATCCAGCAGTTCAAGAAGAATTCTTAGATATGCAGCATGTATTACTAAATTCTTGGTTTGGAGAACCCGAACTTGATCCGGATTCGTGGAGGTTAGACTCAAATCATGTCTATAAAGAGACTGATGATTATCGATTAAAATTTGATGTCTATTACCCTGGTCCAACTAGTGCACAGTTTATTGGTGAAAAGGCAACAATAATATTTATTCATGGAGGAGGATGGTCTATAGGGCATAGAAGTGCTGGTGCTAAATATCTGAAATATTTTGCTGCTCAAGGTTATGTAGGATTTTCGATAAGTTATAGATTGATAGAAGGTATATTAGACTCCCCAGATAAAAGCTATGTGGGTGATTATAACATTGAAGATATAATGGAAGATATTGCTAACTTTACCCGATATATAGCAGCAAATGAAGATGAAGACTTTGCTCATGGCGCAGATTTAGATAATGTGTTTCTTATGGGACAATCAGCTGGTGCTCATTTAGCAGGTGTAACTGGTTTTGGATATAATGATGATGAATGGGGACTTGATAATGGATTAAAAATAAAAGGTATAGTCATGTTTTATCCACCAAATAGCATGCGACGCATGTTTTATGAAACACCTATTTTTAGCGAACATGGTTTTTTCAAATATAAAACACCCGAGGATGACCCAGATTTTTTTGATTTATACACTCCAAGCAAGCTCGTTGATGATGATGACCCTCCATGTTTAATTATTCAAGGTACTTCAGACTCATGGGTACCATATGAAAATTCTGAAGAGATCAAAAAGGCATGCGATAAAAATAATGTTGATGTTATATTAATTTCCAATTATTTCATGGGACACGCCCACGATATAAGCTATTTATTTCAATCAATGTCAACATACTACATCGAGAGATTTATTTACTTAACTAAAGAAGATTAATTCCTTTTTTTTTTTACTATTTTACTAAACTTCAACTAATAGCTCTTAATTTCCGCTTTATATAAAATATAAATTAAATTAAACTTTAACGGTTTAAAATCATGGGAAACTTCAAAATTAAATCTTTAAATAATCATAGAAACTATATGATATCATTACTATGGAATTTATAAAAAAGAAAATTAAGGACGAGAAAAAGTTTTTTGATAACTACGTTCAGATATCTTTCTTATTAAATGCTCTATTAATTCCTCTATCTGGAATCTATGAATTGGGTGTTGCTAATTCCTTCTATGGACAAATTATAGGAGTATTATTCTTATTTACCTTTTTCTACAATTTAGGATTGATTTATCTAAATGACAAACACTTGAATATAACAATTGAAAAGGAAAGAAAGCTTAATCTCTTAACTTACGGATACCTTATTTTTGCTGCATTAACGGTGACCACCTTAATGATTTCAAGCGGAATAGGCTTTAATATAAGGAGGCCGAAATTTGATCCCATGTATTATATTTTATGGATATTTGCTTTTGTCATTTCATATTATGACTTTAAAATTATAATAACTGAAAAATGGAATATGACAAGAGTTCCCATCCAAACAAGAAGAAAGGAAAACACATTGAAAATTTTACTAATATCCTTGATACTCCTAACAGTCATGTTTACTGGACTATTTGCTGTTAATCTTTCGACAACAACGAGTGAAGCGTCAGTACATCCCTCTCTAGTTGTACTCGTTTTAATTTTTTCCTATTTTCTTCTTATACCTTTCTCTGTATTACCTGTTTTCGTTGTATTACTTTTTAAATATAAATGGAAAGGGAATAATACTACTCGAACAATTATAGGGCTTTCTAAAGTTATTCTATTAGCGATTTCGATTGTTATATTTTTTTATACTGCATTCTTTGCATTCTTTCTCCTAGCAGGTGGTAATCTTCGTTTACCAGCCCTTTCCGGGCTTAATGTCATGCTCGCTATAATGATCCCTTCACTAATGATATTACTCCCTATAATTACAGTGCTCCTTTATAAATTAACTCCAAAAGAACATAAAAAATTTCTTAAGGCAATCACTTATATTGGGATATTTTTAACTCTTTCCTTTTCATTACCCTTTTTGACAGCACCAGTTTCAATCATTGATGCTAATAATCAATTTGCTGACGTGTTTGGGAGAAATTGGAATGAATTTCACCCTGGGGTGGAAGAAGAATTTTTAGATATGCAACAGGTATTAATTCAGTCTTGGTTCGGGGAGCCTGAACTTGATCCAGATACATGGAGATTAGACTCAAATCATGTCTACAATGAAACTGATGAATATAAATTAAAATATGATGTCTATTATCCTGGTCCCGTTGCAGCTCAATTCATTGGAAAGAGAGCAACTATCCTTTTTATTCACGGAGGAGGTTGGTCGAGTGGAGATAAAACAGAACATAATCCATTTTTTAAATATTTCGCAGCTCAAGGGTATGTAGTTTTTTCAATTGATTATAGATTAATAGAAACAGCTAGTTCTCCGAAACAAAGCCGTGTAGGAGATTACAATATTGAAGACATGATGGAAGATGTTGCTAGATTTACTCAATTCTTAGCAATAAACGAGGATGAAGATGAGCTAGTTCATGATGCTGATTTAGATAATGTTTTTCTTATGGGAATTTCTGCAGGAGCACATTTGGCAGGAGTGACGGGATTTGGATATAATGATGACGAGTGGGGGCTTCATAACAAGTTAGAAATAAAAGGTATAATTTTATTTTATCCTCCTGACAAACAAATTATGAACTATTTTGGAACTAAAGAATCCGATTATTATCAAAGGGGTTTTACGAAATATAAAAATATCGAAGATGATCCAGATTTCTTCGATTCATATACACCTAGTAAACTCATTGATGATGACGATCCTCCCTGTATTATATTTCAAGGATCATCTGATTCCCTTGTTTCTCCAGTCGAAGCAGCAGAGATTAAAAAGGTTGGTAAGAAAGAAGACGTCGATGTAATCGTAGTAACTAGTTATTTCATTGGACATGTCCA
>Ga0114923_10001400_pt1 | contig 16828 bp, 19 predicted proteins | sample SumtaG_FD_89578 | JGI IMG/M metagenome (GOLD analysis project Ga0114923, IMG submission 89578) | Deep subsurface microbial communities from Indian Ocean to uncover new lineages of life (NeLLi) - Sumatra_00157 metaG | ecosystem: Environmental > Aquatic > Marine > Oceanic > Sediment | place: near...
GGAAATTCCAGCAAGCTTCAAAAATTTTCTTCTGTTCATGCCCATCAGTGCTTCTCCTTAGGTTTCTCCTCAGGTTTCTCCTCAGGTTCGATATGGCAATCCCAACAGTAAGGTACTACTCCCGTATAATTGTGACACTGGTCACAAAATTCGGTCTTTTTCGCATGACAGTCCGCGCTCATGCACGTATTTTGAAGGCTCATATCATACTTCACGCCATTGAAAGCAACATAAGACCTCTGTGCCACGCGCACGACTGAATCTCTCCACAGGTCCAACACCTGCATGTGCTTTGTCCTCATGTACGCCTTCGGCTGCACGCACTGCTTCTCTTTCACAGGCAGCTTTATATCTGGTTTTTTTGGGGGCGTCCCATGAGTATACCAGATAGGAAACGTTAACAAAGCAAGACCGATGATAATGCCGGTGATTATCTTACCTCCGTCATACATCACTCGTTATCCTCCTTGCCTGGAATGGGTTCACCACGCAAATCTACTGTTTTTTCCTTCTCTCCGTCCAACACCATGGCATTTGCCACCATCTCGTGAACGCCGGTGACATCCACCTCTGGGACATAGTATTCCATGAGGTTCGGCAGAACGGCCCTGTCAATGGCACAAATGCAGGCAAGCTTGTTCACGCCATATTTCTCGTGGACGAATTTCACAGCATTTGCCCTGGGCATCCCCCCGCGCATCCTCAATTCCATATCTTCACCCGCATTCAGTCCGGAGCCTCCTCCGCAGCAGTACGTATGCTCCCTGATGGTACTTTCGGGCATGTCATAAAAATGATTGCAAACGTTCTTTATGACATACCGTGGCTCCTCAAAGAATCCCATGCCCCGAGCAGGATTACACGAATCATGGAAGGTAACCTTTAGATGGTCGTTTCTGCTCGGATCTAATTTCAGTTTATTGTTCTTAATAAGATCAGCCGTAAATTCGCAAATATGAACCATCTTCGTCGATATGGCATTCTCGAATTTTGTCCCTGTAATAGGGGAAACCGGCTCCTCCATCTTACTACCCTTTGCAATGTCGAGGTTCATAGTACCCATATACTGATTAATGACCCGCCACATGTGACCGCATTCCCCGCCGAGGATCCATTTCACCCCAAGGCGCTTGGCCTCGGCATACATCTTGGAGTTGAGCCGCTTCATGACCTCATTGGAAGTAAACAGGCCGAAGTTTCCGCCCTCAGAGGCATACGTGCTCCATGTAACGTCCAGACCAAGTTGATGGAACAAAATGAGATAGCCCATGGCGGTATAGGTGCCGGGGTCGCCGAAGACGTCGCCGGACGGCGTGACAAAGAGGATCTCAGCGCCCTTTCTGTTGAAGCTGGGCTCCACTCTGACGCCAGTGTAATCCTCTATCTCATCCACGAAAAAGTCGATCATCTCCTTGAATGCGTGTGGCTGAATTCCCATGTGATTGCCGGTCCTGTAGCAAAAATCAATAGGACCTGCGATCCAGTCGATGTTCAGACCGAGCAGATTGGTCAGCTCTCTACCCATCATGGTGATCTCGGCCGTGTCAATCCCGTAAGGACAGTAAACCGAACATCGGCGGCATTCGCTGCACTGGTACAAATAATACCACAGTTCCTTAAGCACGTCATAAGTCAGGTCTCGTGCACCAGCCACAGGCCCAAGAACCTTTCCTGCAAGCGTAAAATTCTTTCGATATATGGATCTGAGAAGCTCTGCCCTCAAAACAGGCATGTTCCTTGGATCCCCGGAGCCGATGAAGTAGTGGCACTTGTCTGCACAGGCACCACACCTTACACAGATATCCATAAAGAGCTGGAAAGAGCGGAACTTGCCAAGCCGCTCCTTCATGCCATCAAGGACAATCTCTTTCCAGTTCTTGGGCAGCTTCCAGTCCTCATCCATCACCGACCAATCCCGCGGGTTCGGCATGCCCAGGGCTTTAAACCTTTTCGGCAAAGCCGCATGACAATGCATACCCTTTTTGATTTGAACCGGCGTACTCATCCACCCTTTCTGCAACCCCATCGAAGCAGGGCTGTGATCGGCGTCCTTCACCAGATCATCAGGTGATGGAACATTCCAGCTCTTTGGTATTTCTGCCATAATGACTCCTTTTACGAGTTTATTCCTTTTGTTCTGTCGGTGCTACCTTTTTTTCGACCGGCAAACCAGCCGCAATCATTTTTTCCCTGAAGTCATCCTCATACTCCTCATATGTGTGCAACTTTACTTTGGGGTTCCACGGGTTAATGTGTCTGACTATACGGCTGTTATTCGACAGATTTCTTGTGGGGCTGAGAAAGACTCCTCCCATATGTACCAGTTTACTGAAGGGAAAGTAGGCAAAGAGGACGCTCACGAGAAACAAGTGGATGTAAAAGAGCACGCTGATTCCCTCTGGAATCATGGGGCTGAAAGTGACCAGCCCCATGGTCAGTTCCTTGATGCTCACGACGTCCGCTTTGAGTACATAGCGCATCAGGATACCTGTCCCGGCTATTGTCAGGATCAAAAAGAGCGGAAAGTAGTCGGCAGGAAGGGATATATAGCGCACCTGGGGAATGAGTATTCTTCTAAGCAAAAGATACGTCAAAGCTGCCCCGATCAACAATCCGCTTTGATAGACCACTGGCAGAAAGAACTGAAAAAATCCGTCGATGTTTTCAATGATCTTGACAAAGAAAGGCATTGGCTCGGTGAAGAATCGGAGGTGCCTGATTAATATGACGAGGAAGCAATAATGAAACCCCATAGCTGCGAGCCATAACCACTTGGACGATGTGTATTTTATACTTTGCCCGTCGCCATATTGAAGCCTTGTGTTTCTGAAAAGTGATCGAAAAAAGAGGACTTCAAGTATCATCCGTCCCCATACGCCGAGTTTAGTGGCCGGATTATCTATTTTGTCAACATAATCATACTTGATCCAGGGCAGGGATTTTTGCTGCGAACACGTGGTAGGTATCCGGAAGGGGACCGGGGATTTTGCCCATTTCATCACCCGGTAGATCATACCCACAAAGAATATAATCGCGGCAAGATATGGAATGACAATCCCGAAAAGCCACTCGAGGTGTATTCCAAACACATGGGGTAGCACCCACACAGCCAAGAAGGGAATGGCTACAAGTATGGAAATGGCTCCACCGGATAGTATGAGACTCAGTACGGCGTTCATTTAGTGTTCCCTCGCTTCCATGTTGAGTTGTCCGTTATTTATTTGGCTATTTATTTGTCCTCTTTGAGATCCCCATTATCTTCATTATTTTCAGAGATCTCGTATGACAGACCTGCCATTTTTAGTAGTCTGTGTGACCGTTTTTGCACCTCGTTGACCCTGATGTCAAAAATCCTCTGCCGGCACTGCGCATAAATGTCGAAGCAAAGTAGGGCTAAGCCGTCTATTTTTGCGTCAAAGGCCGCCCACTCTTCAGAAAGCCCATTTTGCAGGATTCTGCTTCCCAGGTTTTCCCTGATGATGCTCTTCAGCCCAAACACAAAACTGACTGCCTCTGATGGAGAAAATTCCTGGATAGCCCTAACCCTTATGATCATATCAAGGAATTCAGAGATTTTGCCGGAATCTGCATCTTCCAAAAGGGCTTCATACACGGACGCAATCCCCTCGGAGATTGTATTCCCCACTGGATTTGCAAATTGATCTTTTTTTCTAAAAAAGCTTTGGCTTTCTTCCGGATAAGTCTGCAGTGTGAGGTCACACCACTTTTTCAAAATAGAAGATTTTTTTTGTCGAAGGAGATCTTTTAGATTCATAAAGGCTGGTCCTTGTGGTTCCAAGAGGAACCTACTTTCATATAAGGCGTAAATGTGGCGGACCATACACAAAACGTCCTTATTTGTCAAGACAAAAACAGCCGGAAATGGACAAAAAGGCGCGGCTACCGCTTCCTTCCCCGCGGTCGTTGATATGCCGATGCCATATGAGACAATCTGCAATATCATAAAGAGGGCTAACCTGCGGTGATTAGCCCCTTAATTTTGTCTGGTGCCGGAGGACAGGGCATGCGCTTTTAGCGACCACGGTTCTGGCGGAGGCAGCCATATTGGCAGGCCGTAATGCCGTAACAAGTGAGGCGCACGGCATAGCGCAGGGGGTTGGGGTGGCGGTCTTTATCTATGATAACAGGTCAGTTATCAACTCAAGCACGGTATCCGGGTTCATTGGTTTGTCAATGTATCCATCCGGGGGAGGTAGGTTCTTACCTTGTGTCAATATAAGGCTTCCGCAATGCTCATTCCTGGCCACCCCTGTAACAATGATAACGGGAATGTTTTTAGTCTCTTCGCTATCCTTTAGGTCCTGATACATTCCAATCCCACCTCTTTCCGGCATCAAGATGTCCAGGAGGATGAGGTCGGGATTTTCAGTCTTAGCTTTCTTCATCCCCTCTACGCCATCCATGGCGCTTATAGGGACGTAGCCGTTTTCTTCCAACAGTGTGGAAGCAAAGTCTATTTGCTCGGGTTCGTCATCCACGATCAGAATCTTCTTTGCCATAACAGATTCCCCTTTTAGTTATGCTTGTGGTATCTTATGTTTCTTCACAGGCGGGAAAAGTTATCTTGAAAGTGGTACCCTTATCCGCTTCGCTTTCCAACTCGATTGTACCGTTATAATCTTTTACAATACCGTAACTTATTGACAGGCCTAAGCCGGTCCCTTTGCCGACTTCTTTGGTCGTAAAGAACGGCTCGAAGATTTTCTCTTTTATGTGATCGGATATTCCAGTGCCGGTATCGGCTATTGTCACGGCTACCCGGCCGCTTTCTTGGAAACTCCGAACGGTTAAAGTGTTATCGAGACCTGAGCCCGTGAGCTGTTTTTTCTTCTCTTCCATCGCATCCCTTGCGTTGACTACCAGATCTATGAATACTTGCTCAAGCCTATTACTGTCACCTATAATAGGGGGTAGGTCATCCTTCAAATCGAGTACAATCTTGATTCCCTGCACCTTCAATTGCTGGCTTAACAGCGCAAAAACCGCCCTAATCGGTTCGTTTATATCGACCTTCTCCCACTGTATCTCTATCTTGCGTCCAAATTCCCGCATATGGTTAATGATGTGAACTGCACGCTCTACCTGGCCTGAGACTTGTTCGGACACCAAGGCCAACTCCTCATGGGGTACCTGCAGGCCCTGCCTGGCCATATTCCTGAAAAAATCCGCGCCTATCTGTATAGTACTCAAGGGTTGATTGAGCTCGTGGGCCACACCCGTTGCCATCTCTCCCAGGGTGGACATCTTGCTCGCGTGGATGAGCTGCGCCTCCTTTGCCAGGCTCTCGGTAATATCAACCGTGGCTGCAATAACGCCGTGTTTGCGGCCGCCTTTGCTCTTGCTGGCATATACATTCACATAGAAGGATGTACCATCTTTTCTGCGATGCTCGACTTTGGAATACACACTGCACTGCTTTGGCAGCGTTGGCCCTGTAGAGGACAGGGCCCCGTCAGGGTATTTGTTGGGGCCTAAGTCCATGAAGGGCTTTCCGATCAATTCCTCCTTTTCATAACCATAAATCTCCAGGGCCCGTGCGTTGACATCTAAGATCTTAGAGGTTTTTAACTCCAGGACGAAAATGGAATTGGGGTCAGAGTCAAATAGAGTCCGGTACCTCTCTTCGCTCTCCCGCAGCGCTTTCTCCGCACGCTTGCGCTCGGTGAGTTCCCGTTTCAATTGTTCGGTTGTCCTGGCCAGCTCAGCGGTGCGCTCTTCAACACGCTGTTCCAGCTCATCGTGAGCCTTTCGCAGCTCCTCCTCAGCATGCTCGCGAGCCAGGCGGTCACCATACCTCCGCACCACCTCCGGCAGTACCACGGGCAGCAGACCCAAATAGCCATGGCCGGGGTCCTTGATGATATAGTCATCAACACCATCAGTGAGCGCTTCAACGGCAAGTTGTTCCGACCCGTGTCCGGTTAGAATCACCAAGGGCAACGTAGTCTCTTGACCAAGAAGTTCCTTGCACAGGTCTAAACCGGACATGCCGGGCAACTTGTAGTCAATGATCACAAGGTCAAACAATGAAGCGTCTGCGAGAAGTTGCAGCAGAGCATCCTCGGCCCATATGCACTCCGTGATCTCACAGGCGATTTGACCCTTTTGGAAGGCTCGGCGAAAGGCCACCCTGTCGTGTTCGTCGTCTTCGACCAGTAGGATGCGAAGCGGTGATGATGTCTTAGTATGCTTGTGGTCTCTCATGTTTCTTCAGGGCTTCTCCTGTACGGAAAACGCATGGTAAAAGTGGTGCCCTTGCCAGGCTCTGATTCAAAAGAGATGGTCCCCCCGTGTTCATGAACGATCTTGCGAGTCACGAGCAACCCAAGGCCAGTCCCTTTTCCACCCTTGGTGCTAAAAAAACGTTCAAAGAGCTTTTCCTGGACCTCCTTGCTCATGCCCACGCCGTTGTCCTCTATCTCGAACCTGATACCATCATCTTCTTTACGGGTTCTTATTACGACAGACCACTTCTTGTCTTTTTGGGGATCGAGCGTACAGGAATCCATGGCATTATTGACCAGATTAAGCAGACATCGGTGGATTCCTTTTGGATCGAGATAACATTGATCTATGGACGGATCAACGTCCTTAACTAATTTTACTTTCGTCTGGCTTGTCCTCACTTGCATAAGGTCATAAACTTCCTGGACAATATCATCTGGTGCACAAAGCTCGCGGTCTGGCTCACGGTCTTTTGAATAGAGGAGCATATTCATAACGAGTTCAGAAATCTTGGAAACATTGGCTTCGACCATTCTCCAGCCCTTACGTAGAAGATCCGGCTTGTCCTTATTCAACCCTGTGTTGACGATGTAAACACCGCCTTGAAGCCCGTTCAGGATATTCTTTATATAATGGGCCATCCCTGCGACCGCCTGTCCCGTGGCTGACAGCCTCTCGTTTTCTATCAATTCTTTTTGGAGGCGCTTGATTTCACCCAGATCCTGAAAAAAGCAGACAAGTCCTGTTGCTTTGCCGTTGTCGAAAAGCATGGTTCCGGATGTCCGCACAGGAATCACTTCACCACTTTTTGAAATGAGCAGACTTTCATAATTGACGAGCCTATTTCTCCCTCCGTAGTCTTCGCTGTTAAGTTTCTCTTTGACTGTTTCAGCAACGTCCGGGGGGTATATTCTATCCATCTGCATTTTGCCGATGACTTCATCCGAACGATAGCCCAACAAATGTTCAGCCCCTTGATTGAAGACAATGACGGTCCCATCTTTCTCCGCAGCGATGATCCCGTCAATCGAACTTTGGATGAGGTTTCTTTGAAACTCATTGGCAGTCCTCAATTCGTCAGTGGCTTCCTTGACCATAAATTCGAGATTAGCAGTATACCCCCTGAGCTTTTCCTTCAGCCACAATATGTTTTCAGCCCGCTTGAGGGCAACCGAAAGCGCTTCGTCTGTAATGGGCTTGTTAATAAAGTCCGAGGCATCAAGTTGGAGCGCCTCGATGGCCGATTGCATGTCGCCGTGTCCGGTGATGACCATGACTTGGGTTTCAGGAGCAAGCTCCTTTATTCGTTTTAAGACCTCAATACCGTCCATACCTGGCATCTTAATATCCGTAAGGACAATGGGAGGCCTTTCCCTCTGAAAAGTTTCAACCCCTTTTTCGCCATTCTCCGCAATTAACACTTCATAGCCTTTGTGAGTCAAGGAGATCTTCAAGAGCTTCCTGATGCTATCTTCATCGTCAATCACCAGGATCTTCGACATAGTGTGTTAGGCTCCCTCTTGGCCTTCATTCCAGGAAGGAAAGCTTATCCTGAAAGTGGCACCCTTTCCCGCTTCGCTTTCCACCTCGATTGTGCCGTTATGGTCTTTTACAATACCGTAGCTAATTGATAGGCCCAAACCTGTTCCCTGGCCGACTTCTTTAGTAGTAAAAAACGGCTCGAAGATCTTCTCTCTTATATCCCCGGGTATTCCGGGGCCCGTATCGCTTATGGTAACAACCACCTGGTCATTTTCTTCAAAGGTCCTAACTGTTAGGGTGTTCTCAAAATCCACTCCTTCCAATTTTCCTTTCTTTTCTTCCATAGCATCCCTTGCGTTGACTACTAAATCTACGAATACTTGCTCGAGGTTATAACTGTCACCGAAAATAGGGGACAGGCCTTCCTTCAAATCAAGCACAACCTTGATCCCCCGCACCTTCAACTGCTGGCCTAATATAGTAATAACCCCTTCAATCGGTTCGTTTATATCGACTTTCTCCTTTTGGATCTCCGTCTTACGTCCAAATTCCCGCAGATGGTTTATAATGCGAACGGCGCGATCTATCTGCCCTTTCATCTCTTCGGAAACCAGCGCCAACTCAGCCTCGGGTATCTTCCGGCCTTCCATGAGCATGTTGCTGATAAAATCAGCACTTATCTGTATGGTAGTTAAGGGTTGATTTAGCTCGTGGGCTACACCGGTTGCCATCTCCCCGAGGGTTGACATCTTGCTCGCCTGGATGAGCTGCGCCTCCTTTGCCAGTCTTTCGGTTATATCGACTGCTGTCGCAATAATAATACCGTATTTACCCATAGGCATTACCTGGGAGGCATATACATTAACGTAAAAGGTACTTCCATCTTTTCTCCGCTGCTGGATTTTATGATAAACACTCGATTGTGTTGACAACATTGTGCGCTCCACAGACAATACTCCGTCGGCATATTCATCGGTGCCGAGATCCGTGAAAGACTTTCCGATCAATTCATTCTTTTCATAGGAGTAAAACTCCCGGGCACGGACGTTGGCATCTAAGATTTTAAGGGTTTCAAAGTCCAGGACGAAGATGGAATTGGGGTCATAATCAAAAAGGAATCGGTATTTTTCCTCCGATTTCCTTATCTCTTCCTCATAGACCTTTAATCTATAGAGCATATGCTTGAATGAGTCTGCTAACTGGACCATCTCGTCACCCACATGGGTTTTATACACTCCGCATTCACGACACATATCCAGCTTTTCCGGAAATTTTCCTGATGGCTGGACCTTACAGAAGGTACCATCTACATACCAACACATGATCTCAGTATTTCCATATGCCGGGCAATCGGTTTTATCACATTTTTCTACCTCCCAGCACTTGAGCATCCTGCCGAATTCAAACCCTGGTCTTCCGCGGCTGATTTCATCGGCTAATCGGGTAAGTGTGGAAAGGGGTCGGGTAATGTATTTGGATAAGAATAGGGTTAAGAAAAAACCCACAACCATAACGGAAACTATGCCCAGGGTGATCTCTCTATTCCTGAGCGCCGCTATCCTCTCCTCTATAGGGGTCCAGCTGATTCCCACGGTTAAAACCCCCAATATTTTCTTTTCAGCTCCATGGCACTTGTAACAGGTTTGTTCATTAGGGATAGGCATGGCATGGTGAAGTATCTTTTTCCCCTCCACTATCTCCAGGCCCTTCAATGGGGAACTAGTACGTAAGGCCTTTTTAGTAACCTCAGAATCGTCAACCTTGCCTATGTTAGCCGGCAATCCACTGTATCTAATAGTACCTGCGGTGTCGCAGAGATCTACCACTGTCACACCCTTCAATCTATTCAACTTTTCCAGGATGGCCTGCACAGCCTCCATCTCTCCGTCGAGCATCGGGTATTCAATACTTCTCATTACCGTATCACTGATTTCATGTGCCCGCTTCTCTTGCTCTTTAAGGTGAAACTTTACTCGCGTTACCATATCATAATAAGTAAAGAGGCCCATCGCTAGAATCAGAATCAGGCTTACCCCTAGCATCACCTTGACCGCCAGGATGCCTGGACCTAGCCCAAGTCGTATCTTGTCGAGAAATGATGTAATTCGACCCATTTTCTCAATACCCCATGTGCTCGTGCTGGTGGTGGCATGTAGTGCAAATGTTTTTAGGGATACTCAGAGTCCTCTGATGCTCCTCTATAGTGGGCGCCTTTACATGGAGGCTTGCAGGCCCATGGCATGCCTCGCACTGAACATTCTTCATGTGCGGCGTTTCCTCCACACTGGTAAAACCGCCTGGTTGGCCGTATCCCGTAGTGTGACAGGGCACGCATTTCGGGTCGTGTTCCTTACCCCTCATCTCCAGGATGCGGAAATTTCTGGAGTACTTCCACTCAGAATATGTCTTTACATCCTCTGGGTGACATTCCTTACATTTCCCCATTCCCACATAGTATGGCTCTTCCTTTGCCTTTTCAGCAGAGAAACCAGGTGTGAGAAATAGCGGGTTATAGGAATATATCGGGCACATCATCAGGATAAGCACCACAATGGTCTTTTTCATCCCTTCCTCCTTGTAGGCATACCATCCCATCGTGGCCACTCACGCAGCTGGCTAACCACGCTCTAATTGTGTTTCGACACAATTAAGCTCATAACTTCGGCACAGCAAATGCGATGATATTGGATATAATCGTCTGATTGTAAAGACCGATCAGAATAATTGCTATGGCTATGGCAATAGTCGGAATCAACATACTGAGGGGCGCTTCGTCAATCGCCGCAGCATGGCCGCCGCCGCTATGCCCCCCGTGAGAGGGCCGGAATGCGTATCCGATTTCAATAACGCGAAAGAAAAGAATCACACTGACGAGACTGGAGAAAAGCAGTGCCCCAAGAAATACCCAGTGTTGGGCTATCACAGCTCCATGGATTAGATACCACTTGCTGAAAAAGCCGCAGGTAGGAGGGACCCCAATGATGGCCAGAGCGACAACAACAAAAGCAGCCATGGTGAAGGGCATCTTTTTAAACAGATCCCTACAGTCAGATAGATCATGACGTCCTGTCTTGTACACGACAATGCCGGCAACCGTGAAAAGCCCAACGGTCATGACCGCATCATTCAGGATATGGAGAATGGCCCCCTTCATAGCTGTTGCATTGGCCAGCCCTACACCGCCGACAATATAGCCGACCTCTGCCACGACAATATAGCACAGCATCCTTTTGAGATCAGTCTGGGCAAGGGCCATTATTGCGCCTCCCAATATGGCAATGACGCCTGCCCAGACCATTATGTCGGTGACAGGAAGCAGGTCTATGGACAAGACGGGCTTAAACACGGAAAAAAGGACCCTGATCATGACGTAGAGCGATATCTTGGTCATCAAGGGAGCAATCAGGGCGCTGGCGGCCGAAGGGGCCTTTGTATAGGCATCCGGCAGCCATACATGGACAGGGAAAAGGGCCATCTTCACGGCCAACCCTGCAAGCAGGAATGCAACGGCTGTAAGAACAACTTTTGAATGATACATTTGCGGCAGTATCTGGTAAACATCAGCCATATTAAGAGAGCCGGTACTTATATAGATATAGCCGATCCCTAATAGGTAAAAGCAGGCGCCGATTGTTCCCATGACGATGTATCTGAAGCAGGCCAGGGGCGCCCCGTCCTCGCCGACCGCGACCAGGGCATATCCGGCCAAAGAGGCGACTTCCAAGAATACATATAGATTAAACAGGTCCCCCGTAATGACGATGCCCAAAAAACCCGTGACTTGGAGTAAAAAAACCGTGTAAAAGTAAACGACCTTGTCGGGCAATTCCTGTTCAACACTACGCTTGGAATATATCGCTACTGTCAGGCTGATCACAGAGACGATAACCAACATCATGGCATTCAGATGATCAACGACGTATTCTATCCCGAAGGGAGGAGGCCAGCCCCCCAGCCGATAGTGTATGGCGCCGCCGTGTATTACGGCAAAGAGGGTGTCAATGGATGCCAGGGCACACAATGAAAGGGCAAGAATCGTCCAATAATAGCACGGGCCTTTCCGCCACAGCCCGATGAGGGGACAAAGGAAGGCAAATATCAAGGGAATGACGACAATTAACATCGGGATCTGAGCTATCATCTTCTCAACCTCTTTTCAGCAACATGATGATTTCGTCTTCCTCTAATGTGTTGTATCTCCTATAAATCATGATGGCTACCGCCAGTGCCACACCCAGCGTGGCTACCATCACCACAATGGCTGTGAGCATGAGCACATGGGGCAACGGGTTGGCATACTGCATCACGTCAACAGCGTGGGCTACGTGTTCATGGCCGTGGCCCCCATGCTCCAGGATCGGGACAGTCGCCCCCTTCTTGACGGATGTGGAGATGTAGAAGAATATGATGGCGGATTGAAATATGTTCATGCCGATGATTTTCTTTATCAAGTTCCTCTTTGCCATCATGGCGTAGAAACCTATCATCATCAGACCTATGTATATCCAATAGTTATAATAGCTGACTATAAATTCAAACATATCGCTTCCCCTATCTTTTGCGTCCTTTTCTCAACAACAATATGCATGCCATGCCAGCAGTAAAAACAACCGTCGTCTCCCCAAGTGTATCATAACCCCTGTAGTCAGCCAGGACCGAGGTGACCACGTTGGGAGTTGCCGTATCCTCTATGCTGTGCCGAAGGTAATAGGGAGACACATGTGTGCTGGCCGGGGAATGGGGATCCCCCCACTTAGGCATATCGAGACTCCCATAGATAAGCGCGGCCCCTACAAGCACTCCGGCGATAAGACTTAAGATTTTCAATCGTTGGACCTCCTTTTTGTTTTACTCACGGCTCCAATCATGAGCACTGTTCCGATACCTGCACTCACAGAGGCCTCTGTAAAGGCAACATCAATGGCGGCCATTTGAGTCCAAAGCAGGCACATAAAGAAGCTATAGGCGCCAAGGATGACGACCGCGCTCAAAAGATCTCTTATTGTAATGGCGGCTATTGCGCATATGTAGACAAAGAGGACCAAGATTAAATCGAATGCCAGGATCATTTTTCACCTCCTTGTTCCACTGTGTCCCCCTTGAGCTCAACAGTCCACGGCTGGACCCCACACCTGAAGGCTGCCCTTGAAATAGCGTGCGTGGCCGTGGGTTGTGCCAGAAACATAAACACGGCAATAAAGACGATCTTTACACTGGTCAGTGAAAAGCCGTGGTAGACTGCAAGCCCGGTGAGTGATAAAAGCACCGCCAAGGTATCTCCTTTGCCGGTGGCATGGAGCCTTGCATAAAAATCAGGGAAACGCAGCAGCCCCAAAGTCGCCGTGGTAAAGAAGAAGAAACCGGCCAACATAAACAATATGGATATAACGTCTTTGACTATCATTATACTTCTCCTGTCCTCTCAAGATATTTTGCCAGAACCAAGCACCCAATAAAATTCAACAGGGCATAGACCATACTGATGTCGATGAACATGTCTATCCTGTGATAGATAACGCCCATGAGGAGCAAAATAATCAACGTCTTGGTACCTATGGCAGAGATGCCAGCCGCCCTGTTCAAGACTGTGGGCCCGTAGGTGGCCCGGTACAGACAGAGTAGAACCAGGGCACACATTCCCACACCTAGAATCAAGAAGAATTGTGTCATTTCACACTCCTCTCATCTTCCGGGGATTCCCCCACTGTGTATATGGCAAAAAAGACAGTGCACATGACCGCCATGACCGCCAAGGCGACCCCAATCTCAATACCCAAGATCCCGAGTGACCTGGCCTCGGCCGGCGTAACCAAAAGAATCTTACTGAGTTTGCCATAATCGAGATAATTTCCTCCCAAGATCACGCAAAGCACGCCGATACCTCCATAGATAAGCACCCCGATGCTACTGATGACCCCTGCAATCTTTTCGGACATCCGTTTCCTTGTTTTCTCCAAACCGTGTGTGATGACTAACAACACAAATCCTGCCGCCAGAATCACGCCCCCTTGAAAACCTCCTCCAGGGCTGTAATGTCCGTGCATGACCACATAGAGTGCATAAACCACGATAAATGGCATAAGCAACCTGGCGAGTGTCTTTACAATCACATCATGACTGTCGCGTGTCATACTATTCTCCCCCTAACCCGGACAAGCCGGAGTGTTGGAGTACTGGAGTATTGGGGAAAAGGAAGGTCCCAAGATTTTATGTTCCCTATCTTTTGCATCACTCCACTACTCCATTCCCTTAGAAAAGCCCGAGAAGAGTAAACACCGTGACCCCCTCCGGGGTACCCCAAAGCCAGGTCCTGTGGGCCTGGATTCTTTACACACGAAGCGTTTGGTATATGCGGGCCGCATCCAGCACATCCTGTACGTACAAATGATCTGCCTCCATGAATATATGAGCCACCCTGTCTTCCATAGCACCCGCGTTGAGATCATCGGCGACTTTTTGGCTCAAAGCATGCACATAAAACTCTCCGTCCCTGATATCCATGGTAATGGTTCCCGGAGTAAGGGTGATGGAATTGGCCAGAGCCACACAGGAGATGTCGGTCTCCAATTTTGTCTTAAACCTCAAGATCTGAGGATTTATGGGCATTTTGGGACGCAGCACCAAGGAGGCTACATGTATATTGGACAACACAATCTGCTCAATGAGCCACGGAATGTAGGCGATAAACCTGGCAGCCACGATGCGCATGTCCCCGACTCTCACGTTGGCAAATAATAAGTCATGGAATAAGTATGCCACCAGAGTACAACAAATGGCCCCAAGGGTGAGATGAAACGCGTCAAATTTTCCTGAAAGCAACATCCAGAATGCAAACAGGATAACGGTAGTTCCAACAAAATTCTGAAATTGCGTTTTTCTTCTTTGGGCCCCTGTAAGAAGGGCCTGCCACCTTTTTTCTTCAAAAAATCGGGTCTCCTCAGCCGTAAACTGAACCGCTGTATCTAATATACCTACAGCATGCTCCCTGGCCTTTTCCATAATCCTGAAAGCGTTTTCTGTAGCCTCAAGCAACAACGTTACTTCCATCTCCATTCTCTCCTTTTCTATATCCTGTTTCCTACTATCAAGGGACAACCAATGTGGGCACGACCGACGCTTCCGCCACACCATAGGAACAACGATGGGACAAAAGGTCTTTCAGGGCCGACTTGCCAGTGGTTCCCATGACGATACAGGTGGCTTCATAATTCTTGGCCGCCAGCATGATTTCTTCAATCGGCTTACCCGCATAAACATGGGACTCAGCATCTATCCCCTGCTCTTTCAATATCTTCCTGGTTTGTGCAAGCCTCTCTTTGAGATCTCGCATACCTTTTACGGACAGCTTTTTGTCTATGACATGGACGATCTCCAGCGCCTTGGTAATCGTTTTAAGATCAAGACTGAGAAGGTAACGCAAGGCTTTTTCCGATGCAGGTGACCAGTCCGTAGCAAATATAAGATGAGTAAATATGTCCTTTTCCATGGATCCGGACGCTTGAGCATCTTCGGGAAGGATAAGCACCGGCAAAGTAGATGCCCTCAGCAACTCTGTTGTCGGGGAGCCGCGTAGCGGCCTCCTTTTATCGCTGTTCAGGCTGGCTGCGATCAGTGAAACCGCCCCTTGACGGGCCACATTCAAGATGGCAGGCACCAGGTGCCCAGCCACCATGAAGGTCTTCAATGTCAAGCCGTAATCAGCAAATCTCCCGTCCCAGTCTTCCACCTTGGTTGTATGCAAAAAGATAACTTCTTTAAGCCCCAGAAGGGACAGCAGGCCCTCAACTTCAGAAAAGCTCGGTTGTCTGAGGTCCGTGGCATAGAGTAATTTTCGTACTTCCATCGCTGAACTACCTTAATCAATCCTAACCCAAGATCTTTTTTATGGTGGCTACCAGGTGCTCCGGTGTTACTGGTTTCTCTATGTATGCTTCCGGATCGGGCACTCTTTCACCGCTAGACTCCGTCAAGGCCGCCTGGGCCCGGAACAATGTTCTCCTGGCTATGCCGGAATATATAATCACAGGAATATCTCTTAGAGACTCAGAGGTCTTTAGTTCACGATACATCCTGATCCCGCTCTGCTTTGGCATTAAGATATCCATGATGACCAAATCCGGTTTATTTTCTCTGATGAGTTCCATGGCTTCCTCGCCATTTTCTGCGAGTATAGGCGTATAGCCATTTTCTTCCAATACAGTGGAGACAAATTCTCTTGCGTCAACCTCATCATCAACAGCAAGTACGGTCTTTCCCATCAAGATACCCTCCGAGTATGTCTTTGCACTCGATCGGTCTTGCCCGGCCTGCAAAAGGGCAGACAAAAGTAGCCTTTCCTCACCCCAGCAAGGCAAAGACTACAAAGAGCGAAAGCAGAAAAACAATACTTATTAATACTGGTACCCCCGTAGGCATCAGATTGGTTGCCTCCGGTCTTGTTTCTTTCCTGAAATTCTCTATGGCAAGATGACCCCGTCCCTTAGCCCTCATATAGACTGTTACCAGGGCAGTGATCGGTGTCCTGCTTAACCGACCCAACCATGCCGGAATCGCCCGAGCAAAGGCGCGATCAAAAAAGGCGTTGAGGCCGTTTAAAACCCTGTCCATGACATTGTTAAAGAGGCGCCCCCCCTTACGGTAGAACCAGTCTGTGTCCAGGTTAATAGCTCTCATTTCTGGTGGATAATACCCTGAAAGGATGAGAAGACAAAAGGCAAGGGCGCCGAACATCAGCAACTGCAATTGGCCCACTACGTGAGCACCTGTATAACACACATAATGAACCGGGTAAGGAAGGATATCATAGAGCGGCCCCGGGAATACGGCAATAGCAACACACAAAAAGGCTGCGATCCCCATGGCAAGGAGCATATTGAGAGGAGGTTCCTTTGTCCTGATACCGGAGTCATGGCCAAAGAATGTGAAGAAAGGCACCTTGATGCCCGCATGGTGGAAAACACCTGCTGAGGCAAATTGCAAGATGAGCCATACAACAACCAGTTTTTCATGGGAAGCCGCACTCACAATCATCGATTTGCTTACAAAGCCGCTGAAAAGAGGAAATGCTGATATGGAAGCGGCGCCTATCATACAGAACAGA
>Ga0114923_10001401_pt1 | contig 16801 bp, 26 predicted proteins | sample SumtaG_FD_89578 | JGI IMG/M metagenome (GOLD analysis project Ga0114923, IMG submission 89578) | Deep subsurface microbial communities from Indian Ocean to uncover new lineages of life (NeLLi) - Sumatra_00157 metaG | ecosystem: Environmental > Aquatic > Marine > Oceanic > Sediment | place: near...
AGTATCTGGTAAACGTGGCTGTTCCGTATCCATGGTTTCTCCCCGACATTAGACTTTGGTCTTACGACAACACTATCATGGTCGGTTTACTCAGCATGGCTAGTAAGGTCTTGCGACTGTACTTCCTTGTGGCCGAGTCAGGCGCTTAACGTTTATCTTAACCAAAGCCAAAAAATAATGCAACCTAAAATTATGTAGCCAATCGTGCTAAGATAAAAATCTCCCTTCCGATACCTTCCAGTATCTTCTGTTGGAGTTCCTGTCTTTGCAATGGCCACATGCCTGTTTTCTCGATCTGCAACTCCATGTTCATCCGGTGCTGATGGCAAAATCGGCCTATTTGGTCGTTGCCAATGTAGTTGTATCCAGCGAATAAGAAACTTTCCATAGCCCATGATCCTCGAACCTCCAGGATTTCAAACCCTGCTTTGATCATTAGGTTTTGGAGCGCCAAAGGCGTGAAGTAGTTCAAATGCTGAGGAGGGGCAAGCCACCACCGTTTCTTACCTATCTTAAGATCAGACTCGGCACGTAGCTGGAGAGTATTATAATCATTAGGAACCACAAGTCCCACAAGACCATGAGGCAAAAGTAGAGCAGCACAGTCTTCAAGGAACTCCAACGGATGTGAAACATGCTCCAAAACCTCGTAGGCATGGACGAATTGAAATTGATTCGTGGCATCTTCACGGAACTCCTTCAACGTACCTTGAAAAATATTGTGTCCTGCACGTCGCGCTCTTTTCGCACAAATCCTGGAAGGTTCAATACCCCACGTGTCCCAATCAAACATAGCTGCTGTATCTAGAAATATCCCAGGACCCGTGCCAACATCCAGCACCCTTGGCATCGTTCCATTCTGTTTCGAGATAAATGTCGCAGCCGCATGAATATTGCGACGGTGGGTCATTGTCCACCATACCCGGTCTGCGTTGTAACGATCAATATATGAGGGTTTCTCCTTTTCGTAAAACTCAGTTTGGTAATATCTACCCAGGGCTTCTTCGCTTGGGATGGGAATAGCATGGATAAATTCACACATATCACAACGAATGATATTATATCTTTTGCTGAACTGATCTATAATTTCACCGTGGTGTTCTTCCCACCCGGATGACGCAGACCGCTGTGGCTTCGATCCCAGCTCCGGCCATCTTATCTCAGTCACCCCTATCTCCCCATTTCTTGCCAGTGTCTCGTTCATATTCACGCTTGGTAAACTGGTAAGACTGGCACACATCTTTGATTGTATAAACCGCTATACCGCCAAATATAATCAAAGTTGCTAGCCCAAAAATTAAGCTTGTCACCATATTTCCCCTAAAGCATCGATGTCTATATCTAAGATTCCACCACTGAATCCATCGTCATCTGAGTCTCTGAACAGATTCCTGCGACAGGCTTTGCAGTGTCGGACATGATTCTCAGGGTCTTTAACAGGAGATTTGCATCGCATGCACCGCTTATTTGCAAGTGCCTGCAATGCAGAGATAGCAGAACCTGGACACTAACGATATTAAGTGCTGCGGTAGTGGCTGCGGACCAGGTAGCATAAAGTCGGAGATAGGTTGTGTAATGGGGCAACTCATTTGCGGCGTTGCATTCGTAAGCCTTGGGAAATCTATGGTTCTCAAGATAATACTCCCTCAGAGCTAAAACAGCACTAGCATGAGTTATGGAACCAGACACAGTATTCTTTCGGCAATATTAAGCGCACCCGAATCCCCGATCAACCCATGAGATTTGTCGTGCATATCTTTGCGAAGAGATAGGCTGTTCCAGATGTCTTCGATATAGGCACAAAACTCTTCTCGCATCATGTTGTCAATTGGTGGAATATGGTAGGTGGCTCCCTCGTTCGCTACAAAGAGATATTGACTTCCAACTTCATTCGCCTTAGTGTGACCAGTCGTTATCGTTGGAGTCCTGAGATACATTGCCTCATATACCGTTACGCCGAACAGAGATACCGCTAGAGCGCACTTTCCAAGCGTCTTGAGGTCAAACCCCTTAATCCAAGCGTTAGGGCTGTGCTGGTGAATCTGGAGCGTCTCAGCATGTTGTCCTATGCAATAGATGCGAGCAACATTGGGAAGGGTATCATTCAGCGGCTCAGACATATTATACATCCTTTGCATCCAATTACATGGATCGGAGCCCCCTGCAAAGAACGCAATCCAATTCTCTCGTTTCTTGTACGCCAATGGCGTAGTTACCAGCACATCTTCCTGAAGCAAAACATACTCTTTCCCGGCCAAGAGACGCTCGCCAAACAATTTATCTAATTGGTCTAAAACATTAGGCGCACAATGGATATTTGGGATCACAAGAAGGTCACATTCGTTAGGCTTCGCCCATGGCATATCGATACAGACGATCTTCATGTTTTCTTTCATTCTAGTAAGCTGTTTCGCGTCGTAATAGTCCTTTCGGTCAATAATCAGAATATCATCTATGGCATGTGTGTAGATGTAATTCATAATCTTCATCTCGGAGTCATTGGGCGAGAATCGGATCACGTCGCACCCCACTGGTGAATGCTCAGACATCCACAATGCAGGCGTTTTGCTGTAGAACGTAATCACAGCATCCATATTTACGTGCTTCATGGCCTTAACCAGGGTGGTCATCCTTGAGATGTGGCCTAAGCCGTACTCACCACCTGCATCACACCGTATACCAATTTGCATTACTTACCAAACCTTTTCTTAAACCACATCCACAACCAAACTACACCACCAAAAAGAACAATGATGTCACCAATCCCAAAACACCAAACCATTATCTACACTCCGCTGATCGCGCTCGCTTGGTTGGGACCGGCACGGTATCGCTTACTGAAGACATCCTCAATAACTGGACATACTAGGTACTTGTTAAAAATAGGTGAAATTAAAGCTTGCTTTACCTTTGTAGCCGCGTGTCCAACAGCATCGAGAACTTTTCTAATATCCTGCGGTGACATTACTACCGTTGGAAAGATAGGTCCTCCAAAAAGAACATCTTGCGAGATGACTTCTTGGAGGAATAGTGTTTTTATAGCATCAGCGGAAACCGCCTCATGGTCGCTCCATTTCATGACCATCCGTGCTGGATTGCCAATTAGCTCCACAGGTAAAGTGAGTTCCTTGATGATATCATAGATTCCAGAGCCGAGTTCTTTCCCCCGCTCCCATAATTGTGCCAGATGCACACCGTCTTCCAAGTCACGGATGCATGCCCTTGTCGCAGCCAATGAAAGTACGTCTCCGCCATTAGTGGTCGAGAGGAAGACGTTGCCCCCATTAAACTCCGACATGAGGTTACGATCCCCGCCAATTGCTGCCAGAGGCCAGCCATTTGCCATTCCCTTTCCTAGACAAACCAGGTCAGGGGTCACCCCGTAATAAGCACTCGCGCCACCTAATCCATAACGAAATCCTGTCACCACTTCATCAAGGATGAAAATCGCATCCCACTGCAGTGCTGCTTCTGCGATATCGTTGAGAAAAAAACCAATATCACTTATTTGATCGTCGTTGTCCCAGGCAAGAGGAGGAACCTCTAGGATAATCCCAGCTAGGTCGTGTCCATATGCTAAAAGTAACTCATCGAATTGGTCAGTGTCTCCCCAAGCAAACTGGTGGGTAAACTGGGAGTCGTTCGTCACAATCCCACCAGCTTTATCAGTTGTGGAAATATACCAGTCGTGGTGACCGTGATATCCACTGCAAAGGATGTGTCTGCGTTCAGTGGCACTGCGAGCAACCCTCACCGCTGCCTGACACGCATCTGCGCCATTTTTGCAGAAGCGAACTGTGTCCACGGCGAGATGGTTGCCTGCTAACATTTCGGCTACTTCGATTTCAAGGAAGTGTCCAAGACTAAAGGCAGGCCCACCAAAGTCCCTAATCGCTTCCACACTGGCCTGGGTAATAGAAGGCCAATCGTAACCAAAGATAACAGGACCAAGAGCACCGATAGTGTCGATGAAAGTGTTCCCATCAACATCAGTGACATAACAACCCCGCCCTCGTGTAAGAACAAGTGGAGCAACACCAAAAGGAAACCGATCAGGGTTTTTCGATAACGTCGCAAACCCGCCAGCCAAGACTGCGCCTGCCCTTTCCCACCATGCATAGCTATTCTCCAGGTTTCTCATAGATGAATTTCCTCTGCATATTTCTCTAGGATTCGGTAAGCCCAATTTCGACTCTCATCTTCGAGTGGTATTATCCACTCGAAAGCCGCGATATTGAGCCATCGTTGTTCAAGGGAGCGCATCTTATGATATTGCTTCGACATTGCCAATTGTCGCATCAGCTTGATCAATTCACGGTCAGGGGTCATTTGAATCTCACAACCCCTGACACGTGTAGGTATCGTGTCTAGGATACTCCTAGCAACCCTCCGATCACGATGGAAGGTATCCACAGGCGAGGCACCTATACTTCCCGCCCGAAACTTGTACTACCCGCTGACTCTGGCAAATTTGGCACGTCATCGTCACTCTTTCTATACCGAAGGTCTTCCCAGGTTGAGTCAATTCCGACTTGCTTCATAAATGAACTGTTCCTGGGTTTCCGGGTCGCATTCTCAAGCCAGGTCTGGTTTAAACGCAATACACCGTAGACATCTCGCCAACCGAAGTTGTGGCCATACTTTCTAATGGTCAATTCCACGACCTGACTGAGGAAATGATAATCGTCGATATCGTCTACGGACCAGTTGTGACCGCTAAGATCGTAAGGGCAGGGCCACGAGTAGCCCTTGATACCCAGCTCTTTGCCACGTATGTAAGCCAACGGCGTTACATGCTCCTTCTCGTAACCGTCGTTGGCCACATCATACATTTTACGCAATGCGATAGCTGAGATAATTTCGACATCTAAGCCATCAGGCCAGTGCTGGGAGAGGGCAACATAGTCCAAGTCATATTCTTCATTCAACAGAATCACATCATCAATCACTTCGGGATCGATTAGCGGACAATCACCAGTCACCCGGACGATATAGTCATCGTCTGTGGACATACCTTCTTCTCTTTCGATCCACTTAAAGCAATCCCAGTAGCGACCCAGGACATCATCTTCAGCACGACCAAGGGCTATAAAAGTCGTGTATCCGTGCTGAGTCAACTTCGCAGCCATCTCAATATTTTCAGATGTGTTGGTTGTAGCAATGACCAGATTATCGACATCCTGGCAACGTGCCAATCGATCCAATTGCATCAGAAGCATTGGTTGCCCAGCAAACTTCTTCAATATCTTACCAGGTAACCTCTCGGACTCCATGCGAGCCTGAACAATCATGTGATAACGTCCAGCCATTAGTTTCCTCTCCCTTGTCCTTCTTGTATTTCTTGTTGAACCCTATGTAGTACAACATTATCCTCGGTCTGTTGAAACTGTTGTGCTACTGATTGAGGTTGGTGATGGTATGGCACTCTATACGGAGTCCCATCAGGATTCAGTGGGGGAGCTGCTCGTCCCGGTCCTAGTGGATCGACACCAACAGGTGGAGTCGAGGACTCCGGGGTAGGGTCCATCTTGGCTTGGATATCCGCCCATTCGCCCCCTGTGACTGGGTCCTTCTTCCAATCACGCTGCTGGACCCTTTTCCATACTATTTTCAGAATTGGCCAAACACGCCAACCCATGCCGGAAGCGTAGTTCAAGATGTAGATAATTAAGTCAGCTATTGCATCCTGACTTTTTTCATCATGCTCTTCTTTGGTGCCACGAATCCCCTGTTTACGCTTCAGGTGGCTATGACACAGTTCACCCACTTCTTCCGCAATCCCAAGAATGGAATTATCCGGGTTCAGGGGTCCGAAATTCCTGATCGCCCATTCCTCAATCTCGTTCTGCATTCTATCGAGATCATATGGAACTACACTATTATTACGCGACAAGGCATCAAACACGACCTCAGACTCTCTTTCACTTGGCATCCAATCGGCAACCTCACAGCCGAAAATGAAAGTCTTTGGACCTCGTTGATGTATCACCACTTTATCAGCAGGGTATGCCATCTTGACTACCGCACGATTATCCTGCTTAACGACGATCTCGATCTGCGTGACATCTGCTATTTCGCGCATCATCTTCCCTCTATGTCCCAAGTGATCTGACCATGATCCACCATAATTACAGGAAGGCACCAATACTCCGCTCTTGTGATCATATTCGTAGTACCGCGACCACCAGGAAAGGCAACGCATATGCCATTATCTTCCCTAGCATACTTCGCCATTTTCTCATTGCGGATAGGGCCTCCCGCCCTGCCCTTTGATTTTTCATAAGGAAAAGGCTTGACAGGGATGCCCCGAGCCTTAGCCCAAGACTCCCCACCCTGGTCTGCCCCAGTCTGACACCCACTTACAACTTCGGTGATCTTGTAAATCCCATGGATGCGATCTAAGGCAACGTAATCAGTACCTAGCATCTTGTAGTCTCTACCGCCACAAATCACCGCTCTCATAGCGCCATTCCCCTGGTGGAACGTTCCGGTGCCCAACGTATTGGTGCCGGTTCCAGTGTCGGTTCAGGGTCCTCGTAGCACTCCCCCTCCGATTCGCTATAAGCGATTAATTCGTCACCAATTTTCACCAGATCATTACCTATCTTCCATCCAAACAAACATAATATAAACCATATCATTTCCAGTTTCCTTCACGAGCCGGTTGATCTGGCCTCAGCCAATCACTCGGGTCACGCCTTGCCCATATCCTATCATGATACTCAAGGTCTACAGGCTCTTTAATATCTTGCCATCCCATCGCTAATGGGATATCCCTAATCTTTTCGACCATCTGTTTGAAGGCCAGAGGACCAAGCGAATGACCTACGTCAATGGCGGACTCATCGCCTTCCATTTTGAAATGTTTTTCGATAATTGTGGCACCCTGGGTGACAGCCAATACCGGCACCAGGTCACTCAACGTGTGGTCTGAGTAGCCTATCCCAATTCCAAGTGGTAACCACTTCTTGTAACGTCCAACAACGCCAACATTCGCAACACTGATTGGGCACGGATAAGACGAAATGCACTGAAGCACGTTGACATCAGTAACTGAAAACTTACCGTGCGGACCACTATGGTTACACCGCTGCTCCAGGTCTATAGTGACAGCCTTCATAACCTCGTGCATGTGAGCACCACCAGTGGAAATGATAATTTCGCACAGAGTCTTGGCTGCATATTGCAAAAGCGGAACATATGTCAAGTCACCACTGGCGATTTTAAGAACCCGAACCCCGATGTCTTCAACAAGAAACTTGGCAGCTTCGACTGAGAAAGGAGTTGAGATAAACTCAACCCCATTCTCATAACTAACGTGTTGCAGCTCTTTGTGCCATTCGCGTGGTAATCCCCCCTTTTCGAATAGCTGGCGCAACGTTTTAACTTCATGAAATTTAAGCCAATCATCATGATCTTGATCATGGCCTGTGGGAATCGAAATCCCAGGTGCAGCGATCTCATCCGTGTCGAATGTTTGGAACTTCACAGCGTCTACACCGCAAGCAGCAGCTTGCTCAATTAAACGAGCTGCTTTCATGCGTCTACCGCTGTGGTTGCCGGAAATCTCGGCAATGATAAACGTATGCTGAGGATCACGGAGTGACTTAAGTATCGTCATCAGGGTCTCCACTTGACCATGTCATCGGAGGGCTATCTGGATGTAGTAAGCTGTCCAAGCCTTGTTTGATATTACTAGCAACCAATATAGAGTCTTGGTGGCTTGTAATATCAGCCACCAAGCTATCAACCCCGAGATTGTTCTTGTTGATCAGAAGTTGACAATTATTGATAGCTTTCTCCAAGGTAGTGATAAGTCTCGGGAACTGCCCCACTATCCTCGCTATCTTGAGTCTCGGGTCCCTCCATTTTCTGAATAACATCTACTCCCCTCCGTAACCAGGGCACACTATTGTCGAGCAAAATTGAACTTACCATTTCTGGTAATTGCTCAACAGGCACATGAAACCACCAACAACCCCTGTAAGTAATGGCAAGAACGTGCCTTGAACTTCCATCGGCATCGACCAACCAGCCATTAGGGTCTTTTAAAACAGCCGCACTGATGTGCGCTGACTTCAACATGTACCAATCAGCACTGTCTTCTGCACTGATCAATGGTTTTTTCGCTTTCCAATTAGCTGTCTGAGCTGTGCTTAGATGAGCACTTACCTCCTGTTGTACGTTCATTCATGGCCATCCTTTCAGCCTCCAAAGCTGATGAAGACACACCTAGTGTTCTCAAGCGATATTTCGGGTATCGGGCGATGTGGCTTAAAAGCCGCTGGTCGGATTCTTGGTTCAGGCCATAAAAACGTGCCATCACCAATACCAGTATCTGATGGTTCCGTACCCTCATAGTCAAATTCAAAACACCAGTAGTCTACATCATCTGAGATGAAATGAGTCTTGCCCCAATACGGTTTACCAGATTGAGGTAGTCTCATTTCCACACCATTCACATCCACGACAACATACCCAGGCCCTTGTTCTATCACATGGGCCTTCACTGGAATACAGTCACGGACACCACAACAGCCATAACCCTGCTCGTTCTTATATTTGTTCATCCAAGACAAAGCAGGGTCATGTGTTGCAAGTGTACTACTTGTTAAACCAAATGTCAAGCTAAACAGGAATATCGCCATAATGAATGACGAGTAGGTCTTGTTCTTCATTATCCTCCCCCCAACTCTCAATCTTCTTATCCAAAGTCCTGGGCCAGAACCCCTCAAAGCAAGGTAGGAAGCCGTGATGAGCGAAAAAGTTGTAATCCTTTTTCTCGCATATAGCCCATATTCCTCGAAGGCGTGGCTCTTTCATGTCGGGCGGTGGGTGGATCAGGGCGTTGACCAGATTCCATCCAACACGTAGATGTCTATAATCTGGATGTACACCAACACTAGCTAGCTCGTAGAAGTCCCAGCCTAGGTCTTTTAGTCTTGCACATCCTATCAGGGTTCCGCCCATATGTCGAGCAATAAAAAATTGTCTACGCTTCATTGAACTCTCATCGAGGTTCAAACTATGAATCAGAGCATACACTTCATCCATGTCCTGACGCAGGGCTTTCCGCAAATACATCGATCTACGCAGGTCATTTTGTTGTTCGTCTTGAGTTGTGGTGTTCATTCTGCGTCCTGTATATGATAAGCAATCTTCCTCATGAGGTCAGTCTTGCTCATCCTCCAATTCCACCCATCGCTACAATAGGGGTTGTTGAGCACGTTAGATGCCGGTACAAGCCCTTCTGCTGTGTGCGAGTGGTTCCAGTCATGTATCGCTGGAGGAAGCACGTAGACCCCACTGTGATCGCCAAAGTCCTTAAACGAATCATACAAGGCTCGCTGAGCCTCATGATCGGTCATTAGCATCTCGTGGAGCTTCTCCCCCGGACGAATACCAACGTCCCGGTAACCGTTCACTGTCGAGATTGCGTCTGCCAAATCCATGATATCAAATGCATACAGGTGAGGAATATATGTGCCACCGCGTGTCGTGTCAATGATCGCGTACATCACCAATTCTACGGCTTCGCGGATCAGCATCCAGAAGCGAGTCATTCCTCTGTCGGTGATGGGAATTGGCTCTCCTCGGTCACGACAGCGTTGGAACAAACCAATGGCCGAGCCCCTGGACCCGGCCACATTTCCATAGCGCACGACTTTGAAATAAGTCCCAGGCCACTGGCCAACAGCAGGACTATAGCTATTGTGCTGAATCGTGCTCTTTTCGGCCACCATCTTGGTTGCGCCGTAAAGATTGATTGGGTTTACTCCTTTGTCGGAGGCAAGTGTAATAACTTGTCGCACAGCGCAATCAATTGCTGCTCGACAGACATTCTCTGTCCCAAGAATGTTTGTATCGATGAACTGTCTCGGATTGTACTCACCAAGTTCGACGTGTTTGAGAGCAGCGGCATGGATGACAATATCAACCCCGGCAAAAGCGAGTCTAAGACGTTCAATATCCCGGATGTCACCGAGCATATAGGAGATATTGTCACTACCATATACCTCTCGCAATTGGGCCTGTTTAAACTCATCGCGTGACAATACCCTGATTTTGATATCATAATCAACATCACGCAAGTATTTGATACAGGCTTTGCCAAAGGTACCTGTTCCACCTGTAATGAGAACAGTTTTATTGCTCAATGCTTTGAAGACATCGCCAGTTTCGACTTTGCTCATGGGTTACATTAGCGGCGGTGATACAGTTAGACCCCCTCCGCTTCCTCCTGCCAGGATGGTTCTTACCGTTGTAGCTGCTGATCCTGTGGTTACCCATAAAGCAGAAACTGTTCCTGTCATAGCAAAGAATTGGACTCCGCTGATCGGAACATTGGATTGGTCCCCAATACGAAGGTCGATCTTGTTATCAGCGTTCAACCAAAATATCGTATTGGACATGGCTAGACCAGACCCAAGAGGATCGATGGGGATTTCGTGAGCTGAAAGATCGGCGCTTACCACATGAACCTGCCCAAACTGTCGGTCTCCACCGACAAGCTTTGCAGTCATTGTGCGCCATTCTACCGTGCGTCCTCCAGCGCCGAAATGATCGGCTTCAAGTAGTTCGTAATTGAGGATAAGCTGGGCGTTGAAATTGGCCATTGGTCGGTATCCTGTACTCTGTCCGACCTCCCCCAGTTCGGAACTGATATCGTTTTATCCAACGGCCAGACATCTGTATTTTTGTAATTATACAGATAAAACATGGTAGCCTCTAGTCCTTCTTTGAGGATACCAGTCAAATCGCAGTAGTCTATGATGCCCTTAACCGTTAGATCATTTTCGGTTATAGAACGTTCCAGCGGTATGACTAGGACATTCTCGTGCCGAGCGATGATTTCATTAATCTCCGCCAGCATGATTTGTGCATACGTTGCGGCAACATCCCTATCCATATTATAGCACTTTGCAATGCTATCAATGTTTGTATCGGTGTCACGAGTGCAATAAATGATCTGTACGTGGGGACATAGCGATTCAATGAGATCGAAATATCGAACAATGCGGTGAGTTTTGAATCCCCAGCGGTTGCCGAGAGATTTGCGTGAGGTAAAGATATACTTCAAGACTACTGCTAGCTCGTTCCGAGTGATATACTCACATTGAACGAAATCTATCAGTTCAGTAAGGTCTTTATCTTCAAAGAAGCCGCGAGGATTATCATCGTTGGTAGGGGGAAATCTGGCACCCATATACACGCCAAGTAGGTGTAGCACACCTGCGATACGTGAAGTGCCAGATCGTGGCAACCCAATAATAACAATAGGATCAGTGTGCTCGGGAGTGACAACATCCAAATTATACGGACACGTCAGCCAGCTTTTGTTTACTAAACCAATCGGTTTGACCATAGTATTCCCAGGCAACTGGTTAATAGTCTTGCGACACACGAGAAAGGGCCTGGTCTTGGCGCTGAAGGCGGATGATGTGAGTCAGTGCCTTACAGGAGCTATCATGAACCTGTAGCTGGATATTCTACACATCACCCAACTGGTAGGGTAGGAATCGAACCTACATCCATCCTGGTTAACAGCCAGGTGCCTTACCTTATCGGCTACCTACCAAAAATGGATGGGCATTTTTATAGGTCAGCCCATCAAAGACCGTACCAAATTAAGGGTTGGCCCAACCTTCACAAAGACGTTACGTCCAATACGATGCGCGTTTCGCATTCCATCCGGTAACGTTGGGATGGCACTCGGGGCTCTATCGCTAGACTCTTTGTGAGCGGCACTGGTGGGATTCGAACCCACGGTATTTCGGCTGACAACCGAGTGCATTAGGCCACTATGCTACAGCGCCGTGTCACCAAGCAGACGAAGTTTGGTCTTGCGACAATCTCTCCATGGCTTGGTGGAGGGGGAATTGGGCACTGTCTAGAACAGCTTTCCATAACAATCCAACGTATCCCGCTAAGGTCGATGGAGTTGTAATCGGCCAAGGCTCCCCCTGACCTTTTCCCGGTATTCGGAGGGCTCACCCAAGCATGACCAAGGGCTTATCTCCGCGTCAAGGGGACGCTTCGCTAATTTGCCGATCCGGGCACACCAACATCAAGTCCAAGAGACTTGAGTGCCTGCACGTTCAGCAAATTAATTAGGTCGGTGGCTGCATTGCCACCCGTATCACCATTGCTCCCAAAGGATACCTCGGGAACCCACTTCTGTTTCCCGAACTCTTCAGCGAATTTACCCATGACCTTTTCATAGGCAATCAGCTTGCGATCCAAGGCACCATCAGCTTGCATAACGAGTCTGCGTCGTGCAGCTTCACCCTCACCGCGTAGAGTTTGTTCCTCTTTGAAAAAGACAGCAGCATCACGTTCTAGCTCAGCCGTAGCCTTAATCGCTTCAGCAGCCAGCACAGCAACTTCTTTCTTCTGCTGGGCATCAACAACGGCTTTGATCTTGGTCTGTTCTGTCTCATACTGAGCAGTTGTGACCAATCTGCGACCTTCAGCCTCAGCAGTGATCTCTTCCTGCTCAGCCTTCTTCGCGTTCGCCAGGGCTGTAGCCACGGCCATTAGTGCGTCTTGCTGTGCAGCGATCTGTTGCTTGACTTTGTCATGATACTCGAAAGACTTGATCTCAAAGTTAGCCAAGGTGAGCCCCAGACCCTCCATTGGATTTCTTTGGCGGATGAAATTGCCATCCTTATCTTTCTTGATACGCTTCAAAGTCTTGTAACTAACCTCTTTCGTCAGAGGATCAGTGACCTCTTTAACGTACTCTTCAGTCTCGTACATGCCATTCTGAATCTGGTCCCAAGCCCAAAATGTGAAGTCCGCTCGACGTTCCTGATAAGACTCACGAGCGGACATCAGGTTGGCAGTCAGCCGAAGGGCATTACGAGTCACAGGAAGAATCAGCTTGGCTTTCAAGTCTTCGAAGCTGCGATAGCTTTCGTTCGTCACCAAACCCACAGCCTGGTCTTCCGATGTAGGTGTTTGGATACGCATAGTGCCGGAAATATTGCAGATCGATCCATCATTAAATCTGACCTCAATGGATTGATCTAGTTTTCCACCCTCGCTTTTGTCGTGGGTGAAAAAGAAAGTATCAGCCTTGGGCCAGACCTGGATGTCACCGAACATCTGAATCCAGAACCCCGGAGTCATCTTCGCAGACATGGTGCCAGACACCGCAGCCTGCTTGACCTGGTATGTCCCCTTGGACACGGTCTCGAATAAGTTACCACCTAGCACTATCGCAATGACAATGCAGACAACCGCCACAATACCGAAAGTCGCAACCTTGCGCTCCCACGGTCTCATGTTATTTCTCCATTTCCTTGAGTTCCTCTTGAAGTCCAACTATATCGCCTTGAACTTCCTGGTGAGTCTTGGTGACACCAACTTCTTCGCCTAAGACCTCCTTTCGGCGGGTGTCGTGAGCCAAATCTAACTTCTTCTTGTTCAACCGTTCCTCATCGGGTACAGCCAATCGAGCAGAATGAGGATACAAAAATCGGAACAATACGAAAGCAATCGCGCAAATGATCACTATCGTCATCAACCAACCTGCGAACATGATTTTCTCCCCAAAGTGCGCTAGGATGGAGTCGAACCACCAAAGCCCGAAGACCACTGGTTTACAGCCAGCTACCTTTACCTATAGGTGTACTAACGCATAAGCGGAAGCGGCTGGGGTCGAACCAGCATACGCAGAGCGTAGACACCTTAGCAGGGTGCTAGAATACCATTATCTCACGCTTCCGAAGTTGTGTCTATTGGTCCCCGAGACCAATCGCTATAACTACTATAATCGTCCATAATGATATCCTAAAACGGGCTAAATGGCGTGGTTAGCCATAGCAAACCAAACAGAAATCCGAGAACCAGCAGAAGTGCTAAAAAAGGATTAAAGCGTAGTGGCTCCGGCATATCTTCCTCCCCAGTAAACTATCCGTATGTCCCAGCTAGATGAATCCATTCATGAATCGCCGGAGGCATGACTTTTTCTTCCTTTAACTGATCAGTTGCAACCCACTTAAAAAAGAGGGTTTCATAATCACCTTGTCCTGGGAGTTCGTCAATCTCGGGAAACATTTTGACACGAAAAATATGGATAATTTCTTCGATCTTCGTGCCAGCACGGTCATACTGATTCTGTAATTCTGCCATGTAATTGAGATACGAAACTTCTCGGCGTAACTCTTCTCGTAATTCCCGAGTCAACGCATCGCCCGGAGTCTCACCAGCTTCCAGATGTCCACCTGGTAAATAGCAATAACTCTCATTGGTGTCATAAGCAACCATCACCTGGTTGCCTATGAGAATAATAGCCCGAGCAACTTCTTCACGTTGAGCTTTCATCGTAACCTAACGCCCCCGAGAGGCACCCAGGAGCGAGATAAAGGATCACCCCCTTTTCAGACAAGGGTTATTGACCTCTTTTTTCTCACCATAAGGATGTCCTTCTTCGGAAGTTCATCTTGACAGTCTGGTAATTTGTGTCCCACGACTGCCCTCAATGGCTCTGGACCACCGCCCAGCCCATTCAGATGATAATATTTATCTGCATGTTCTGGCCGGATGTTCATATATATATCGGCTTCCATCTTCGAGGGGTCAGGCTTGACCTCTATCGTGTCTAGATGGAAATAATCGATAGCATATGTAGCACATATCCATTTCATTGTGCTTTCAGCAGCAAGTAAATGGTAGCGAGATCGAATCTCTTCCATTTCGCGTGTAGAGACTCGTATCTTTATGTGAGCCGTGTGTCCTGAGAACAACTGGCCTTCTGTGGGTAGAACACGAGGATAAAAAACCGCATCCATCACATTCTCCCTAAAAGCGGCGGTGAGATTCGAACTCACGTTTTTCCTGGTTATGAGCCAGGGCTGGGGCCACTCCAGTCACGCCGCACCAGATCAGCAGTCAGGGCAATCTCTAATTGGTCTTGCGACAAAAGTTAAAAGGCCCTTTGACTACCTCGTAGGCTATACCTACACTTATTATAACACATTGGGGTGGCTAGAGGCACTCGCAACCTCACCCCCTGATTCACAGTCAGGGTACGCTACTTTACGTTATAGCCACAGAGCCCCTTGACGGAACCGACCCGTCAACTCAAGCTTGGAAGGCTCGCACGTTTCCCATTACGCTAAAGGGGCTTTGAGTCATACATCTTTTTCTTTATGGGTCCCAGGAAAAGGATTATGATCATCACGATGATAATACGTTGATTCTTTTTCCTTGACCTTCGTGTTCACGCTGTTGAAGAAAGTCTTTGCTCGAAAGATCAGGTCTGCCAGTTTTTCTTCAAATGTCGCGCCATCACCAATCATATTGACCGCAACAAAACAACACACCAGAAACGCCAAAATACCGAAAAATAACGTCACCTGTTTCTCCCTTAAGAGCCGAGTGGGATTCGAACCCACGTTCTAGTGATTAAGAGTCACTTGCCTTACCATTTGGCCACCGGCCCATATAGAGAGCGCGATGGGATTCGAACCCACTTTCTAGTGATTAAAAGTCACTTGCCTATCCCCTTGGCCACGCGCCCATCATTAAGGTTCCACTGCTTAGTGGTCTGGTCCCAAACCAGCACACCTTTGATGGGACAGACTGAGTCACGTATGTACGCAGCCTTAAGGTCCTCCGTGGCCCACACGCCACTCCAAGGTTCATATGTGTTATCTGCAAGTGCAATTTCCATGGGGTCTTCTCTGTGGCACTTAAGGCATATAGCCCCAGGCCATCCTGACCAATGATGCCGGTCTAAACTAGGGTCCAATGTAATACTCGTTCTCGCAACGCAAGCACACCATCACGTAACACACTGGTGTTGATTCCCAGTTGTGCAAGAAAAAACAGGATAATCTGTCTAAAAGACGAATTGTCTTTTTCAACAAGGAGGATGAAGGAGTCGAACCCTTACGTGTTACCGCACCCTGGCGTTCAAAACCAGTTGCCAGCCAACCTAGCGGCATCCTCCACGTGGAGTCTGATTCTGAATCGTTCGACATTACCTTCTCCTACCTTACACAACAACCACAAAAACATTGTTGATCTGGTGTACGTGCCTTACAATTAGCCTTCTCAGCACAATTTGCACAGTAGTAAAATCCTGCCACAAGAAACCAGTCTTGGCCTACAATGGCCTCACGCTGTTCTTTCTTCTGACACCCACCGCAACTAAAAGTACGCATATACCCATATCCTTACCCGCAAATACCCAAAAAGTAAATTGTCCCGCCGTTGCTCGGCTCCCAATTATCGTATCCCGCAAAGTCGTAAACGGCGCACTACTATGGGTGCCTCACGTGGGGACACGGCGGATGCCACACTCCCACAACTGCGCTTCTAACCCTTCACGCTTGGGGCTGCAATTCAGGGCTACGACTACCCATAAGGAACTCAGCCAACCTTAAAGCGGCGGTTGGGATCGAACCAACGTCCGACTGGGTTCAAAGCCCAGTGCCTATGCCACTCGGCCACACCGCTATTCTCTTCCTCATACCATTTTTTCGGGCGGTGGCAGAACGTGTCCACAATTCCCTTTATCGAGGGTAGTGCCCGAAGTTGACCGGGTTGGAGTCGAACCAACGTCTCCAGGGCTTCAACCTGGCGCTAGGCCACATCAGCTACCAGTCAATTGCAAAGCGGGGCAGTTTAGAGCCACCCCGCTGAGAGGGTAGTTTTTCTGAGGACATTTCCCCAAAGGTCCTGGCTGTGGAACTTAGGTCGATTGGCTCTTGGGGTTTCCCCACTGGACTTAAAGACCATATCCCAACAAAGCGGAGGATGGATTCGAACCATCACTAGACAGGGTCAGAGC
>Ga0114923_10001402_pt1 | contig 16801 bp, 9 predicted proteins | sample SumtaG_FD_89578 | JGI IMG/M metagenome (GOLD analysis project Ga0114923, IMG submission 89578) | Deep subsurface microbial communities from Indian Ocean to uncover new lineages of life (NeLLi) - Sumatra_00157 metaG | ecosystem: Environmental > Aquatic > Marine > Oceanic > Sediment | place: near...
CTTGAACCCACTGGATCGCGCCAGCTTTGCCTGGCGCATAATTGGCCTGGCACCAAAATTTCAGGAAAAAATTTCAACCCAGCATGCTGCCCTGAATCCGCCATCAAAAGATGGCGCGGATTCGTTGCGGGGTAAAAAGATTGAAAATCACCATCTCAGAATCCTGGAAAAAGCCATCCTCGCAACGCGGCCACAGCGTGGCACCCTCTTAGAAACCCGCAACCCGCAACAAGTTTTAACTCTTTTCCTCGCAACTCGCAACAGCCACACCGCCCATTCTTAAAAATTTGGTGGCGGAGAAGAAATTGGCCTGTCCCCAAAATTCCCCCAAGCGCTAAAAACGTTCCATACTTTTTTGATAAAAGCAAAGAATGCTTGCCTTGCCAACCTAAACCTGCTCTTATTGCGGCAAGTTTTAATGGAAGAATAGAGTCTGCTCGTTCGACCATACCAGGGATTTGTCCAGGCTGGAAGGGTTAATCCCCCAATGTAGATGCCTGCGACAATGATTGTTTTTGCGTCCGGTAAAGATAGTATCGGGTCTCGTCGTCGAGAATGGTTTAATGCATAGTCTGTAAATTCGGATGCCCCGGCAAATCCCAAAGCATCTATTCCTATGGAACCAGCCAGATTCCTGATTTTTTTTGAGAGCAATTCTTTTTCCATTTTTTTATCACTAACTCCTTTTCATTTTTTTTCAGCATAATCGAACTCACCGGAAAATCTAAGAATACTACATCAGGAAAAAAATTTCAATCCAGCATCTGCTGGACCCATTTTGCACGGCCCGGGAGTTTCCTACCTAAAGCACCGTTCCCGGTTCGTTTATAGTCTTATTCAGGTGGAGGTGGAGGCAGTTCGCTTCCGGAAGTTTCGCCTGGCTCGGCTGCTGTCGGAGCACCAATGTTGCTTTTGTTGCCGTGGACCCGTATTATTACGATTACTATGGCGATAAAACAGACGACATCGATAATTGCACCGATATTTGTCCAGGTTCGAAGCCCTCGATAATTTGGAATCTTTCCCATTTCAACAAAGCTTTTTATCAGGAGAACGATACTTAAATAACTCAGGATCAACATCCAGATCTTGCCCCATTTTTTTCCTTTGCCATAATTAATGGCAATGAATATAAAAAGTCCCAAACCGACAATTGCAAACAGCAATTGGACGTGGACGGGCTGTATCGATTGGACAGTTCTTATTATTATACGGGCGGAGTAAATCTTAAAGCGGTAGCTGCATTTGTTATTGGTGTGCTTCCTAATATCCCGGGATTCTTAAACCGCGTCGGTGCACTCTCCCAAATCCACCCGCGGTTTGAATCCATTTACAGTTATGTCTGGTTTGTAGGCCTTCCCCTTGCCGGTTTAACCTATTATCTATTAATGAACAAAATATCGAAATGAAAGGTAGTTACGAGGCGGAGCTAAGTTATAATTTATTTTTTGCCTGTCCCTTTTTCTACTTTCAGTTATCGTTCGGTCTTGAAAAGAAAAATAGTGCGTGGGAATGGCGTCAGATTGCGTGGGAATGGTGCCAAACCCCGTGGGAATGGTGTCAGATTTGATAGGGATGGGTAAAATCTTGAAAGGAGTGGGTAAATTCTTGAAAGGGATGGTGCCGGGTTTATAATTTTCGTCTGTCCCCATTTTCCATTTTCTAGGTGGATGGGGGGGGATAAGTTAGGGGGAAAAGTGTGATAACTCAAGGAAAAAAACTGGAAGATGAGTGGAGTTTGGGGACAGGCCAATATAAAAAAACACAGGAAGTTTTTTACCAGTGGCCTGGCAGAATAAAAAGTACTGGTCCCCTTCTTACCCTTGGCCAAAACGATTACACTTTTTTTTTAAAACGACCCATTTTGTCCTGAAAAAGCAACGTTTTTTTTAATCTTCTTTGGCATTGAAATTGCCACATCTCTATATAATGAAAATAAAAGTTAAAATGAGTATGTTGTATGCTTAAGGAGGAAAGATGAGGGCTTATTTATTTTTTTTATTGATTTCGGTTTTGATTTTTATTTTCCCCGGATTCTGCCAGGAACATGACAAGATCGTCGAGAAAGTCAGTGTGAACTGGTGGCAGGTACCGATCTTTGCCGTGGATAAAAGCGGAAATGCGGTTGCAGATTTGAAAGAAGAAGATATCGATTTGTGGATGAATAATCAACGGATAAAGGCATTTACTCTTCTTAAACGCTCGTATAGTGTTACCCAACAGGAAGAGAAAGTCCCTGGCCAACCGCCGGTGATAGAAAAAATGGAAGAGCAAGCGCCCAGGAAAAAGAAAGTGCTTTTTCTCTTATTCGATGTAACGCTGTCGGATAAAGTAGCGATTAAACGGTCAAAAAAAATCGCTGAAACGATTCTTATGAATGCAGATAAAAATACCCGCTTTATTATCCTGACCATCGAACCCTTTGTGGGGTTGACCTATATCGGCGAAACCACCAATACCAAAAATAACAAAACCAAATTGGTGCAAATGGTAAAGGACAAGGTTATCGAACGAACCAATATAAGATCGGTTGATCCGGAGCGTTTCATTGTTCAAATAAAAACAAGAACAAAAGGGGGAGACGCATTTACAAAAGAAGAAATGAGAAGTTTTAAAGCTCAGGCCAGTAAAAACCTTCAGAGAAAGTCCTTTAGTTTTTTTAATTCCTTTGAAACCCTCTATTTTTTCATGAGTTCAATGGAAGAGAATAAATTTATATATCTCTTTAGTGAAGGCCCTTCTCTGTCAGTGATAACGAGTATCCCGGGCGGCCGCGTAATGTATAATTATCTTTTAAAAAAAGTCGCCAATTATCTTGGGCGATGTGGTGCGGTCCTGTTTGTCGTCAACCCCATGGGGGTGACCCCACCCATGGACATGACTATACAAAAAATGGGCCTGAATACAGAAAAATATAACCCCTATTCAAAAATTTCAGGAGAAGATTCACTCCGGTACCTGGCCCATGAGAGCGGTGGAAAATACATGGAAGGTGTTAAAGAAGAAATTGCAAAAAAACTTGAAGACATGCACCGGGCTTACTATGAGATTTCCTTTCCCGATATACCCGGGTCTAAAGGCAGCTCACGTAAAATCACTGTCAGATCAAAACGAAAAGACGTCTCCATCCATTCCCTGCGGTCTCTTGAAAGGCGTAAACGCTATAAGGAAATGGAAACCCTGGAGAAAGAGTTGTTGGCGCTGAATTTAATTACCCGGAATCCGTTGATTAAAACCAACATGTCGGTTTACAATGCCAGGATCGATAAAATAAAACGAAGTAAGAAAAAAGTGGTATACAGGATAACTATCCCGGACAGTTATTTATACAAAACCGTGGATTTATACAAATTCTGGATTACCAATGACCGTGAGATGACGGAGGTGGCAAAGGTTGAAAAAGAGTCGCTGAGACCTGGAAAAACCAAAATGAAAATCGAATTTAAAATAAAAAGAAAGGGAAAAGAAAAAGATGAAAGCGATACCTATTTTGTCCTGGTGAGTGGAACGATGAGCCGGGCCCTGGTCAGTGGTATTGCAGGTTACGAAGAGGACCCGGAGATTGCAAAATTGGAAATGCAAAAGGAGAGAAGCGAAAAAATCGTCCAAATCAAACCCGGGGAAATGAAGAGAATATTGGAAGGAGCTGCCGGTTACTGCGAAACATTAAAAAAATCTGCGTTTCACTTTTTTTGTATAGAAAAAATCAGTGAGACAAAGATTCCCCTTACACCTTCTGTAAAACGCGAAACTGCCCTCAGCCTTGCCGTTGCTTTGAGGCGGCCAAGAGCCCGGGATGTCATGTTAAAAAAAGTATATCCAAAAGTCAATCGATATGTATTTACTTACCGGTTAATCAAAAAAGGAACCACGATCAAAGAGGAACGGGAATGGATGTCATCGAAGGATAATAATTCGAAGACAAATGCCAATAATAAGCTGGACAAGGATAACGTCATAAAGCCGACTGCATTTATGACGGAGAAAGCCATTTTTGCACCGCTTACTCTGCTGTTGCGGGAGAGGCAGGATAAGTATCATTTCCGGTTTATCCGGTTCGATAAACGAAAGGGCCGGTCTGCTGCGGTCATTGAAGGGATACCTAAAAAGCGGGAAGAGACCGCCGCGGTTTACGGCAGGATATGGATCGACAGGGAGGATTTTTCAGTATTAAAAATAGAAGCAGACCCCACCTCTATCAGGGGGTATGATAGATTGAAAAAGCATGCAGTGAGTCTCGCCACAAAGCTTGATTTGTCCCTGGAAACAGAGTTTGATGAAATCTTCAATGGGATACGCTTCCCCACCAGGGTTCGTGTCGTGGAAAAATATAAAGGCGGAACCTATATTTCAAGACTTCGGGGTGCGAGAGGGTGGGAAAGAAGTCGGACCGTTTTTACCTATAATGATTATCAATTCTTTGACGTCCAGTTGGAAGTCGCGGTACATTAATATCAAGAACCCAGGTAGATTTGGAAAAAGATTTGGGGACAGGCCAATATAATCAGGCCAATATAATTTTTGCTTCCTCTTCGTTAACATTTTTATTTTTCATTGTAAAACCTCCTTACTTCTTTGATTTACCTTTCTTCCCTGATGGACTGTCTGCTTTTTCCCACATTTTACTCATTTCTGCGCAGCAGTCGGGAATTAAGACCCTGTAGACGGACGTCGGGTTGAAAAAGATACACCTTTCATTCAGAATTTAAAAATTTTTAAATTTTCCTGGTTAACCATTGACTTTTATCCCCAAACTTCCTACAATGTGGTAGTTAGAATTGGCAATTTTTAAATCCAGGTTTATATATGTATGATAACTAACATGAATGATAGGCTGAACGAGTTAGGCCGCGGCGCGGCCAGCCTACATGCGGAGGCTCTGTTGTGCCACGTTCTAACCATTTGTTCACATTGAAACCGTGAAACATGCATAAAAAAAATGAAAATTCCTATGCGATCGAGTTAGAGTTTCAAAATATCCACAGCGATTTTCAAGCTAGAATATGCTGTACGTTTTACCGTAACAAACAAAACGTCCTGTCCTGCGACTTAAAGAGTGCCTATCGGGAATTTCAAAAAGAGCATTAGGTATGCATATTTAACTTAAAATAAAAAAATGGAGGTGCTGTTATGTGCTTTTTTTTCAGTTTAATGCCAGCCACTTTTTGGCTTGTAATCGGCTACTTTGTCCTTTTTTCTTCCAGGAAGGCAGAGGGATTCATTCAAAAGTTTGGTAAAATTTTGGCAACCTGGATTTTTATCGTTGCCCTGTTTATTGTAATTTGTGGTATATACATGACTCTTTCCGGAAACTGCCCGATTGAAAAACTGATGCAAAATATGTAAGTGCCGATTGATAAAATAACATTAAGCGTACTTTAAATTCAAGTACAAGAAAATCGCTGGCTGTGCGCCTACCTGTTTTATGATGCCATTGGCTGCTGCGCTCTTTGCTGTAATGGCCTTGCGGGGTGTCCGTACACGATTGAGTACAGCCCTCGTTGTGTTGATCTGGTGGTAATCACGTTCATCGCCGTGTGTAAGCCGCTGTTGGGCTTCCCCTGGCAAGCGATGTTTTTTTATTGAGGTTATAATAAAGGGACCAGGTAAAAAATCACCCACCGATATCCATCATGCCAATTGGAAGCGAAGAGAATGATGAATGAAGTTCTATTTTGCGGATCAGTGCACTGAGAAAAATGCAGCAGTCTATTGAAATGCGGTTCTATTTCCTTTAAAATATAATTTTATTAGAAAAAATTGCTGAGGCAGGGTATTGAAAAAAAGATTTATAGGTATGTTAGCCTGTATTTTCCTGGTGTTCCAGGGGGTATTTCATTATGCTCTGGACCCTAATAAAAAAATAACCCAATATATGCACGATGTTTGGGGATTGGAACATGGCCTGCCGCAAAACTCAGTATATTCTATTATCCAATCCAGTGACGGTTACCTCTGGATGGGGACGGAAGAAGGCTTGGTCCGCTTTGACGGGGTTCATTTTGAGGTCTACGATAAAACCAAATTGGAACATATGACAAACAATTCGGTCTACGGAGTTCTTGAGGATCGTGAGGGGAATCTATGGATAGGTACCTACGGCGGCGGTTTAATTTGCCTGGATTGGAAAGAAGGGAAATTCACAACCTATACGACAAAAGAAGGTTTGTCCAGTGATATGGTATGGACAATTTACGAAGATCATGAAGGAATCTTGTGGATTATAACAGATAGGTGGGGATTAAACCGCCTGGATGCGAAGAGTGGAAAAATCACTACCTATACGACCCGGCAGGGTTTATCCCAAGACAAGGCCACCTCCATCTGTGGAGATGGTGAAGGGAACCTGTGGATTGGAACAGTCAACGGGCTGAACCGTTTGAGAGATGGGAATTTCACTTTATATACCACCTGGGAGGGTTTGACCGGCAACAGGATAAATTCCCTCTATAATGATAGCGGGGGAAACCTGTGGATTGCGACAGACAGGGGTTTGGACCGCCTGAAGAACGGCAAAATCACCACATATACCAGCAAAAAGGGTTTACCCTATGACGAGATAACCACCTTCTGTGAAGATCGTGAGGGGAACCTGTGGATTGGGACAACCGGGGGGGGCTGATTCGTCTGAAGGATGGGAAATTTACTACACTTACGTCAAAACCAGGTCTATCCGATAACAGCATCTGGTCCATCTATGAAGATCGGGAGGGGAGCTTGTGGATTGGAACCGACAATGGAGGGTTGAACCGGTTGAATGATGGAAAATTCACTTCATATACATCCAAAGAGGGTTTATCCAATGATGTGACATGGTGCATCTATGAAGACCGGCAGGGGGGCCTGTGGATTGGAACAAGCGGTGGCGGGGTGAACCGCCTGGACCCGGAAAATGGAAAATTCACCGTATATACAACGAAAGAAGGTTTATCTCATGAAGAGGTATGGTCGGTCTGTGAAGACCGGAAGGGGAGTATCTGGATTGGAACAGACGGTGGCGGACTGAATCGCCTGGATGCGAAGACCGGGAAATTCACCATCTATACCACCACCACCAAAGAGGGTTTATCCAATGACAGGATATCCTCCATTTATGAAGATAGAGAAGGAAGCCTGTGGATCGGAACATACGGCGGAGGTCTGAATCTTCTGAAGGATGGAAAATTCACTGCCTTTACGAAAAAACAAGGATTATCGGATGACTATGTAATATACCTTTATGAAGACCGGGAAGGGTTGTTGTGGATTGGAACCTACGGTGGAGGCCTGAATTGCCTGGATGCGAAGAGTGGAAAATTTACCACCTACTCCACCGCTTCCGGTTTGTCCAACAGCATTGTAACTTGCATCTATGAGGATCGAGATGGAAGCCTGTGGATTGGAACCTACGGTGGAGGGTTGAACCGTTTTAAAGATGGCAAATTTAGCTCCGTTACATCCAAAGACGGCCTTTTCGATGACATTGTATATGTGATACTGGAAGATGACCGGGAGAATTTCTGGATGAGCTGCAATAAGGGAGTATTCCGGGTAAATAAAAACGAGCTCTACGATTTTTTCGCAGGAAAAAAGAGAACCATTCACTGCGATTCCTATAATGAGTATGATGGTATGAAGAGTAGGGAATGTAAAGGAAGCGTTCAACCGGCCGGATGGAAAAGCCGTGATGGAAAACTCTGGTTTCCCACCAACAAAGGGGTGGTGACGATCGATCCCAACCGTATCAAAATCAACCGTCAGCCTCCGCCGGTGAAGATCGAGGAAATCGTGGTGGACAACAAAAAAATCCAACCGCTTTCCTCTGCAAAGGGGGAGAAACCGATTTTGTCCCCGGGCAGCGAGCGACTGGAAATTCATTATACGGGTTTGAGCCTCCTGGTCCCGGAAAAGGTGCGATTCAAATACAAATTGGAGGGGTATGATAACCGATGGAGCGATATTGTTAAGCGCAGGGTTGCCTATTACACCAAAATTCCGCCGGGGGATTACACCTTCCGGGTAACGGCCTGCAACAATGACGGCATCTGGAATGAAACCGGTGCTTCTCTTTCGTTTTATCTAAAACCCTTTTTTTACCAAACCTGGTGGTTTTACCTGGTGTGCGCTTTGGGAGTGATGATCCTGGCATTGGGCGCTTACCGTTTGCGGGTCCGGCAGTTAAAAGGGCGGGAAGAGGAACTGGAAAAATTGGTGCGCCAACGCACCAAAGAACTGCAAAAGGCCAATGAAATGGCAGAGGCCGCCAGCCGGGCCAAAAGTGATTTCCTGGCCCGTATGAGCCACGAAATCCGCACCCCCATGAACAGCATTATCGGCTTCTCCGGAATGCTCATGGAGACCGATTTAAACGAGGAACAGTCGGATTTTACCAATACCATATGTCGAAGTGGTGATGCGTTAATTGCCATTCTTAACGATATTATCGATATTTCCAAAATAGAAGCAGGGAAATTATCCTTCGAGTTCATTGATTTCGATCCTGAAGTGACGGCCTTCGATGTATGTGGGTTAATTCTTCCCCGGATCGAGGACCGGGAGATCGAGGTGCTCTGCCGCATCCATCAACAGGTGCCGGCCTATGTGAAGCACGATCCCGGACGGTTTCGCCAGGTGTTGGTAAACTTAATGGGAAACGCCGCCAAATTTACCGAAAAGGGAGAAATCGAGCTTTCAATGGAAGTTGAAGAAGAAGGGAAGGACCGGTTGAAACTTCATACCCGGGTTCGGGATACCGGCATCGGCATCCCTGCGGACAAACTGGAAACGATATTTGCCGTGTTCCAACAGGTGGATGATTCAGTCACCAGGAAATTCCAGGGGACCGGTCTTGGCTTAGCCATATGCAAACAAATCGCAAAACAAATGGACGGAGATATCTGGGTAGAGAGTACACCCGGACAGGGAAGCATCTTCCATTTCACCGCCCGGATGGAAAAATCGAAAAAAAAATCCGGGGAAAAACCTTTTATGACACAGCTAGATGGCAAACGAGTTCTTATTGTGGATGATAACATCAATAACCTGGAGATCCTGGAACATATTTTAGCAAGGTACGGAATGAGGGTTGTCAAGTTAACGGAAGGAAAAGACGTGATGGCCACAATCCGGGAAAACCTGGAGAGTAAAACCACCTTTGATCTTTGTATCCTGGATATCATGATGGCAGGTATGAGCGGTTATGAAGTGGCCGGGCAAATCCGTAATCTTGAGCCCCCCCTTTCCAACCTTCCGCTGTTGGCCCTCTCCTCTTCAACCACCAAGCAATCGAGAAAATACCGGGAATCCCTCTTTGACGGTTTTTTACCAAAGCCGGTAAGTAGGCAAAAACTGTTACGAATGATCCAGCGGTTATTGTTACCGGACAAGGAGGGAGCCGGGGGTATAAGCGGTGAAGATAAAGAGAAAAAGGCGGAAATCGTCACCCAGCATTCTCTTATGGAGGAGTTCAAGCATTCGCTGCATATATTATTAGCAGAGGATAATCCCATAAACCGGAAATTGGCTAAGTTCATGTTAACCAAAGCCGGCTACCGGTTGGATATCGCAGCGAACGGTAAGGAAGCGGTTGAGAAATATGTATCTGCCCCGGGTAAATATGACCTTATTTTCATGGATATCCATATGCCGGAGATGGACGGCAAAGAGGCAGCCAAAAAAATCCGGGAGATTGAAAAATCAACCGGCAGTTCGTACATTCCCATCATCGCCCTGACAGCAGAAAGTATGAAGGGGGATCGGGAAAAGTGCCTTGAGGCTGGTATGGATGATCATATTTCAAAGCCCATTCGGCGGGAAGTTGTTTTTGAAATGATAAAAAAATGGGTATTGGCAAAAAATAGATAGTGTCGCGTCACACTTCAAATGGCCTGTCCTCTTCTTTAAAGAGAAAAAAATAAAAAAGGTATTGACAAATAAAAAAAACAATACTATACTGCAATTTAAAAAATGACTCGCAGTCAGAAAATAAAGTAAAGTTAATTAGATAGTATGATAGGTACCCCACGCCGTGGGTCCAGGAGGTAGCAATGGGTATAACGGAGCGAAAAGAAAGAGAGAAAGAACAGCGGCGCAGTGCGATTATAGATGCGGCGGAAAAGGTCTTTTTCTCCAAAGGAATAGAGAACGCCACCATGGATGAGGTGGCGGGAAAAGCTGAGTTCAGCAAAGGTACCCTTTATCTCTATTTTAAAAACAAAAATGAACTGCTTCACGGCATCATCGGCCGGGGCCTTGAAATCCTCCTTACCATGTTTAAAGGCGCAGTGAAAAAGGAAAAAAAAGGGTTCGACAAGATCAAAGCCATTGGACAGTCTTATTATGAATTTTATAAGAAGAAGCCTGACTATTTTGCTGCCATGCTTCACCAGGATACCCACGAAATCGATCCCGAACTGATGGAAAAAAGTCCGAATTATGCCCGGTGCCTGGAACTGGGGAACCGGATTTTCGGTTTAATCCAGGAAGCGGTAACAACCGGGATTGCAGATGGAACCGTTCGCCAGGACCTGGAGCCCGCCAGGCTGTCATTGGTGCTGTGGGGGCATACCTCGGGAATTTTAAACATGGTCAAAACCAAAGTAACGGTGATCAAAGAAATGTTCAATATGGATGAAGAAGAGATCATCGAATATTCCCACCGTTTAATCGAGGATTACCTGGTAGATAAAACCTGGAAAGATGAAAAAATTAAGTAAGGAGTTCATATGAAAATGAAAGGGAGAACAAAGGTATTGTTTTTGATAACACCGGCATTGTTATTGACACAATTTATGTTTGGTTATACTGCCGGGTTTGCTGCTCCCGGGACAATGGCGGGAGTACGGGAACAGGTGCTGGAGCAATACATAGAAATCGGGCTGAAAAGCAATTTAATGTTGAAACAGCAGGAGTTTTCATTGAAAAAAAGCTTGCAGGCTTTAAAAGAAGCCAGGGGAATGTTCTGGCCCTCTATCTCCATTGAAGCGCGGTATTCGCGGGCAGGGGGAGGCAGGGTCATCGAGTTCCCGGTCGGGGACCTGGTCAATCCCATTCATCTCACCCTTAACCAACTGCTGGGGGCCCATGGACTGGTTCCGGGTTTCCCCGGCAACATCCCCAATGAAACCATTCCATTTCTCCGGGAAGAAGAGCATGATACCAAATTGAGGATCGTACAGCCGGTGTTTCAACCGGGCATCTATTACAACCTCAAAATTAAAAAGGACCTGACCGGCATTGAAAAAGCAAAATTAAAGGTCTTTAAACGGCAGTTGGCGACGGATATCAAAACCGCTTATTTCAACTATATGAAAGCCCTTAAAGTAAAGGAGTTGCTGGCAGAGACCCGGGGGCTCCTTGAAGAAAATCTCCGGTTAAGCGAGAGCCTGTTTAAAAATCATAAGGAAACGGAAGAAGTGGTTTTTCGATCGAGAGCCGAGCTGAGTAAACTGGATCAGCAGCAAGCAGAGGCTGAGAAAAATGCCCGCCTGGCGGTTTCTTATTTCAATTTCCTTTTGAACCGGCCGCTGGATACGGAGATAAAGACCGGTAACGGCACCGGTAAACCGGTTTTTAAAGGGTATGAATTGAAAGAACTCATCTCCCGGGCACTTCAGCATCGCAGCGAGTTCCAGCAGGTTCAAGGGGCCATCGATGCCGCCAATCACACCGCCGGCCTGCATAAATCAAGTATCCTGCCCACAGTCACCGCCGTGTTGGATTACGGGTTCCAGGGAGAAACCTACCGCTTTACCGGCAAAGATGATTACTGGATGGGGTCCCTGGTATTGAACTGGAGCCTGTTTCGGGGCGGGCAGGATGCCGCGAAAAAAAACCAGGCTTTGTACCAAAGAAAGCAGTTGGAAACCCAACGGCTGGAATTGGAAAGCAAAATCAGGCTGCAAGTAAAAGAAGCCTATTACAACCTGGAAGTGGCCCGGAAAACCGTTATTGCAACAGGGGATGCTTTAAAAAGCAGCAAAGGGACATTTTTTATCGTCTCCAAAAAATACCGGCAGGGAATGGTACCCCAGATCGAATACATGAAAGCCCGGAACGATTTCACCGCCGCCGGTATAAACAATATTATCGCTAATTACGATTATTATATAAACGAGGCCCGGTTGGAACAGGTTTCGGTCCTTCGGGTCATTCAACGAGCTAAAAAAGAGGAGATGCCAGGATGAGAAAATTATCATTTAACGTTAACCACATATGGGAGACAGTTATTGTAATATTTATTTTAATGACCGGGATAACCGGCTGCAGGTCAAAAAAACCGGACCAACCCAAAACCGATGCGATCCCGGTAAAGACCGCGGCAGTGCTCAGGCAAGAGGTGGCTGTGCCGGTTTATACCAGTGGCAGGCTCTATCCCAAGGCCATGGTCAAATTGTCGTTTAAGGTGGGCGGGCTTATCGATAAATTGGTTGTGGATGAAGGAGATACCGTGCGGAAGGGTCATTTGCTGGCTTCCCTGGACTTATCGGAAATCGATGCCCGTTTTAACCAGGCCAGGAACGGCTGGTTAAAAGCCCAACGGGATTTAAAACGGGTGGAAAATCTCTTTAAAGACCGGGCCGCTACATTGGAACAAAAGCAAAATGCAAAAACCGCTTTTGAAGTGGCGGAATCCAATTTGAAAATCGCGGCATTTAACCTGGAACACGCCCGCATCAAAGCCCCGGCCAAAGGGAAAATATTGAAACGCTTTGCCGAAGAGGGTGAGATGGTGGGCGTCGGCTCGCCGGTATTTCTCTTCGGCTCCACCGAGAACCGGTGGATCGTCAAAGCAGGGGTCTCGGAAAGAGACATCGTACGCTTAACACTCAAAGATAACGCATCGGTTCAATTCGATGCCTACCCGGGGAGACAATTTGCAGCATCGGTAACTGAGATTTCCGAATCCATCGATCCGGCCAGTGGAACCTATGAAGTGGAAGTGGCTGTAGACGATGAGGGTCTGAAAATGGCCGCGGGGTTCGTCGCCAGTGTAAGGATGGTACCGTCACGAACCGACACCTGTTTCGTGATTCCCGTGGACGCCATCGTCGAAGGGGAAGGCAGCGACGGGATTGTGTTTACCGTAAAAGACAACAAAGCCGTGAAACTAAAAATTAAAGTGGCCCATATATTCCCTCAACAGGTGGCCGTTCATACCGGGCTTGAAGGTATTAAAAACGTCGTTACTTCCGGGGCCGCTTATTTAACCGACGGGTCACCGGTTAACGTGTCGGCGTCAACCGCTGATACCGGTCACCGGGGGGAAAAATGAAATTGCCGAAAATATCCATCCAAAATTACCAGTTTACCATTGTGGTGGTGATTTTGCTGGTGATATCCGGGATCGTATCGCTGATCAAGATGCCTAAATCCGAAGACCCCCAGGTATCCAAAGCCGGGGCCAGTGTCATTGTGATTTATCCCGGGGCCACACCCTCGGATATCGAACAATTGGTAGTAGACCCCATCGAAGAGGTGTTAAACGAATTGGATGACATTAAAAAGATCGAGAGCAACTGCCAGGACGGTCTGGCCAATATCAGGATCGAATTTTTTACCGGCAGCGATCCCGATGAAAAATCCTCCGATGTAAATGAGAAAGTCAATAACGTCCGGGAAAAACTCCCCCAGGATATTTTCAGCCTGGAAACCATAAAATGGTCGGTTTCAGATACCAATTTTATGCAGATCGCACTGGTTTCCGAAGAGGCTGATTACCGGGAATTGGAATACCAGGCAGAACGGCTGGAAAAGATACTTAAAAAAGTCAGCGGAATCAAGCGGGTCAAAACCTGGGCATTCCCGGAACAAGAGATTCGCGTCTCCCTGGACCTGGAAAAAATGGCCCAGTTAAAAATACCGCTGAATCGTATCCTGGGAGCCATCCAGTCGGCAAACATGAATATCCCCGGCGGCACCATCGATGCCGGTATCAAACGGTTTTCCATTCAAACCAGCGGCTCTTACCAATCCATAGAAGAGATCAAATATACCGTCATTCATTCCGAAGGCACAAAAGTGGTTTATTTAAAAGATACGGCAGAGGTTTACCCCGCCTATGAGGATAAAAACTATTTTGCCCGTTACAACGGAGAAAAAGCCGTATTTATTACCGTTACCCAGAAAGACAGCACCAATATTTTTGATATTGTCAAGCAGTTGAAAGCAAAGGCGGCGGAATTTGAAAAAAAACTGCCGGCCAATATGAAGATGGTCTATGTCTACGATCAATCCGAAAGCGTGGATAAACGCTTGACCGATTTTTTCTCCAACCTTATCCAGGGAATCATCCTGGTGGGCATCGTCATCCTGTTGGCTGTCGGCATCCGGGGTTCCGTTATCGTAATGCTGGCAATCCCCATATCCCTGTTGATTGCCATCGGGTTCATCGACATGAGCGGTTACGGACTGCAGCAGATGTCCATTGCAGGATTGGTGCTCACTTTGGGCCTCCTGGTTGACAACGCCATCGTGGTGGTAGAAAACATCTCTCGCTTCATTAAAAAGGGGGAAAATAACCTGGATGCCGCTGTCAAGGGAAGTGCCCAGATCGGCTGGGCCATTGTTTCCGCCACCGCCACCACCATCCTCGCCTTTCTTCCCATTGTCATGATGCAGGACATCTCCGGGGAATTCATCCGCAGTATGCCGTTAACCGTTATCTATACCCTAACCGCTTCGCTATTTATTGCCCTTACCTTTACCCCTTACCTCTCCACCAAAATCTTACGGACCAGTGGGAAACGGAAAGAGAGCAAGCTGAAGAAGCTCATTGACCGGTTTATCCGCACCCATTACAGGAAGTGGTTGGATTTTTCGCTGAGAAAACCCGGTCTTATCGTGACATTGGCGCTGTTGGCCCTGGCAGGCAGCCTGGCACTCTCCCTGCTTGTGGGTGTTAGTTTCTTCCCCAAAGCCGAAAAAAAACAGTTTTTTATCGATGTTAACCTGCCGGAGGGTTCCAGTATCCATGAAACCGGTAGGGTTATCGGCTTCGTGGAAAACCAATTAAAGGCCAGGGATGAAGTAGACCGTTATGCCGCCAATATCGGGCGCAGCAACCCCAGGATTTATTATAATATGATGGACAAGCACAGGAGAAGCAATCTCGGTCAACTCTTTGTCAAGTTAAAAGAGAGTGTGGACCGGCAGCAGATGGAGGGATTGATCCGGGACCTGCGGGTTGATTTTACCGGTTATCCCGGTGCCAAAATTGAAATCAAGGAATTGGAACAGGGCCCCCCGGTAAATGCGCCGGTGGAGATAAAGGTCAGGGGGGAAAAAGTCGAAATGCTGAAAAAAATCGCCGGGGAAATTGAAACCCTTTTCAAGCAGACCCCCGGCTTGATTAATATCAACAACCCGTTAAGAACCTCCAAAACCGACATCCGGGTAAATATCAACCGGGACAAAGCAGCCATGTATGGGATCGCTCTTGCCCATATCGACCGGACCGTCCGGATGAGTGTTGCCGGTTTAGCCGTATCCAAATACCGGGATAAAGAAGGCAAAGAGTACAATATTGTTGTGCGGTCAAATTTTGAAAAGGAGCCCCAACTGGATATCTTTGACAGGATATACCTCACTGCAGCCAACGGTGCGCTGATACCCTTAAAACAGGTGGCATCCCTGGAGTTGAAGCTTAGTTCCTCCCGGATCAATCATTTTAACCTGGACCGCAGTGCCACCATATCTTCCGATGTGCTGGGGGGTTATGCAGTGAACAACGTCACCCGGGAACTTGTATCCAGGCTGGAGCAATACCAATGGCCCGTGGGATACGGTTATTTTGTGGGTGGGGAGAAGGAAAGTCAGGAAAAATCTTTCGGCGGTATGGGACAGGTCATAGTGATCGCCATAATCGCCATATTTGCCGTACTGGTGCTGCAGTTTAAGTCCTTTACCCAGCCGCTCATTGTTTATGCTTCGCTGCCCCTGGCCGTCATCGGGTCGGTGATTGCCCTGTTAATCACCGGTTACACTTTTTCCTTTACGGCTTTTATCGGTCTTACCAGCCTGGTAGGAATCGTCGTGAACAACTCTATTATATTGGTGGATTACACCAACCAACTGCGGCGGGAAGGGAAAGAGGTCCTGGCAGCTCTAAAGGAAGCAGGAGAGACCCGGTTCCTTCCCATAATCCTGACCACCCTGACCACCATCGGCGGTTTGCTCCCCTTGACTCTCCGGGGTGGGACCTTATGGGCGCCCATGGGCTGGACCATTATCGGCGGGTTATTGACGTCTACTTTCTTGACTCTTATTGTTGTACCGGTGCTATACAGGATTTTCTCAAAGCGGATGGCATCCGCAGCCTAAAGAGGAAAAAGCTTTCTAAAAAAGCAAGCTTTTGTTAGAAAGGGGGGGACAGGCCGATAAAACGTCAGCTTAGGTCGCCCCTGCCAGGGGCTAACTTGATCGAAAGTGAAAAACTGTTATTACCGGAAAAGAACTATTCCCAATACCTCCTTGACATAGCATGGATACCGTGCTACCATGTTCTCATGATACGGTCGTTTAAAAACCAGGGTACTGAAGATCTCTTCAACGGCAAGAATACAAAAGCAGCAAGAAAATTATGTCCAAAGTCGTTGTGGAAAATAGCGGCACGCAAAATTGATCAAATTGATTCCGTTACTTCTTTGGATCATTTGCGAGTTCCGCCTGGTAACAATTTCGAGGTATTGAAAGGAGATCGCCTGGGTCAGTACAGTGTTAGAATTAACAACCGGTATAGAATTTGTTTTAAATGGATCGATGGAAGTCCTGAATCTGTAGAAGTAGTAGACTACCATCATTAGGAATAGATATAAGGAGGCAA
>Ga0114923_10001403_pt1 | contig 16794 bp, 8 predicted proteins | sample SumtaG_FD_89578 | JGI IMG/M metagenome (GOLD analysis project Ga0114923, IMG submission 89578) | Deep subsurface microbial communities from Indian Ocean to uncover new lineages of life (NeLLi) - Sumatra_00157 metaG | ecosystem: Environmental > Aquatic > Marine > Oceanic > Sediment | place: near...
TCATACGTATAATGGGTGAAGGTATCAGTCTTCCTGTCAAATTTATTTAACCCTTTATTTGTTCCAATCCAGGGAATCCCGGCTCTGTCTTCAATAATTGCCCATACATAATTGTGATCCAGGCTGTTCTTTTTCCCCGGTTCCACTGTCCAATGACGAAATTCATTTTTTCTCTTATCCAGCTTGTTTAATCCTCCCTCGGTTCCTACCCATATGATGCCGGCATTATCTTTGTAGATGGTATAAATGGTGTTGTTGCTCAAACTGGTGGGGACTGCAGGGTCTTCTTCATACCGGATGAAAGTCCCGGTTCCCGGATCAAATTGATTGAGTCCACCACCCCAGGTCCCAATCCACAACGTCTTTGATTTTTTATCTTCGAGAATTGACCGGATATCATTGCCACTCAAACAATTACTACAGCCTGGTTCAAATGTATATTGATTTAAAAAGCACTCCTTTTCACGGTCAAATCGACTCAATCCGCCGTCCTGGGTGCCGACCCATAAAAATCCCGATTGGTCTACACAGAGGGCTCTAACATAATTGCTTTCTTTCCCCGCTGGATAAACCGGGTACGATTCAAAAATTTCCTTTCCAGGATCGAACGTGCATAGACCATTGTCGGTACCGAGCCACAATATACGGCGGCTATCTTCGAGAATTACCGCGACTTCGTCACCGGTTATACTATTGGAATCCATGGGGTTATGATTCCAACGGCTAAATGTTCCTTTTTCTCTATCATACCTGTTAAGCCCTTTTGTTGTCCCAATCCAGAGAACCTTGCGGCTGTCTTCAACTATTGAAAGAATAGAGTTGGCGCTCAAACTGTTCGGTTTTTTTGAATCATTCTTAAATCGGGTAAATGTCTCATTAAAGCGGTCAAATCTATTTAGGCCATCGGCCGTTCCAACCCACAGTGTGCCCGTATAATCTTCGCAGAGTGAGAGAATCGTATTATTGCTCAAACTTTCAGGATCATTGGAATTGGATTCATACGGTTTAAAGTCATACGCATCATAGCGGTTAAGCCCGTTTTCGGTACCGATCCAGAGAAACCCTCTACTATCCTGAAGGATACAGTATATTGTATTTTGAGAGAGCCCTTGTTCAATGGTAATATGTTCAAATTTTATTCTTTGCCGTGCCAGGAGATTGATTGAAGAGCTTAAATGGCACACCAAGAATAAATAACAGAGAACCAACCAAATTTTTCCCAATTTTTTTTTGTCCATCTTATAACTTGTACCCATATGAAATTATAAAATAAAAATAACTTTTAATCAACAAAAATTTTTTCAAGGCATCGATATTACCATCATTTCTTCCAGCCTCATTTTTATTCATTGTCTATTGTCATCCTTCACATTTCATATAGCAAGGTGCCCCCAGACAATTTCCAGATCTGCTTGCCTGGTTAATGGATATGTTGTATAATGTATTAAGATAGGAAAAGATATACATTTGTTTTTTGAGGGATTTTGAAAAAGGAGGCATTTCTCAATGCATGAAAGAAAAAAAGGAGTTCTTTTCCTGACGGATGTGGTGGATTATACGCCGCAGTCGGTGGAACTGGGGGATGATAATACCGGACGGTTTAATGAAAAATTTGAATCCATCATAAAAGAAATTGCCGGTCAACACAATGGGACTTTTATAAAAAGGATTGGAGATGCCGTTCTTCTTTTTTTCGAAGATGAGGTGGATTTTTTGAATTATTCCATCCAATTAAGAGAGGCTTCCCTGAAAAGAGAGCTGGATTGCGGGAAATTTATCGGCGACGTGAGAATGGTAGCCGACTACGGAAAATTTTCCTTTGAACAAATAAATGAAAATATATTGGATTTATTTGGCCCGGAAGGAATAAAAGTCTTTAGAATGGAAAAAAAGGCGGGAAAGCATGATGTGTTTATCACTGCTTCACTGTTGGACCTGATCGATAAAGAATTAAAAGAAGGGGGCATCGATACCAAAATTGTCCAGGAAAAAATACTAAAGGGTTTTAAACGTAAAACTCCCATTTACCAGTTAATTTTCCCGGGAAAGGGAGAGAAAAAAGCCCCCGATATTTTAACAAAAAAAATGGAGGAACTGGAAAGAGAAACAAGAGAAATTCCCATTTTCGGAGACCTTTACCCTGCCATGAATATGGGAGAAAATTTTGTTAACCTGGACTTAAAGTTCGGTACGGAGATAAAAGGAGAAGAAAGAGATAACCGCTATTTTGATATGGACCTGGAAGAGGAATCGATAGACACTATTGAATTGAAAAAGGATAAAGATTCCTATAAAGACAATATCCCCCTGGATGTGGGAAAATTATACGATGAGTTTAACCAGGGGATTATTTTCGGACTTCCGGGTTCCGGGAAAACCACAAGTTTAAAATACTTTGCCTTCCGGGAATTTAAGAAAAACCGGGAAAGTGAAAATGATGACAATCGACGGACGGTTTTATTTATTGAGTGCCGGAATATTATGAGTTATACGGAATGGTTCAAAAAAAAAGCATCCAGGGGGAAAGAAGACAATAAAGATATTCATTACGATTATAGAATAGAATCTATCCTGGACTACCTGGTCCACTGTTTTCTGTTTAGCAAAGAAGCACCCAGGGTAGATGCCGCTTATAGAAGAAATGTGGAAATCGCCGTACATCGAGCTTACTATAAAGGACTTTTGACTGTTTTAATCGATGCCCTGGATGAAGCCCCTAAAAAGGATATTAAAGAAAAAATCACACTGATTGTCGGCGTACTCTTTTCAGATTCAAGGGAAGGAAAAAAGAAAGGGAACCGGGTTTACCTGACCTCGCGTTATTCCGAAAAGGAGCACACCATTTACAGCAAAAAATCTGGATCCTTAAATCCTGTATTTGAAGTGCGATCACTGGATATGGAGCAATTAAGGGAGATGGCTTCTTATTTTTATAAGGGTAAACCAAAACTTAATAAAGAGTTTGATGATATTGTGTGGAAAGAGGAGATTACGGCCAAAGTGGGAGGAACTCCTCTGACTGCACTCCTGGTGATTGCTTACTTTGAAATATTTAAAAAATTCGATACCCGCTACCACATGTACCAGGTGATTGTTTTGTTTATCCTGATACGGGCCTGGAAGGAGATCAAAGAAGGCCATTTTGGGAAGGATATGAAAACTTTTTTTAAGGAAGCCAAATCCAAAAAGGTTTTAATGGAAGAATCGTATAAAGATGCAGGCAAAATTTTTGATGCCCTCACACTCCTCTCTTACGGTTACATAGGAAAAGGAAGGATTATCACAGAGGAAGATGTTCTTGGTGTTTTCAAAATGTTTACCAGGGATACACTTAAAGAACCACAAATTGAAATGGAAACAGAAGAATGGCTCAACCAGTTGAGGGAGGATCATATACTGGTCCCTGCCGGGACTTCGGAATATGTGTTTATCCACTCTACAGTCATGGAATACCTTACAGCCCGCTATATGGTAGAAAAGTTAATTAATCCTCATTTCCTTGAAGACAAATATGAGAACAAAAGTTTTGAAGAAAATTTTAAAAAATTCAAGCCGGATTTTTTTGAAAGCGAAACAATTCCCATTGCATCAGGTAGCGGAATAAAAACAGGCTCCGAAATATTGAGATCACTCAAAGCATGCATTGAAAATGCTGAGAAAGAAAAGCGAAAAAGTATTCTTTACCGGACTGCGTTCAAATCCCTGGCAGAATTTGAAAACTACATTGACCGTAAATACAGCCGAGAAAAGCTGGAATTCCTGCACATAGAAATGGAAAAAGAAATCGCTGAAAATCATGACGCTGTAGATTGGATTTACGCCTATTTAAAGGAATTGATGTTAACCAATGATAAAAACAGGTTAAAGGAATCAGCCGAAGAATTCAAAAACATTTCAAAATTAAGTCGCCCTGATTTCCTCACCAGCTACTTAACGAAAGCCGATTTTTCTTCAGGAGATTCCGAAATAATATCCCTGAGGAGAGAACTGCTGTATAAAATGGTTGATAACCATTTGGTAGATCAGTGGCTAAAGGAAGATGAAGAGAAAGATCAAACAATGGATTCAACACAAAACCCATTGACATTGGATTTAGACGTATATCATCCCGAGGACAAAAATTTCTCTTACTATCAAAATTATACGGGAAAAACCCTGGTGGGTTTCTTAGGGAGTCCCAATCTTAAACACAGTTCCAAGGTTACCTGTGCTGTCTTAAGCGCGAATGAGAATCATATTATATCGAGTTCATCAGATCATACAATCAAAATATGGGACTTTGATAAAGGAAAAGAAATTCTTTCAATTAAAGCTCATCACCAACCGGTGACCAGTATCAGTGCCAGCGCTGACGGGAAAAATATTATTTCAGGTTCCGTAGACAACACAATCAGATTATGGGCCCTTAAAAAAGGAGGGAAAAATCAAATCTTCAAAGGACACGAAGACTGGATAACCAGTGTATGTTTCAATGCAGATGGGAAATATTTTATCTCCGGTTCAGGTGATACCACAATCAAATTATGGAACCCTGAAAATAGAAAAGAGATTCGCACCTTTAAAGGACATAGTCGTATTGTTAATAGTGTAGGTTTTTGTGTAAACGGAAGACATATTATTTCCGGTTCCTCAGATAACACAATCAAATTATGGGATATTGAGAAAGGAAATGAAATCCGTACTTTTTACGGGCACAGCCAACCGGTAACCAGTGTTAATATTACAAGAGATGGGAAACATATCATCTCCGGTTCTTCAGATAACACAATCAAATTGTGGGATATTGAAAAAGAAAAAGAGATACGTACGTTTAAGGGACATAGTCTATGGATAACCGGTGTCAGTGCCAGCAAAGATGGGAAATATATCATCTCAATTTCTGCAGATAAAACCATCAAATTATGGGATATTGAAAAAGGAAAAGAAATACGCACATTTAAAGGACACAGCGATCTGGTGAATAGTGTTAGTGTCAGTGTAGATGAAAAGTATATCGTCTCAGGATCGTTTGATTCATCAATCAAATTATGGAACCTTGGAGAGGGAAAAGAAATACGCACCTTTAAAGGACACAGCCGCCGGGTAAATAGTATTTGTGCCAGTACAGATGGGAAACATATCATATCAGCTTCTTATGATAACACCATTAGATTATGGAGCATTTTAGCTGGAAAAGAAATCCGTACTTTTAGAGGACACAGTGATCGAGTAAATAGTGTTAGTATCAGTGCAGATGGGGAGAATATTATCTCAGGATCGTTTGATAGATCAATTAAATTATGGGACTTTACAGAGGGAAAAGAAATACGCACATTTAAAGGTCATAAAGGGCCAGTAAATAGTGTGATTTTCAGCCCAGATGGGAAACATATCGTCTCAGGGTCCGATGATCACACAGTCAAATTATGGGATCTGGGTAGTGGAAAAAAGGTTCGTACCTTTAAAGGGCACAGCGAATGGGTAACAAGTGTGATTGTTAGCCAGGATGGCAGACAAATTATATCGGGATCGGTTGATACCACAATCAAATTGTGGGACCTAGAACAAGGAAAAGAAATTCGTACCTTTAAAGGGCACAGCAGCCCGGTAACGAGTGTCAGTGTCAGCCCAGATGGGAAATATATCATTTCAGGATCAATAGATAGCACAATCAAATTGTGGAACCTTGAAAAAAGAAAAGAGGTGCGTACTTTTAACGGGCACAGCGGCGCGGTAACCTGTGTGAGTGTTATGATGGATGGGAAATATATCATCTCTGGGTCCGATGATTATACAATCAGATTATGGAGCCTGAAAAAAGGGAAATGTATTCGAACAATAGAATTGTTATGGATACCATTTGAAATAAAACAGATTCCTGGAAGTTCATATTTCTTTGCATCAGCCAATGGAAATGGGACAGTCACATTTTTTGATTTTAGTGATATGAATTTAGAAAATAAATGATTCTATCTCCACTGAAGTAAAAAAAAGGAACAGGCAAGCCTGTTCCCTATATAATAACAAAGAAATTGGCCTGACCACAACCCGGCCAAGCCGGAATCAAAAAGAAAAATTTGCCACCAAGACACGAAGGCACGAAGGTACACCAAGGATTTATTAAAAAATTTTCTCTTGGTGCCTTGGTGGCTATTTATAATTTTCTGCCGGGAAATGGCAAAACTTTTGTATTAGGTAACCATATTCAACTGGGAGAATAGGGGAAGCGAGGAAGACAGGAAGCCGGGAAAAAACAAATCGAGACTCAAAAAAGGATTTTTTTCTTGACAAGGCTTACGTATAAGACTATAATCCTATACGTAAGGAGGACAATGTGCATAAAAAATTGACACTCAGCATTGACGAAGAGCTAATCAAATTTGCCCATGATTTTTCTAAAAAAACAAAGAAATCCATTTCATCTTTGATTGAACAATACCTCAAAAAACTAAAAAATCAAACGCAAACCCATGACTTATCTGAAAGGACCTCAAATCTGTATGGAATCTTCAACCATCATCCAATCCCATCCAAGAAAGAACTGAGAGAATATTTCCATGAAGAAAATCACAGTTGATCTCAATGTATTATTAGACTTTTTAAACAAACGTGCGAATCATAAAGAAGCTGCAATAATTGTTGATTTATGTGTAAAGAAACGAATAAAAGGGTATCTCTGTGCCCATGAATTTACAACGCTTTCGTATTTCCTGACGAAAAACAGGAACGTTCAACTGGTTAAGAAAATTTTAACGGAGCTTTTTGACATTTTTTCGACAATTCCGGTGACAGAGACGATTCTTAGAGATTCCCTAAATTCTTCCATTACTGATTTTGAAGATGCAGTGATTGAAGTCAGCTCAATGAATGAAAATGTGGAATATATTATTACGAGAAATATGTCGGATTTCAAATCGAGTAGGATAAAAGCATTAACTCCAACAGAGTTTTTGCAATTTTTTCATAAATAAGGTTCATTCGACTGTCCCTTTTTCCTCGTTACGAACCCCGTTAAAATGGCCAAAGAGCTCATCTGTTTTGGATTTTGAATTTCGGTCATTCGAATTTGTTTCGAATTTCGGATTTTGACGCATCCCTGTGCAGATGCCATCTGCCACTTGACAAAAATAGTTAATTGTATTATATTTTATTTATGAATCATACGTGGAAAAAGAAACTGGTGATTTTTTGCCTGGCGGTCTTTATCGTTGCGATCCTTTTGTCTTATGAAATTTTCAATGACCTCCCGGCAATCGGCCAAATAAATTTTATATTTATATTTATCGCCTATCTAACGCTTTTTCCACTGGCGATTACCCGGGAAAGACCCCGGTTGAACCGGTGCGTCTACCAATTTAATCGCCGCGCTCCTCCAGTCGATTAACCATATCGGTTAATTTTTTCAACTTTAAAAAATTAGCCACAGACTCACACAGACAAACACAGACAAAAGTGGGTTTCATTCATCGTCTGTGAAAGTCTGTGGCCAAAACAAAAGGAGGAGATAATGAAATTTAAATCGAAACTTAGAACTTACCACAAATTGTTGAACCAAATCAACAACCGCAGGTCCGAGCTTGAAACCGCTTCGGACCTTCATTTAAAAAATATATCGATAAGTTTAATAAAACAGGCCCGTGCAGGTGTTTTATTGGGCGGCTTACTGGTAGAAGCGTTTGCATTGTCCTGTGAAGTGAGCCGGCGGGTACTGCAGATGCGGCCCTTCGATGTCCAGGTAGCGGCTGCTATTGCCATGCACCGGGGAAACCTGGCGGAGATGCAAACCGGGGAAGGCAAAACCCTGGCGGCTGTGCTGCCTGCCTATTTAAACAGCCTCAGCGGAAAAGGGGTCCATATACTGACGTTCAACGACTACCTGGCCCGCAGGGATGCCCAATGGATGGGCCCCATTTACCAATTCCTGGGCCTCTCCGTGGATTTTATCCGGGAAGGGATGAGCACTGAAGAAAGACAAAAAACCTACGCTTCCGACATTATATATGTGACGGCAAAAGAAGCGGGATTTGATTTTCTTCGCGATCAGCGCTGCCTGCGCAAGGAAGAACTGGTCCACCGCCCCTTTCACTTTGCCGTTGTTGACGAAGCCGATTCCATTCTTATCGATGAAGCGCGGGTCCCCCTGGTGATTGCCGGGGAGATGCCGGCCCCCGGGTTCAACCCCTATAAACTGGCGGAATTGGTCCGCCGCCTGGAAAAGGACACGGATTATAACACCGATGAGTATTCCCGTGACGTTAATTTTACCGACACCGGGCTTGACCGGATGGAAAAACACCTGGGGTGCGGAAACCTGCATGAACCCGGGAACAATCAACTACTGGCAGCGGTCAACCTTGCGCTGCAAGCGGAATTGCTGTTAAAACGAGACATCGATTATATCGTGCGGGAAGACAAAGTGGAACTGGTGGACGAGTTTACCGGCCGGGTGGCAGACAACCGCCGCTGGCCCTACGGCCTGCAAACGGCAATCGAGGCAAAAGAAAGACTGGAAATCCAACCGGAAGGTATGATCCTGGGTTCCATTACATTGCAGCACTTCTTGAAGTTGTACCCTAAAATTGCCGGGATGACAGCTACCGCCAAAACTTCTGAGGAGGAGTTAGAGACTTTCTACGGCTTAAAGGTGGTGGTCATTCCCCCCAACCGTGCCTATATCCGCATCGATCATCCGGATATGGTCTTTACCCATAAAGAAGCCAAACGAAAAGCGTTGATAGGTGAGATCACCCGGGTTCATTTTACCGGCCGCCCCATCCTGGTGGGTACCGCCAGTGTGGAGGAATCGGAGCAACTGGCCCGGCTGCTTGGGCAAACAGGTGTTCAGTGCAGGGTGTTGAATGCCAAAAACGACGAAGTAGAGGCAGCTATTGTGGCGGACGCAGGCGCATTAAACGCGGTAACCATCTCTACCAACATGGCCGGCCGCGGCACGGATATACGGCTGGGAGGCAAAAACCAGGAGACGCGGGAGGAAGTGGTGGTACTGGGCGGATTGTATGTCATCGGAACCAATCGTCATGAGAGCCGGCGCATCGACAATCAACTGCGGGGCCGGGCCGGACGGCAAGGTGACCCGGGTTCATCGCGATTCTTTATCAGCCTGGAGGATGATTTGATGGTACGGTATAGGTTGAAAGAACTTATTTCACCCAAATATTGGCCGGCAAAACAAGACGACCCGATCCGGAATCCAAAAGTGGTCGGTGAAATCGCCCGCACGCAGCGAATTGTCGAAGGTCAGAACTTTGAAATTCGCAAAACCCTGCGCAACTACTCTTTTATTGTCGAAGAACAACGCAAAATTATTCATCGTCAACGCAGGAACCTGCTGCTGGACAAAGAACCCTTAACACTGCTGGCCACTCAGGCATCGAAACGGTACAGGCTGCTGTTGACAAAGGTGGGCCAAGAAGTATTAAACCGGGTGGAAAAGCAAATTATTCTTTCCCATATTGACCAGGGCTGGACTGAACACCTGGATTATATTGCCTATATCCGTGAAGGTATTCACCTGTGGGGCATGGCGGGTAAGATTCCCTCGTTTGAATTCCAAAAACAGGCCATTGCCGCTTTTGCAGAAATGCAGCAGCGTATCATCGGCAAGATAATTACCACGTTTAACAGGGCGACGATCACTGCATCCGGGATCGATGCGCACCGGGAAGGGCTCAAACGTCCCGCAGCCACCTGGACCTACTTGATCAATGATATTCCCTTTGAAAACCCGATGCACGGTACGTTGATTTCCAGTAACGCTTTCGCCTTCGGGGCATCGCTGGTTCTTCTAATGCATCTTCCTTTTGTTATTGCCGGCCGGATAATCCACCGTTTCTTGAAACGCAAAAAAGCTTAAACAGCTCTTTTCTGCCAGCAATTTTGACGCTGCCAAATGGCAATTTTTAAAGGGCAGGCACGAAATTGCGATACCTGCCCCTTCTGCCTTAAAAATTCGTGTTGATTAAGACAATTCCGATTGATTTGTGTAGGGGCGAACCTCGAAACAGCGTGTTCGCCCGTAAATTGTCAAAATTGCTGAGTGAAAAAATCGCCCCCCTTGACAATTCCTTCATCATCTATTAAACTAAGAAATCTAAAATTCAGGAGAAAAAAACAGGATGTTTAAAATCGGGTTAACCGGTGGAATTTGTACCGGCAAGACATTTATCCTTAATATTTTTAAGGAATTGGATTGTTATACCATAAAAGCCGATGAAATAGCGAAAAATATCATCTTTTCCAACAAGCCGGAAATTGTAACGGAAATTGTAAAGGTTTTCGGGGAATCGGTTTTAGACCAAAAAAACGGTATAAAAAAAGATGAATTCACCCGGATGCTGTTTGAAGATACTGAAAAGAGAAATTTTGTCAACAATTTCATCCATCCCCTGGTGAAGGCTGAAAAAAATAATATCCTCAATGACCTGGAGAAATCAAAAGTTTATGATTTTTTTATTTATGAGTCCGCTCTCCTGGTTGAATCCGGCACGTACAAGGATTTCGATAAAATAATCATCGTTTACACCTCCCAAGAGGAGCAAATCAAACGCTTGATGAACCGGGACGGCTTCTCCCAGGAGGAAGCGGAGACCCGGCTCAAATCCCAATTCCCTTTGAGCGAAAAGCTAAAAGTCGCCCACTATACCATCGATACCACCGGTACGTTTGAAAACTCCAGGGCCAAAACACTGGAGACTTTTCATCTGATAAAAAAAGATTTAAATTTTTTATGAAGTATGCTAAAATTTTCCTATGGACAATAATGAATCAGTAAAAGCGGCACTAATTGCATTGGATTTAAAACCAGGAGCCTCCCTGGAGAATATCCGGGCCGAATACCTGGATAAAACATCACAACATAAATTTCAGCGGGGGATTATATCGGAGGAGCATCTGCAGCAGGAGTTTGCCGATTACTATAAATCCTATGTTACATTGGTAAAATACCACGCGGAGGCCAAGACCGATTCCCATGTGGATTACTATCCCCATGACCAGGGTCAGATGTTTCAATACCACTTGAACCAGGGCATTTATCACTTTATAAAGCAAAAATATATTACAGCCGGGGAGATATTCCAGGAAGCATTTAAATTAAACAACCGAAACATCCCGTTGTTGGTTTACCTCGGTGTCCTGTTGTTAAAACGAAAGGTTTATTATGCCGCGGAAAAATACTTTAAAGATGCGATAGAAATTGATGAAAATTGTGAAGACGCCTGGTTTTACCTGGGAGATAATTATTTTAAAGCCGGGGAATTTAAAAAAGCCCTCGATACCCTGGAAACTTGCCAAAAGTTGAATCCCGTACGCAGCGAATTGGCCTACCTGGTAAAAGAGGTCAAAGAGAAACTTGCACTAAATTCGCGTCCCGATAAAAAACCATCCTTCCTCAGTAAAATTTTTAAATTTCTAAAAAATAATAAATAGTTTTTGTATTATAGGGTGCCGCGCCGCGGCCCGCCGGAGGAAAAAAATGAGAAAGTTTGCAAACCTGTTGATTTTTTCTTTGTTGTTATTATCGGTTACATTGGTATCCCCGGATGCTAAAACCGGGAGTTTCGATTACCCGGAGATTCTCAAAACCTTTAAACCCAGGAACATCGGCCCCGCCAATATGGGCGGTCGAACCGTTGATTTTGCAGTGGTGGAAAGCAATACCTCCATCATCTATGCCGCGGTTGGGCCCAGCGGCTTGTGGAAATCCACGGATAACGGCATTCACTGGTCCCCGGTTTTTGAGAAGCAGTCGTCGGTCTCAGTGGGGTCGGTGGCGGTTTCCCGGAGCCACCCCGATATCGTATGGGTTGGAACCGGCGAAGCCACCTCCCGTAATAGTGTGGCCATCGGCGACGGCGTTTATAAGTCCGAGGACGGCGGCAAAACCTGGAAACATATGGGACTAAAGGAAACCCGCCATATCGACCGGGTCATCATCGATCCCCATAACCCGAACATCGTTTACATCGGCGCCATGGGGCACTTATGGGGGCCCAATCAAGAGCGGGGCGTTTTTAAAACAATAAACGGCGGCAAAACCTGGAAAAAGGTTCTCTATTTCGATAAAGATACAGGCATTGCCGATATGGCCATAGACCACGCCAACAGCCGCACCCTCTATGCGGCAGCTTATAACCACCGGCGCAAGCCCTTTCATTTCAGGAGCGGCGGCACCCACAGCGGTATTTACAAAACCACTGACGGCGGCGAAACCTGGAAACAATTAAAAAACGGTCTCCCTGGGGGTGTAAACGGGAGATGCGGGGTAGCGGTTTCCCGCAGCCGGCCGGAAGTGGTTTACGCTGTCATAGAAAACAAAAACGGCGGTATTTTCCGGTCCGAAAATAAAGGCGAAACCTGGGTCAGGATGGGGGATAAAAAGACTTATGATAAAGTGAACTTCCGCCCATTTTATTACAGCAAGATCACCCTTGATCCCAACAACGACCTGGTGGTTTATGTCTATTCCGGCAGGGCCTATGTTTCGGAAGACGGTGCTAAAACCTTTAAAGAGATCGGCCAGGGACTGCATGCAGACCACCACCGCATCTGGGTAGATCCCAACAACTCCAACCATATCATCGACGGCAATGACGGCGGCATCGATATCTCCTGGGACAGGGGGAAAAACTGGTATTACGTCCGGAATGTCGCTTGGGCGGAAGTCTATCAACTGACTTATGATATGCGGGAACCCTATTACGTTTACGTGGGGCTGCAAGATAACGGCAGTTGGGCCGGTCCCTCCGATTCCATGGATAAAAGAGGAATTATGAATTTCCACTGGAACCCGGTGGGCGGGGGCGACGGGTTCTATGCCCAGGTAGACCCCACCAACCCGGACATTATCTACCGCAATTTACAAATGGGACGTATCGAACGGCTCAATCAAAAAAACGACCAGGGCCTGAGCATTATACCACGGGCAAGCCTGGATGAGGAACCGTATCGTTTCAACTGGAGCTCTCCCATTTACATTTCCCCCCATGATCCCAAAGTCCTCTACTTTGGCGGGAATTTCCTTTTTAAATCGACGAACAAGGGAGACTCCTGGGAAAAGATCAGCCCGGACCTCAGCAGCAATGATCCCCAAAAGATCGTGGATTCCGGGGGACCTATTTCCCCGGACAATACCGGCGCGGAAGTACACTGCACCATTTACACCATTGCCGAGCCCCCGGTTAAACAGGGGATTATCTGGGCCGGCACCGATGACGGCAACCTGTGGGTGACGAGGGACAACGGGGAAAACTGGGACAACGTGATCAAAAACATCAAGGGGCTGCCGTCTAACAGTTGGGTTTCCCGGGTAGAAGCCTCGCATTTCTCAAAAAGCACGGTTTATGTGACCTTTGACCGTCACCGCTCCGACGATTATGCGCCTTATGTTTTTAAAAGCGAGAATCTCGGCAAAACCTGGACATCGCTGCGAAACAACCTGCCCAAAACCGGTTATTTGCACGTGATCCGGGAAGACCCGGTCAGCCGCAGCCTCCTGTACCTGGGCAGCGAATTCGGTCTATTTTTCAGTTTTGATGGGGGCAAGCATTGGCTCCCTTTTAAAAAGGATTTTCCCACCACAGCGGTACGGGATATCGCGGTGCACCCACGGGACAAGGATTTAATCGTGGGCACCCACGGGCGGGGTGTTTGGATATGGGATGACATCTCGTCGCTGCAGCAGTTAAGCCATGAAGTCCTTAACAATGCGGTGCATTTATTTGATATCCTACCGGCTACCATCTACTATGAACGAAAAGACGCGGAATTATATTCCGACCCGGTCTTTTCCGTACCCAATCCCCCCTTTGGGGCTGCCGTCAATTACTATCTACAAGCCGGAGCACCTAAGGATCAACCGGTTCGTATCCATATCTACGACCCCGAAGGCAAAAAGGTCAGGACGTTGAAGGGAACCGGTAAAAAGGGACTTAACCGCATTTATTGGGATTTGCATGACAAACCGGTATTTAAAAAATTACCGGCCATCTTCAAAGGTGACCTGGCCCGCTGGTTCGGTACTCCCAAAGGCCCCTTCGTGTTGCCCGGCACATACAAAGTGGTGCTGGAATACGGGAAACAGAAATTGGAAAAACAAGTAGAGGTCAGGAAGGACAAAAACCTGGCTTTCCCCCTGGACGAATGGAAAGAAAACCGGGAAATTGTCATGCAATTGAGCGAACTCATGCGCAAAGGTTTTGCCATGGTTTACGGGATAAGACAACTGGATGGACAATTACAAAAATTGGCAAAAGACTTAAACCCCGGTAAAGATCAAAAGAAAAAAATCCCACCGGTGGTGATGGATAAATTTAAAGATGTCAATAAAAAACTGGATAAGCTTAAAACAGTATTTTCAGCATCCGGGTTTAAGGGAATTTTCAGGGTACCGATTAAAGTGGCATTAAAAGGAGGTTCTTTACCGGAGCAGATTTTCATGATGCAAATGAACATCAACAACTATCCCGGTAAACCCACGGAAACCCAGAAAGCGAGGTTAAAGGAAATCCTGCAAAAAGTGCTCCCCTTATTCCGTGAAGCTGGGGTGTTGATAAACTCCGATATCCCGGAACTAAACCGCCTGCTGCGGGAAAATAATTTTGATTTTATAAAGGCGCCGAAATTATAGTGTCTCGTCAATCGTAAATTGACTGCTGCCTCCGGCGGGCAGCATGCTGTGATAGAAAGAAAAAAATTAGTGATCGTAATCAACGCAGCAACAATAGATAATATTCTTTCCGAATTGGTCATTACAATTTATTCGATCAGCTTCCACCATCCTTTTTTCCGCGAACCGATTCGTTTTAATTTCCCTGCCTTCTTCAATGAGTTCATATGTTTTTCAACAGCACGCGTAGAAATTCCCAATTTTTCCGATAGTTCGGGGATTGTAAGATTTGAGTCCTCTCGAAGTCGCTCTAATATCGCATCCGTACTTTTTCCCGAACCTTTTCCCGAATTTTTTCCCGAACCTTCCTTTTCTCCTGAACCATTACCTGATGCTTCTTTCGATTCCATCTTCGAGTTTTTTCCCGAACCTTTTTCTGAGTTTTTTCCCGAACTTTTTTTTTCGGTCACTTCCGATAAAAAATTCGGATGAATAGGAAATTCCACGATAAAATAGGACCTTTCATCATCGGTAATAAAACGTGGGAAAGGCGATCCGTTTGCTTCAATTTTCCTTAGAATCTTTGGAATACCGGTACCACGCCCTTCGGTTAAATCCAGTTCTTTCAAAAACTCACCGATTCGACGATTTCGATACCGCCGCGCAAGAAACCGGTATTGTTTGATATCTTCTTTTTTTATGGAACGGTCCGGTCCAGGGAAACTGGTTACGGTGATTTTATCCGGTAAAATACGAACTTCTATCGGTTCCCTGATTTCATAGGAACGGTGGTATACGGCATTGCACAGGGCCTCTTCAATAGCGGCAAAGGGATAATTAAACGAACGAGATGCTTCGGGACGGTCCGGATGCTTGATGACTTTCTCTTTTATGATGGTGGCCTGGATATAAGAAAGGGCGGATGCCAACATGCGATCAAGCGGTCCTTTAAAAACTTTCTCCGTAAAACTGTCTGCCCCGAGCCCTTCAGGGAAATGCACAACGTCAATCTGAGTCTGTGGGAAAAAGTGTTCGGGCTGCTCGTTAAAAAACATCAAACCGGCGTTTTTAGGTTGAATCGCTTCAACGGGGCCATCTACAATGTTCATCCGGCGGCAGAGTATATCAAAATCCATCGTTGCCGACAGTTCATACAAATCACTTCTTACTTTTCGGAGATAGGTTCGAATCATCCCCAGATCAAGGTCGTCGGGAGTGGCGGTATGATGCCTGCGGTCATCAAAGGGAACCTTTGCCGCCAGAGTCATTAGTTCGGCTTCATCCTGGTACCCGGAGCGAAGAGTCACGGATCCCTTACGAATATAGTACACATATTCTCGGTTTTGTTTTGCCAATGACACGGGCGCTTTATACGGGCGGGTTTGCCCACCCGATGCCCAAAGTACGAGAATCGTTTTCCCGTTGATTTCGCAAGGAGCAGCTACCGGATGGTAATAAGGAATTATACGATGCCCAAGCTCCACAAGCTCTTTCTGTATCGAATCCAATTGCTCAGGTGGCAGACCGATGGGAGGCAGAACAGGACGGCCGTTTTCCTCCTTTATACCGATAACGATATATCCACCACCCAGGTTGTGAAAATCATTGGCAAAGGCGCAGAGGGTATGAAGGACTTCTTGGGGATTCCAACCGGCTTTAAATTCCAGGCGTTCCCATTCAACAGTACGACCGGTCAATATATCATGAATGTTAAGCGGAAGTTTCATCATCATGCTTTGCATTGTACAAGGTTCTAATTTTATTGTCAACATCAACTAAGGCAAACGAATACTCCAGGTGCAGCCATACTTCTAATCCGTCAAATATTACCTCAAAAAACGTGGCGAAAACGCCACTTTATAAGAATTTATAAGGGCATTTAGGGGTTTATACGCATTCATAGGAGTTGATAAAAAAGCCCAGGAACATTGGCCTCAAAACAAATAGCCCCCTCCAGGAAACGCAAAAAAACTGCATGCTGCCTCCGGCGGCCACAATGCACTGCTAATGGAAAACGAGCCAGACGGGGATAACAATATCGAACAATGGAGCGGCACTGAAAAGCGGGTCCAGCAGCATGCTGGCTCCGGCGGGCATACCGCACTTAATTAAGCCGAAAATCAAAAGCTAATTATAACGTAGGTTACCGGCCTTTCCAAAAGGCGGTGAAATTGAAAAATCGAGCCGAA
>Ga0114923_10001404_pt1 | contig 16764 bp, 13 predicted proteins | sample SumtaG_FD_89578 | JGI IMG/M metagenome (GOLD analysis project Ga0114923, IMG submission 89578) | Deep subsurface microbial communities from Indian Ocean to uncover new lineages of life (NeLLi) - Sumatra_00157 metaG | ecosystem: Environmental > Aquatic > Marine > Oceanic > Sediment | place: near...
GCCTTTTTGCGCTCATTGATATCTATAATAGTAGTTAGATCTGCTGGTCTCCCATTATAATTTATTGTCTTTGAATAATTCTCAACCCAAAAGTTTTCCCCTGTCTTTTTAACACTTTTAAGTTGATAATTAGTAATAACACCCTTAAAACCTGCTTGTTTCTTCCTTGCTTGTTCTATAACAAGCTCTACAAAATCAGGATGGATTAATTTCAAAAATCCATTTGGTTCAAAATTCAATATTTCCTCAACTGAATAACCATAGATATCGGCTAATTTTTGAGAAACATATTTTACTATATTATCTTGAAGGATAGCTATTCCCATTAAAGATTGTTCTGTAATAGTTCTGAATTTTTCTTCTGATTCTCTCAAATTATCCTCCACCTGCTTCCGTTCAGTTATATCTCTTCCTATTGATACAATATATATGGGATTACCTTCAGAATCTTTCATGATAGAAGTATAGTATTCAAATGGTATTTTTTTTCCACTTTTAGTAATAAGAGATATCTCAGTATTACTGATACTCTCATTTAAGGTAGTCTCAATATTCTCTTCTGCTTTTTTTAAATCTTCTTCAGAATAATACGAATCAGGAGCCTTCATTGTGGAAATTTCTTGGTCACTATAACCACTGATATCCCTAAACGCATTGTTCCATCTTAAGGCTTTACCAGTCGAAATTTCAAAGATAAAAAACGTATCTTGCTGAGTGTTTAACGCAGTTTCAGTGAATAATTTTTCTTTCAGAAGTTCTTCCTCAATTGTTTTGCTGTCAGTTATATCCCTTGAAATACATAAAATCCCTTCAGGAACAGGATACACAGTTACCTCGTAGTATCCTTTACTACCGTTAGGATGGACAAACTCATCAATGATCCTTTCTATTTTCTTCTCTTTCATTACCTGTTCATAAAATCTATAAAATTTAGTTTCTTCGATACCTGGAAATAAAGTTGTTATCTTATGGTTTAAAAGTTGTTCAATTGTCATTTTAACTAGATCAGCAGCCTTTTGATTAACTAAAATATATTCCCAATCTCGATTCAATACGAAAACACCATCCGTTATCGAATCTAGTAATGTGTGATAAAAATCTAGGTCCTTTAAAATTCCATTATTTATCTTTTTTTGATCGTTTGCCATGGTATCACATAAAAAATTAATTTTAATTTTGAAAAAAAACCATTTTTATCATGTTTTACATAATAAAAAATAATAATATAACTGTGACTGATTGAATAAATATATTCTTTTGGGAAGATAAAGAAGAAGTATTTATTATTTTCTCATATTTCTTTTTAAATCTTATACTCCAGAATTCTTCTTTTATTTAGAAAAAAAGAAAAGAAAAGATTATTTGCTTTTTGGAGCATTTTTTACCCTATTGAGGTGTCTGGAAGTTATGATAATAGCACACTCAGACACTGTAAAAATGATTTAACTTCAATTTCAAATTATAAATCTTCTGATTAGAGTCTTAGGTCTTGATATGAAAATCTTAAACCCATTAATGTCAAATTTAAAGGTTATAGCTCCTGTTGTTCCAATGTCAAAAATACATGCTAATTCACTCATTTACGGCTCACATTCATGTTTAAAATGGTTAATAAAACAAAAAATTAAATCCAAAGGTATTTTTAAATTTATAATATAACCACATTTGATAGCTTAATAATATAATAATTTAACATTCAGAATTAGAAATTAGTATATAAAAGTGAGATGATATAAAATCAATATCGAACATGAAATGCAGAGCATAGGGAAGAAAGCTAAAGATTCTGCTTTTAAATTAAAAAATATATCAACTGATACAAAAAACGATGTTATATTCCAAATGGCTAATGATATCGAAAACGAAATGGAATCCATACTTGAAGCAAATAAAATAGATTTAGAGAATGCAGTTAAGAATAATGTAGAAAAAGTCAAAATAAATCGATTAGCTTTAAACGAAACGAAAATTAAAGCGATAATAAAAGGTTTAAAGGATATCGCATCATTACCAGATTCTATAAATGAGGTAATCTCATCGCAAAGAAGACCAAATGGGATGGAAATTGGGCTCTTAAGAGTGCCATTGGGCGTAATTGGTCTAATTTATGAATCGCGTCCAAATGTGACCGCTGATGCTATAGGGTTATGTATTAAATCAAATAATGCCATAATATTAAGGGGGGGTAGTGAAGCATTAAATTCAAATCTGGCAATAGCAGATATCATGTATAAATCAGCTATTGATGGAGGATTACCAGATAATTGTATTCAAATTATAAGAAGTACGGATAAAAAATACGTAGATGAACTGTTAAAATTAAAGGACTATGTCGATGTAATTATTCCAAGAGGAGGAAAATCGTTAATTCAGAAAGTAATTCACGATTCCTTAGTTCCAACTATTGAAACTGGAATAGGAATTGTGAGTATTTTCGTTAATCAAGACGCAGATTTTGAGATGGCTGATAAAATTATTATCAATTCTAAATGTTCTTATCCTTCTGCGTGTAATTCTCTCGATAAAATATTGATTCATGAAAAAATTAAAGATAGTTATATTCCTCGAATAATTAGTTTATTGAGAAAAAATGAGGTAGAAATTAGGGGTTGCGAAAAAGTAAAAGCTATAGATTCGAGTACCATTTCAGCTGAAGAAGATGATTTGGGTACAGAATATTTATCGTTAAAAATAGTGATAAAAGTAGTAAAAGACATAAATGAAGCCATTGATATAATAACTAAATATGATTCAATGCACACGGAATCAATTCTTACTAACAATTATAAAGATGCAAGAAAATTCCTACATGAAGTAGATGCTGCTGCTGTTTACGTTAATGCATCAACAAGACTGACAGACGGAAGTGTTTTTGGGTTAGGTGCTGAGATGGGGATTTCTACACAGAAACTACATGCAAGAGGTCCATTTGGTATAAATCAATTGACATCGACAAAATACATAATTTATGGAGACGGTCAGATTAGAGAATGATTATTTTCTCTTATATTCTATAGTATAAAGGTGAAATAATATGAGAAAATTCCCTTCTGAGATAAAAAGAATAGTTATAAAAGTATCTACTCAGATGATAACAGACGGTATTGCCAAAATTTATTATGAGAAAATCCAAAAATTTGTACAAGAAGTTTCAAATTTGATTAAATCTGGTTACGAAGTTATTATTGTTAGTAGCGGAGCAATAGGATGTGGTTTAGCAAAATTAGGCTTGGAAGAACGCCCGCAAAACTCTAAAGAACTACAAGCAATAGCATCAGTAGGTCAAATAATTTTAGTTTATAACTATCAGCAAGAATTTGCTAAGCATAATATAAACGTGGGCCAAATATTATTATCTGCTGATGATACAAAAAATTCAGTTAGAAGAAAAAATGTTAGAAATACACTAGAAGTTCTCTTACAAAAAGGAATAATTCCAATAATTAATGAAAACGATACAGTTGCAATTGAAGAACTAAATTATGGAGACAATGATACATTATCTGCTTTAGTGTCAATTCTTCTTTATGTTGATCTTTTAGTTATTTTAACAGATGTCGAAGGTTTATGTGATAAAAATCCTAAATTACATCCTGACTATTCAATAATTTCCCAAGTTGATGTAATAGATAGTAATATTGAAAGATTAATCGAAGATATTGACGAGGGGATAACATTTGGGGGGATGAAATCTAAAATAAATGCTGTGAGAAAACTATCAACGATTGGCATTCCTGTTATTATAACTTCTTTTAATAACAGTGATGTCCTTAATAAAATTGTTAACGGACATGACATTGGGACTTATTTCTTAATTCAAAAATAATAGTTTTTAAAATTTTTGTTGGATGGGTTGAATTTTTAAAGAAGAGTAAAAAGGTTCACTCAAGATCTTTAAATTTCAATTCTCTATAGTATTTACACTTATGTTAAGTTCAACGAATTTATTCATTCAATGAATTTATATTTGATTCAAACAGTCAATTAATTAGACTACTATACTTTAAAATTTTGATGATAATGACTGATTTAGTAAAAGAATTATTCAACCAAACTTGGAATTTCAAAAATAGAGACAATATTATTAATAAATTACAGAACATTGAATACGATGTTTTAATCATTGGAGGTGGTATTACCGGAGCGGGGATTGCACGAGAAGCTGTGATGAGAGGATTAAAGGTGGGTTTAGTTGAGATGCAGGATTTTGCAGCAGGTACTTCTTCTAGAAGCTCAAAACTAGCTCATGGGGGGCTTAGATACCTTGCTTATGGCGAATTAGATCTAGTTAAAGAGGCAACAACTGAAAGAAACTGGATGAGAGCTCACATCCCTCATTTAGTTAGACCCGTACCATTCTTATGGGCTAACTGGAAAGAAGATAGTGGAGAGATACAGAACATAAAGTTAGCTTTAAAACTCTATGATTCCTTAAGTGATGAATCACAAGAATTTAAAAACTTTAAAAAATATCAATGGTTCTCAGCAGAAGAGTTGGAAAAATTAGAACCAGAAATTAAAGACAAGGTTAATCAAGGGGGAGCAATATATTATGATACCAATGTGGATGATGCTCGACTAACAATTGAAACCTTGAAGGAAGCTGTAATCCGGGGTGCTGATGCTATTAGTTACTGTAAAGCAATAGGGTATATTACCGAAAATGATAAGATTATTGGGATTAAATGCCAAGATCTGGAAAATAATAAAGATTTTGATATTAAAAGTACCTTAATTGTGAATGCTACGGGTATTTGGTCTGATGATCTACTTAATAATTATCCTGAAAATGTATCTAAACCTTTAATTAGACCAACGAAAGGTGTTCACCTAATATATAGAAGAAAACACATACATAACGAAAATGCTGTAATTGTACCTTCTATATCAGATAACCGTGGGATTTTTGTCTTACCCCGCGGTGATTTTTCCATTATTGGTACGACAGACACCGATTATAAAGGAGATATAGCTATTCCTTTTTGCAGTAAAGAAGATGCTGATTATCTCATTAATGCTGTGAAAAATTGTTTCCCTAATGCTAACATAGGGTATAACAACCTAATAGCTACTTATGCTGGGGTTAGGCCGTTAGTTAAAGAGATTGGGAAGTCAGAGATCGAGGTTTCTAGAAAGCATCTAATTTTCTTTAATAAAAATGGATTACTTTCAATTGCAGGAGGAAAATTAACAATTTGGAGAAAGATGGCAGAAGATTTACTTGAAATGGTTTCAAAAGAGCAAATTTTTTCAGATATTTCTCAAATAAAAGGATATTCAAAACAAAAATTTCATATAGGAATGGAAGAAGAAGAATGGCAAAAATCTCTCAAGCAATATACTACCATGCTAGATGATAAGATAACTCATCATATATATCAACAATATGGTCGTGGTGCCATTGAAATAATGGATCTTATTGAAACAGAACCCAACTTAGGTGAAAGAATAATAGATGAAAATGATTTCATCAAAGCAGAGATAATCTATGTAATACGTAATGAACTAACAACCCATTTAATAGATATATTTTGCAGAAGGACAGAAATGAGTTTGTTTATAGATCATCGCAAACAATTACATGCTGCAAAAAAGGTGGCCGATATAATGGCAGAAGAATACCGATGGGATGAAAAAAAAAAAGAACAAGAAATTAATGATTATATAGAACATAATAAAAAAACACTTGATTTTATTTAGTTTGTACAACAAGATGGTGTTTAAAGAGTTAAAAAAATACTTGCTGTATCCTAAATAAATCCTATTAGAAAAGTCAAACTATTCCTCAAAAAATTTAAGTAAGTAATGAAATTTTAATATAACAGAATCATTATTGTATCTTATTTCTATTCAAATCCACATTACCATTTACATTATGAGGTAAAACCTTATGGTCCAAACAATAAAGGAACCAATTGTTAAAGAACCCATTGCTAATCCGATAGCGATGTGGGCTAGGCATTTTACGATAAAACCAACACAAAGGATTGAAATACTAAGACAACGATACCTGAATATGCGGAATAAAGTAGTTATCGATGTTGCACGTAATCGAACCCAGAGTAGGAAGGAAACTGAAGGAGAAATGATGATCACTCGACGGGCTAAATCTTTCGCAGCAATCGTAAGAGGAGTGCCAATCAATATCTATCCCGATGAGCTTTTTGTAGGGTGGTTATTTTCTGAACCTCGGGGAACCGAAATCCCCTTTAATGCAATTACATGGACAGCATTTGGTCTGGAGAGTGAATTAGATTCTTTGAGTACGAGGAAAAGTGACCCTTTTCTTATAGATGAGGTAGATAAGAAAATTCTAAGAGAAGAAATTTACCCATATTGGAGAAAAAATTATCATCCCGCAATTGTTCCCCCAGAAGCAAGTAAAATGGGAGTAGAATATGCTTATGAGTCATTGAAGGTTTGTCATTATGTTGTTAACTATCCAAAAGTTCTGAAAAAAGGTTTTTTGGGAATAAAGCGTAACGCTGAAGAAAGATTGGATCGAATAGACCTCACAGATGCAGAGGATATTCAAAAAGTTCCTTTCCTTGAGGGTGTTATCCTGGTATTAGAAGCTGCTGCTGAGATTGGAAAAAGATTCGCTACAAAGGCTAGATCGCTAGCAGAGGAGGAACAGGATAACAAAAGGAGAGCAGAACTTCTTAAAATTGCAGAAGTATGTGAAAGAGTTCCGGCACATCCGGCAAGGAATTTCTATGAAGCACTTCAGGCAGTTTGGTTCACTCATATGCTACTTGGTTGGGAGATTGGATTTCATGGAGGGATAAGTCTGGGAAGAGCAGATCAATATTTATACCCATTCTATGAAAGTGATATAAGAGAAGGGAAAATAACAAAGGAGGAAGCCCAAGAATTAATTGATTGCCTGTTTATGCGCTTTTCACAATCCTTCGGTCTTTGGACTAAATATGGGGTTATTTCACAATACACACCGGGTCATCATCTTGACATTGGGGGCCAAAAAGCTGATGGAACAGATGCAACTAATGCACTTTCTTTTATGTTTATCGAAGCAATAATGCACACTCCTGGAATGGTAGAACCTGCAATCGGTCTATTAGTCCACAGTAAAACACCGGATGATATATTAATAAAAGCCTGTCAATTAACAGCAGTTGGAAGTGGTAATCCTCAATATATTAATCACGATGTTCTGGTGGATAATCTACTTGGACGGGGATCTACCATTGGAGGTCGTCCAGTTTCATTAGAGATGGCCAGGGAATTTGGTGGTTGTGTTGGTTGTCATGAGCCAAGTATTCATACAATGGAAAGTGGATGGGAAGTAAATCAAACTCAGCATCTTGCTCTTTTAATGGAACTTGTGATGACTAATGGATGGAGTAGGATTTTTGGTAAAAGAAGAGGTGCTGAAACTGGTGATCCCAGACAGTTTAAATCATTTGATGATGTAAGAGATGCTTTTCATAACCAAGTAGCTTTTGAGATGAAAAGAGGAGCCATTTCTGCTAACCTCGGTGAACAATTGCTTCAACCAACTCCTTTCACATCTGCTCTAACTGAAGATTGTATTGAAAATGGTATTTGTAGAGAGAAAGGTGGAGCACGATACAGCTTAGGCGCAGTTTCGTCCTCAGGGACCGTTGATGCGGGTAATTCCCTAGCAGCTATCAAAAAAGTAGTTTTTGATGATCAAAAAATTACGATGACTGAGTTATGTGATGCCCTTGATAATGATTTTAAAGGGTATGAGGATATCCATAAAATGTGCTTAGAAGCGCCAAAATTTGGTAATGATGATGATTATGCAGATGAACAAATTGCTTGGGTAAGTCACCTTGTCGCAACAGAAGCAATGAAATATAAAACAACCTACGGTGGTACAAAATATGCTTATCAAGTACCAATGTCATCTTATGTACCTCAAGGTCTAATGGTGGGAGCACTACCTTCAGGAAGAAAAGCACAAGCACCAATTTCTGATGGAGCATCTCCCACAATAGGTACTGATATGAATGGGCCTACTGCGGTTCTCAAATCTATGGGTAAGATTAACAATCCAGAACTTTCACTTGGGCAAACATTGAATATGAAACTTGATCCAATCGTATTTGAAAATGAGGATGGTATCAAGAGGTTGGCAGACTTAATCAGAGTATTTGTAGATCAAAAGGTTGATCATGTTCAGATTAACGTCGTATCTGCAAAGACATTAAAAGCAGCACAAAAGGAACCAGAAAAGTTTAAAGACCTAGTGGTTAAGGTGGCGGGTTATAATGCCCGTTTTGTAGAACTTAATAAGACCGTTCAAGATAGTATCATCGCTAGAACAGAGCACAAATTCTAGAAAAGAAGAGAGAAATTAATAGAGTTAAATAATAAATATTATTAGTAAAAATAAATAAAAATAAGAAAAATAATCAATAAATAACCAACTTAAGTTGTGTTTAAATATATCATCATACTTGTATAATGAGGATAATTAATTATGGTTGAAACTATAAACAAACCGAAGGTTGATCTTCCAGCAATCTGGAGTAAATTTAATACAATAAAACCAACTTCGAGAATAGAAAGATTAAGAGAGCGATATTTGAATTTACCTAATAAAGTAGCCATAGATATTGCTCATTTAAGAGTAAAGAGTAGAAAGGAAACAGAAGGAGAACAACTTGTTATTCGTAGAGCAAAATCATTTGCTGAAATAGTGAGGGGTGTACCAATTAATATTTATCCCGATGAACTTTTCGTAGGTTGGTTGTTTTCTGAACCACGGGGCACTGAAATTCCATTTAGTTCAATAACAACCACAGCATTTGGATTGGAAAGAGAATTAGATACACTAAGTACGAGGGAGACAGATCCTTTTATAATTAGTGAAAAAGATAAGAAGATTTTAAGAGAAATTGTCTATCCTTATTGGAAATCTCACTATAAATGGGCTACTGTGCCTCCTAAAGCTGCAAAGTTGGGTATAAAGTATGCTATTCCATCAGAAAACCTAGATCATTATGTAGTTAATTATAAAAGAGTATTAAGACAAGGGTTTTTGGGTATAAAAAAGAAAGCAGAGGATAGATTGGGTAGAATTGACCTTGAGAATTCAGAAGAGATTAAAAAAGTGCCATTTCTTAAGGGTGTAATTATAGCAATGGAAGCTGCAGCCGAAATCGGCTTAAGATTTGGTGCTAAAGCAAGAGAGATAGCAGATAAAGAAATGGATGGGACAAGAAAAACAGAATTGCTGAAAATTGCAGAAGTTTGTGAAAATATTCCTGCCAATCCCGCGAGGTCTTTTTATGAAGCGCTTCAATCCGTTTGGTTTGTTCATATGATGCTCGGATGGGAAATATCTTTTCATGGAGGCATTAGTATAGGAAGAGCTGATCAATATTTATACCCTTATTATGAAAAAGATATAAAAGATGGAGTATTAACTAAAGAAGAAGCCCAAGAGTTAATTGATTGCTGGTTTATGCGATTTTCTCAATCTTTTGGTCTTTGGACAAAAAATGGGTATATTTCTCAATACACCCCAGGACACCACCTTGATATTGGAGGGTTAATGGCAGATGGATCTGATGCAACAAATGAGCTCACCCATATGTTTATAGAAGGAATCATGCATACTCCTGGAATGGTTGAACCTGCAATCGGTTTACTAGTTCATTCCAAAACTCCTGATGAAATTTTGTTCAAAGCAGCCCAGCTAACATCGCTTGGTAGCGGTAATCCTCAATATATTAATCATGATGTCCTTGTTAACAATTTGCTTGGACGGGGAGCTACAATTGGGGGTAAAGCTGTGTCTTTGGAGATGGCAAGAGAATATGGAGGAACTGTAGGGTGCCATGAACCAAGCATTCACACAATGGAGTCGGGTTGGGCTGTTAACCAAACGCAACAACTCGCTTTTATCATGGAACTCGTTTTAACTAATGGTTGGAGCAAGATACTCAAGAGAAGAAGAGGTATTGAAACGGGTGATCCCAGACAATTCAAGTTATTTGAAGATGTAAGGAAAGCTTTTCGTAAGCAAGTTGCTTTTGAGATGAAAAGAGGAGCTGTCTCTTCTAACCTCGGAGAACAGGTATTCCGACCGACCATCTTTACATCAGCATTAACTGAAGATTGTATAGAAAACGGACTTCCACGAGAGTATGGTGGTGCTAGATTTAGCTTAGGTGCTGTATCAACATCTGGTACTGTTGATGCAGGTAATGCTTTAGCGGCAATCAAAAAATTGGTCTTTGATGAAAAGAAAATTAGTATGGATCAATTATGTCAGGCACTAGACAATAATTTCGAAGGATATGAAGACATCTATAGAATGTGCTTGGAAGCCCCTAAATTCGGAAACGACGATGATTACGCGGATAAACAAGTAGCTTGGGTAACTAGTCTAGTTTGTAGTGAAGCAGCGAAATACAAAACAACATATGGTGGCACAAAATACCCACTTCAAGTACCCATGTCATCTTATGTACCACTAGGTCTAAGAGTAGGAGCACTTCCTTCGGGAAGAAAATCAGGGGACCCGGTTTCAGACGGAGTTTCCCCAACTGCTGGTAGCGATTTGAATGGTCCTACTGCGATTTTAAAATCAATCGGAAAATTAAATAATGCAGACTTTTCCCTCGGTCAATCGTTAAATATGAAGTTAGATCCCGTTATTTTCGAATCAGATGATGGTATCAAAAGATTGGCAGATCTTATCCGAGTATTTGTAGATCAAAAGGTTGATCACCTTCAAATTAACGTCGTTTCTGCTGAGACACTGAAAGCTGCTCAAAAAGAACCTGAAAAGTATAAAGATCTAGTGGTTAAAGTGGCTGGTTATAATGCCCGGTTTGTGCACCTACACAAGCTGGTTCAAGATAGTATAATCGCTCGAACAGAACATAAACTATAGAAGAATGTAGGGTTTATGTTACCCTTGATTTTATTTATAGACTGGGTTAAACTTTCAATTCAAGATTTTGATTAATGAAAATGTCTTTTATGAGTGATCCAATTAATGGCTCATCCTCTAACTCTAAAACTTGGCTTGTTTTTAATAATTTATCAAGCGTTTGCAATATAGGGATTGAATTTTTTATTTTACTTGTAAATTGACTTAATTTTTGCATTGCAGGATATGTCTGCCCTCTAAATATATAACACACAGAAAATTGTTCAACTGATTCCATCAGAATTGTATCTTCCCCAAATTTAGCTCTATCCAGCCCTTTAGAAAAGAGTTCTTCACTAAAAGTTGTAAAAGCGGTTAAAAAACCACTAAGAATATCTTCTTCATATGAAAATTCTTCGACAAACTTATGAGAAAATAAAAGAGCTCCGCCCTCAGCTATGATTAAAAGTAGTGTTGGTTGTTCATCTACTAATTCTGGTGCTTTTATCGAACTTTTACCCTGCAGTCTATTGATAACACTATCAACTGAAGCTAATTCAATACGTTCTGATATTGGAACTCTTTTTTCCTTTAAGTTATGCCAAGCGTTTGATTGTTCCAATAGATTATCATGTTCATCTGAAATTTTTTGAGCTAATGAACTTAAACCATGAGATTCGGCTGTATTTTGGCCCTCTGTCAATAATCTTTTTGCTTCTTCTATATTCATCTGGATTAAAGCTAATTTAGCTTGTAATAATTTCCCTTCAGCCAACCATGAAAATGAATGCTGATTCTCAGCGATTTTAAGAAGTTGGGTTATTAAAGGATTTATTTCATCTAATACTTCTGGATCATTATATATAGATAGTTCCTCTAGGAGAAGATCACAAAACGAAACTATAGCTAAAATATGAAATTGTGGATAAAAAATATCATCTTCAATTATTTGTTTTAGTAATTCTTCTGCCTTAACTTTATCACGCATTCGGTTACTCGCTTTTAGCGTTAATGCTTTTCCTAAAGGATATCCATGTTTCACTATTGTGCTTTCATACTGATTAGAGAGATTTTCTAAGCGTTTTAAATACTTTTGTGCTTGTTTAGGAGAGTTATTATCAAGGTTGATTAAAATTAGGTATAAAAGCGGAGATACCATGAGAAATGTATTTCCAAACTTTTCACTAAGCGCCAAACTCTGTTCATAATACCTTTCTGCTTGATAATTTTCACCCATCATCATGTAAATTCCCCCAATACTATATTTATTTACGATTAAAAACCTGTAATGTAAACTTTCTTCTGCCAGTTTAGTCGACTGTTTAGTATATTTTAAAGCTTTATTTAACTCACCTCTGTCTCGGTAAATAAATCCGATACCCGTTATTAGAAAGGCTTTAGTAAAGTTGCTTATTTTTTCTATTGATAGGCTTCTCTTAAAGGATTCTAATGCTCTATTAAGATCTCCCTTTAAATAATAGATTCGTCCTATTTCACCAATAGTTATTGCGAGACCGGCTTGAAAATCTATCTTTTCAAAGATTTTAAGACTTTTCATGATATATTCTAAAGCTGTATCATATTCTCCTTTCCCAATATATATATCCCCAATTAAGTATAAAGTAAATCCAACCATAACATTGTGTTTTATTTTCTTTGCCAAGATTAAAGCTTCTAATGCTAAATTTAATGCTATATTGAAATCATTCTTGATTGAATAAACCCAAGCTTCTGTTGACATTAAAGCTAATTTTAATTTAGTAATATTAACAAGAACTTCATCTGAAAGAGAATTCAATAATTTTTCAGCTTCTTTAGTTAGATTCAGAGCTTGATCAGGATTTCCCAAGAATACGATATAAGCTTTAAGGATGAGTGCTTCAATAGATTCTGGAACTAAACCTAATTCTTGACTCATTGGATAAGCACGTTCACCAATTTCTACTGCTTCCTTTAGTTGTTGTATAAAATAATATATATTTCCTTTTAAAAGAAGTGCTGAAAGTCGGTCTTTTGAAGTAAGTTCGCCCAATTTCTCGAAGTTTATAACTATTTCAAAAGCTCCTTCTACTTTCCCGTTATACATGAGTTCTTCGGCATGGATTAGTTGTTCGGGTCGTGAATCGGACATTTTCATCAATAAATACTATTTTGGATTAAGAGATAGAAACTATCTTTTCCTTAAAATATTTTAGAAAGAAGTGACATTTAACATTTTTTTTCGATGCTTTCATCTCCCTCCTTTTTACATAGCAATGTTAAATGTGTAAAGCCTGCAAAACGTGGAAAAAGAGCTGAATGAGATTGAAAAGCGTATTAAAGAGAGTTGAACAAGCTTTGAAGGAGTTAGCCCCACTTTCCCTTAAGAGTTTAAAACTAATTAGCATTAAAATAACAAAAAGTAATCCAGATACAGGTCATTTAAGATTAAAAGGAGTTCTAAATAAAGAAGATTATGTTGAAATCTTTGAATTTTATTTTTCGGGCAATTTATTGAAATATTCATATGCTCTCATTAAACAAGATATATGTGTTTGAGATATGATAATGCTCCTCATCATAGAGAATTAAAGACATTCCCAGATCATAAACATTATGGCACTATTATCAATGAGTTGGAAACACCAACTTTGAAAGAATTTGTAAAAGAATTAATCGAATCATCCAATGTAAAATATGAATAATGACTATTAATTGTAAGATCACTCGTTTTCTCAAAATTTTTAACAATTTCAAGTGCTTCTTCTATTTTTCCGTTATACATTAGTTCTTCGACACGCATAAACTAAAACTTTAGAAGAAAATGCAGATCAATACACTAAAAGAATAAAAGAGATATTGATATTTATAACATAGAATTTCGACATAGTTTGAGGTAAAGCCTTATGGCAACTGAAAAAGAAAATATCCTAAAAATGATTCAAAATCTTCCTGATGATATAAGCATGGAAGATATAATTGAAGCAATATATGTAAGGAAAAAAATTGAAAAGGGATTAAAGGATTCCAAGAAAGGAAAATTATATACTCACGAAGAAGCTAAAGAACGTCTAGCAAAATGGTTAAAATAAAATTGGACTCCCAACGCTATTGAAGAATTAGATGATATTGCTAATTATATCTCAAAAGATTCACCGAAATATGCTCTAATTTTGGTAAAACAAATATATGAAATGGTTAGTCATTTAGAAAAATTTCCTAAGTTTGGTAGAAAAGTTCCAGAATATAATAATTCAAATTTAAGAGAAATTCTCCATAAGAATTATCGTATTATTTATTTAGTCAAGGAAACGCATCTTGAAATCATCTCTGTTATACATGGAAGTCGAATTCTTAAAATCTAATTAAATGCAATACTTTCTCCTTGTTTTTTTAATCATAAGTGAGGTTTGGATTTAATACGGCATATAATTTTATTTGATAATTTCTCTCTTATATATCTTATTCTCAATAATTTTTTAAAGCTATTTGTTTATATTTTTATAGAGTTTTTAAGATGGAAAAAAGTCGAAAAAATGTTCTAATTAATTCACAAAACATTTATTTTTTCGATCTTTATTTGTATCCTAGAACAAAAAAAAATATGATGTATAAGAAAATGACATCAAACTTTAACGAAATTGGGAAAAGAGCATTAGAGCTTTCCGCTCGTGATCGTGCATTATTAATTCGGCAATTATTAAAAAGCTTAGAAGAAGGAGATGAAGAAGACGGTGCCGAAGAATTATGGATCGATGAGGCTAAACGCAGATATAATCGACATAAACAGGGAAAAACATCAGAAAAACCCGCAGATCAGGTTTTAGAAGATGCAAAAGCTAATCTGAAATGAGAACGATCACTTTTTTGTCAGAAGCTGAAGAAGAAATGAATTTTTCTGCACAATATTACAATCAACAATCTTCAGGATTAGGACTCGACTTTTTAGAAGAAATAGAAAAATCACTTCAATTTATTGAAAAAGGTCCAGAAAGATGGCCTTATTATGAGCAAAATATACATAAATATAATACTCGACGATTTCCTTTTTCCTTATTTTACGTTTTTGAAAAAGATATAGATAAAATAATAATTATTGCTGTTGCACATCAGAAAAGGAAACCTGGTTATTGGAAACAGAGAATTTAATTTTATTTATGGCATGAAACAACCACTGTTGTAAAAGATAAATGAATGAAAGAAAAAATGAATAAAAATTGATCACACCCTATGGTCAATTAGTGGAATTGGATCAATATACATGAAATACCGGGGGGCATTCTTCTGCAGTTCAGGTAAAATAAACCAATAAATGAGAATATAAAACTATTAGATACTTTAAATTCATATTCTATTCAATTGCTTTAGTTTTTTAAATTCAAAAAAACCAACCTTTTAATTAATCAACTACAAATTTTTTTTAAGAACAATTATTAACATTTATAATTAAACTTTAGTTTAAAAAAATCAAAAAGGACGAGAGAATTAATGTTCTACAAAACAATTGAAAAAGACAAGCTCAAGCTTTCATTCACATCATATCTGAAGAGGAGACCTGAGCTTGAAGCGAAGCGTACAGAAATTCAAATGGCTTTAGCGAAGATTGTTGGTGAAGAGGATGTTGTTACTGATGAATCACAACTACTCTCCTACAAGTATTCACAACTGCCTGGAGGTATTCCTCTAAGACGTACCACAGTAGCGAAGGGACAGTATATAATTGTAATGCCTGATTTTGCAGTCTATCCTGAAACGACAGAGGAAGTACAAGAGATAATCAAGCTAGCAAATCAATACATCATTCCCATAGTACCCTTCGCTGGAGGGAGTGGTCTCGGAATCACAGCACCTTCTGGTGGTATCATTATAGATTTGAAAAAATTAGACCGAATTATTGACATTGACGAGATATCTCATACTGTGACTTGCGAAGCAGGGATATATGTGTTTGACTTAGAAAATGAGTTAAATAAAAGAGGATTTGAACTTGAACATTACCCTGCTTCCTATTATTGTTCATGTATTGGTGGTTTTATTGGGGATCGTTCGGCAGGTCGATTGTCAACAAAATATGGAAAGATAGAGAAAATGGTTCTCGGTATGAAGGTTGTCCTACCAAATAGTAAGCTGATTGATACACCGAAAGTCCCTGCTCACGCAGTTGGTCCTGATTTAAATAATCTTTTTATTGGAATGGGTGGCACACTTGGAGTTACCACAGAGGTCACTCTCAAAATATACCCAACACCTGAGAAGCGGACATTCAGATCTTTTCTTTTACCAGATCTCGATAAAGGATTTGAAGCAATGAGGAAGATCATGCAGGAGGATCTTAATCCATGTTTGGCTAGATTGTATGATCCCATTGAAACTAACAGTCAGTTATTCAAATATCATCTAGTGACACCGCCTTCTAGAGAAAAGATGGAGAATCAACCTGGAAGTTGTTATCTAATCTTAGGATTCGATGGGAAAGGAGAACTTGTAGATTTATTACATAAGTGGGCATTAGAAATCCTTCAACAACATGGAGTTATTGACCTTGGATTTACTGAGGGACAATTTTGGTGGGATCATAGTCTCGATGATTATTATAAGGGATTTGGTCGACCAACAAGACAATCAGAGTTTTTCTCTGATGATACTCCCCATACAGGAGGGGTTTTTGATTATATAGTACCTATGAAATATATCAGTCAAATTTGGAAAGAAACTAGTGAAGCACTCAAGAAAGCCTATCCCAAGTCAATCCTTTATGGACACTTCTCCCATTGGTATAAAACTGCGACAATGATGTATCCAATGGTATATATCTGGGATTTACCTGACGATCCTGTGGAGTTAGGAAAGGCATACTATACAGCTATGGCCATTTGTTATGATCCCGTCTACAAATATGGTGGGGCTTTTCA
>Ga0114923_10001406_pt1 | contig 16754 bp, 14 predicted proteins | sample SumtaG_FD_89578 | JGI IMG/M metagenome (GOLD analysis project Ga0114923, IMG submission 89578) | Deep subsurface microbial communities from Indian Ocean to uncover new lineages of life (NeLLi) - Sumatra_00157 metaG | ecosystem: Environmental > Aquatic > Marine > Oceanic > Sediment | place: near...
CAAAAGAGAAAAAAGATGATGAATTGTTTCTAGAAGAGGTAGAAATATTATCACCAAAAGAGAAAAAAGATGATGAAGACGAAGATAAGGATGAATTATCACCAAAAGAGAAAAAAGATGACGACGACGAAGATAAGGATGAATTATCACCAAAAGAGAAAAAAGATGATGAAGACGAAGATAAGGATGAATTATCACCAGAAGAGAAAAAAGATGACGACGACGAAGACGACGACGAAGACGACGAAGACGACGAAGATGATGAAGACGCCGACGGAGATGATAAGGATATTCTTCGGAAACAGAAGTCGGCGGCGTGTCTGAAATGCAAAACTGATGAAAACTTTTATAACAATGAAACTCAGCTGTGTAATTACCTCTATTGTCAGTATAATGAAGAAAGGAGAGAACAATGGAACAATATAGTAGAAACAAGACAACAGAGTAAAAAGAACCTTAATAGCTATATACAGTCCATAGAAGATAAAATAAAAGAGAAACGCCCAGCCGCAGGGGATAGGGCGGTGTCTCGAGCTGACGATGAGTCAAAGAAAGACGATATGAAATCTTTAGAAAAGAAGGACTCTCTCGTAGATTTAAAGTTGACCACCGACTATGTAGATAAATATAAACATTCGAATTGTAATGTTGTTTTTATACATACGAGAACAAGACCTGAATTTTTTTGTCTAGAAGATTTTTGCAAAAGCGGATTAGTGAAGCAAGATATCTTAGACCAGATTAGAACCGAGCTCAAAAGAGACGATATGTATAAATTATGGAGCCAAGCTGTACGTACTACTTGTCGGTCCAATATGTCTAGTGTAGATCTAGATTGGATGTATGCATTACTGAGTTTTGACAGCGATATGATTTTAATGATATGGGATAGCGAGGTAGAGTCCTCTGCTTCAACTTGCGCGTATGCTGCTATAAATTTTAAAAAATGTTATTTATATATTGATGTAATCTGTGCTCAATACGGAGTTGGTGGAATTTTACTCGATTTAATTGATAAAATTGCCAATTATTTGGGATATGATGAAATTAGACTTGAGTCAGTTGAAACTGCGTTTCAAGCGTATATGTTTAAAGGGTATAGGCCTTTACGAGGTGATAACGCGTTTACTATTCCGTCTTCTTTGCAAAATTTTAAAACACTGTTCAAAAGAAAACCACAAATTTTGGAATATCTTGTAACCAATAATATGATTACGCAGGAAGAGTTTGAGGGCGAACCGGTCTTGGTGTTGCAGAATGTTAAGGCGCAGCTTTCTGGCTTACTCAAAATGCAAAAGATTATTCCATTAAAGGATAATAATAAAGAAGTTTATGACTTTGTAAAAGAACAAGCGCAAACCTGGATCGCAGCAAAAAAAAAAGAAAATCCTTCTGAACCTATATGTATAGCAGATATAATGAAATATATCGATTTTCCAAAAGTGAAAAAAGAAGCCGAAGGCAATTGACAGGCACCGAAGAAATATTCGTGAAGGATTTGATCTTTCCGGTGTTCCGGTCTCTCTAGATATTATCAACTATGAAATAGCAGAGGCGGTACCTATGGCCCAACCATCATGCCCGACGTGTGGAATACACCATGAAGAAGAAGAAAAAGCCGAATGAACAATCGCGTGACCGATCGATCGAATTGACACTTTTGGAAAAAGACTCCTAGAGAACATAAAATGATGCCGTCAGACATTCGTTAGTGTGTAAAATTCTTTTTAAAAAAAAAAGAATTACTCTCGAATAAATTAAGACAAAGTGTTTATGTCTTGCTGATTAAAGTCGTCGAACGAATGAGAGGAGTCCATCTCAGGCGTTATATTAAAGGTAGAGGGTATGGGTTTTTTAATCGGGAGAGAACGTTGATAATAAATAGAAGGTGATTGTAAAGCGGTCAAATAGATCCCTTCATAGGGAAGTTCTAAATCTGGACCTTCTCTAAACTTGAAGAGCTGAATAGTAAAAGTTTTTTTGTCCGGAACTGCCATTACCCCGGAAGATACCATATATCCGTGCGCAATAAGAGATGGCGATGCTATTAGCTGAAGCTGTACACGGGGGGGAGTAATGAAATACAACCCCACCTCGAAGACCGTCACTTTACCCACTTCATCTTCTTCCACCCCTTTTCTCTTAATAAGAGTTAAGGTTTGAGTATTGGGGGCATTTTTTACCTTCCTAGGAAGTTTGGCTCCCCCCGAAGTTAAAATTACCTTAATCACTAAGGAAGGTTCTGGTTGAGTTGTTGTTATTGTTCTTCGAGAAGGTTTATACATTAAGTCTTTAGTTAAAATATCTTCTCTTTATTGTATTTTAATTCATTCAAAAACGATAAAATGTAACGAAGTTTCCATTTATAGCAACGACAACTTTTCGAAGAAATTTTAAGGTGTAGTTGTCGCTTTCAAAAAAGAGAGTCCCTTGATACGAACGATTTTGACCCAAGTAATGTACGGGGTCGGGGCGGAACGATTGGAGTTCGACGGGTACAACTCTCTGCGCCGCGTTTCGATAATAGAAAACGTAGGGGGTGGGAAATCCACCAATCCAAACAGTCGTCGTAAAAGACGATTTCATTTCATATATTAAAAGAAGAAAAACGTTAAAATAAAGAATAAATGGGCGAAAATGTCCGTGTACTCGTAATCGGCGATACTCACTTCAAACACAACCGACTCAAAGAAGGTTCCGAATTTGTTGAAGCCTGTGTCGGACGCGCTCGGACTGAGGCGCCCGATTTTATTGTTTGTTTAGGGGACACGCTCGATACCCATAATCTTGTCCACGTCCAACCCCATAAGCTCGCTTTTGAGTTTTTGGACCAACTTTCGAGAATAGCACCCACGTATCTGATTATCGGGAATCACGATCTGATCAATCACAAACAATTCTTGACTGACAATCACATTTTCAATCCGTACAAATATTGGCCGAATCTGACCGTTGTGGACAAGCCTATTACGGTGTCGTATAAGAATTTTCAATTTGCAATGTGTCCTTATGTCCCGAACGGGATGTTTACAAAGGCTCTTGATACGCTTCTTGAGTCTACGAGTTCATTTCATTGGGAAGTCGACGTTGACTGTATTTTTGCCCACCAAGAATTTCATGGATGTAAGATGAGCGCCGTGGTGAGTGCCGATGGGGACCAATGGTCGTTAACCTACCCGCCTGTTATTAGCGGACATATCCACGAAGCCCAAGATCTTCTCGGAGACAATGTATACTATCCCGGGAGCGTTTTGCAGCATTCGTACGGGGAGAAAAAACCCAAACGACTTTGGCTTGTCACCTTTGGCGACACCTTGATCCCTTTTAGCCGCGAGTTGATAGACCTTGGGCTTAGACGGAAAAGAGTCGTTCGGATGGAAGTGGATAAAGTAAATCAAGATTTTGTTTTTGATTGGGTCAAGCAAGACGATATTAAATTAGAACTTATAGGAACGTGTGAACAATTTGGTCTTTTTCGGAAAGCGCCAATCTATTCGAGATTAATAGATGTCGGCGTCAAACTCTCTTTTATTGCTGACTCTCACTCGGCTTTACCGGTTTTTGTTTCGCAACGTGAAGGGAAAATAAAGTTTCGCTCTCTTTTGGAAGGACTTGTGAAAACTAAAAACGACGCGAACATTTCTAGCGCGTTCGCTGAATTAGGCGAAGAAACGGATTAGCCTTGATTTTCGTTAGAGAATTTTTCTTTCGTTTGATTAAGAAAGAAAAATGGATTGTATTCTTCTCGGTTTTTTTTTGATTATTGGAGCGTTTGTTATATTTTTGATTGGTACGTCGTTGGAAACGTTTAAAGTACCTAAACGACCGTGTATGGCACATCCCCAATGCAAACTGCATTCTTATAGTATTCTAGACAACGGGTGGAGGTGTAAAGATTCGGAGGGTTCGTGCCAGTTGGATCGGTTTTGCGTCTCGATGTACGGGTGCAAAGGGGGTCCTAACCTAGGGTGTTTTGATAAACACGGCCCATGCGTTTCGGGAATGTAGTGCTGAAGAATGATCACGTAGTGATTGGATCACGTAGTGATCTATCCAATTGGCGCAGAGCGCCAATTTTTTCCCAAATTTTAGATGTATATAATTCATCCAAGTTTGAGTTGTGTTCGGTAACAATAGCATTAATATTTTCACGGTCAAATGGATCTTCAGTGTCTTTGAGAATTTTCATGTCTAATGCCATCTGCATGAAATTTAGTGATATTTTTCTATATTCGGAGTCATTGGGGTCGATCTTTTCAATCCATTCTTTTACTTCGAAATAATCTTCTACTGTGGTTGGGTTAGTCCATCCAACAGCTAAATTGTATCTTGTGTGAAATTCTAACCATTCTACCAGACTATCTTTTTCTTTATCTTCGTGGGTGGTATCTCCCAAATACATGCGATTATGGGTCTTTAACCATGCAGGATTAGGAAACCATTTTTTACAGGTTTTGCATTGATACGTATCCGGAACATCTTTCTTGCCAAACGGTTCACAGAATCCAGCCATTTGTTTTTCTTTGGTGTGGATTAATTATAAATTCAATTTTGTTTTCTTATTTGTCCAAATAAGAAATTTGATAAAGATTAAAGGACGGTGCGACACAAAGGACATGTATTTTGGTTCCACAACCACCGATCAATACATTCGCCGTGAAAAGCGTGATTGCACGGTAAATGTAAGAAATGGGGATGTAAGAATGTCAAACAAATAGAGCAAACAGTATCCAGCGGAATAACCGTCTTTATGTTTATCATAGATTCCTTTGTCTTCCCGCGTCCTCGGTAAACCCAAGTCAGAAACACAAACTTCAGAACATCATATACTCCCCGCAACATAAGACAGCAAATGGTTACAAAAAGAAGAAACATAATACATGATGAGAGTACCTAGTTTATTACGAAATATGAGTTCCCGATTGGCGTAAGCTATAAATTCCATTCTGCCCTTTGGTATCCGGAAGGTAGTACGTCCCGCCCCGGGTGAGCCTCCCGTGAAATGCCGGGAGGTCTTCCGAATCCGGAATAGCGCCAATTTGAGCGTAAGGTCCGAATTTTACGCTAGGAAGCTCCACTGTCGCTGCTAGTTTTGAAATTGACCGGAACACAGCACCTGCCGTGTCAAGCGATTCGACAACCACGGTATAGCGAGACGGATCGATAGAACCGGCCCAAATGAACAAAATAATATCCCAGCCGGTTAACCGACCCGGAGCTTGTTTGGGGATTGTAAATTGAGAAGAATTCAACAGCATCATATCTAGTTGTCGGTTTTGTTGGGAAACCCATCTGTTTCGGTTGTCCTGCGACATTTTAAAGAGACGAGCAAAAAAATTTAACAAAAATTGAAAAAAACTTAAAGTTGGGAGAAATATATTTATAGAACCTCTGATGCAACTCTCCGTAACTCTTCGTAGCCCTCTTGACCAGTATGTCGACGATTATTTTGGGAGCAAGGTGAACGACTTAGCCTCTGCTTTCAATCTCTCGGAATCCGAAATCGCGTATGTTTTAGAGTTCGGGTGTCGCCAGATCAAACGCGCCCCATCTCGACGATCGGCGTCGCGAGAAAGCGACGCCAGGCTGGCTCCGGCTGGATCGCCACACCCGGTCTCGAAAGATCCACCGAAGGCTGCGCCGACCCTGACGACCGGGACGCCATCGCCGAAGACCCCCGGTCCGGTGACCGCTGCGCGGTCTTCACAAAAGAAGGGGGTAGAGAAATGTGTCCATTCAATCAAGGGAGTAAATCCCCGAATTTGTGGAAAGAGGGCGACCGACAGCAACGACGATAAATGGTACTGTAACAACCATCTTAAAATCTATACGAAAAAGACCCAGCTTCGAAAGAAGGGTGAAGAGAAAAGTATAGCCAAAAAGATTTGGAAGAAAAAAACCTTAGAAAAGAAGTTTAATTTTGTTGAAGAAGACGGCTACTACTTCGACTCCCATACTCGGATATGTGTTTCGCCTAATTCTAAAGAAGCGTTCGGAATTCTTCCGAAAGACGGGGGGTCCATTCAACCTCTTCAAGACGAACATTTGGAACTTCTTACTGCCGCCAACTTTAAATATAGAGAACAGCCGACTCAGTTGGACGACCTTCTGTCGGAAAGTGACGGCGAGGAGCTTGTCCTACTTCCGTTGGATGGGGATAGAGAGTAGGACTACTTACTCAGGCACACACCGATATATACCTTTGACTACATACCCTTGCTGAAATGACGTATCATTAACGCCTGTTTGGTCACTCGGAAGGCGCGTGTACCCAGCATCCTCCATTTTGAGTGGAACTCCGCTCGTTGAATTGTAACACGGGACACTCCCGAATACGTGGGACACCTCGGTAGAATTCCCCAAATTTATCCTGCATTCGTTTTTCCCGTTGCATTTCGCGGCTAGGAAAGGAGTCGTGTCTTGTAACCGACACACATAATCTGATCCACCATAAGATTCGGTGTTGTTGTCTGTCTTATTATTTACTTCCCCTCCGTACCCCGCCCCACTTTTATACTTGGTTCCGCAAATTATATTCCGATACCATTGCGCCAACACGCCATTTTCTTCTTCGATACTTCCGACGATGTTATCACACAACCCTTGGTTCTTTTCTGCATCTTGTTTGCAAGTTTGAACAATAATATCGATCGGTTCGGGACTGCATTGCCCCCAAGGGTCGAACACGTCGAAATATGATCCTAATATTTCAATCTTAAGAGGTCCACCATTCCTGTCGGAATCAGGACAGGAAAACACCAATTCAGAAAACTCTTCTTTAATAGAAGGAAGATTCATATTAAAAAATTGTAGACTATTTTCTTGTTCTTTACGAAAATTTTCGTTTTGAATCTTGTTTGAACTTAGGCCTATACATATGCAGATACTAATGGACGATAAAATCATTATAATCAATATGATCAATATAATACACCTCACCCACATTATAAAAATAGTATTAAAAAATATAGTTTAAAAAATGAAAAATAAAATTTGTTTAAAGAATAATATTGAAATATAGCATTCCCTAATGACCGAAAAAAAAATTACGTTACCTCCGCCATTTGAGGACTTGAAAACTTCGACGAAAACTATTATGTGTTACACCAACGTTGAATTCGACCTTCATAAAGTGTTTTCCACTGTCAAAGTTGAAGAGCCTACACTATCATCACACAAAAAATGTAAAACTATTGATAAGAAGAACATTCGAGGGGTTCCGGGTTCTATTGTAAGTATGCATTACCAAAAGTACTTGAGAGGAGTAAATTTACGTAAAATGAAAAAATATCCGTGTCCTCGATGCAAAATCCTTAACGCTAAAGGGAAATCGGTTAAAACAGTCGAAGCAATCTTTGTCAAAAAAGACGTTGAAGGGTTCGATCGCCCGATGTCAACTCTGGAATGGTACTGCGAAAAGTGTTCGCGCTCGTACGAGCCCCAAACGATCGGACGGAAAAAAATTGACAACTTTCTTAATCAGACCACGCTTATCCTTTTTTTGAAGGAAGACCATTATATAAATATCATGCTTTTCAAAAATTCTCTTAAAATTGCTGGGTGCAAAAACAACGAAGACGCGATCACGGCCGTCGCGACTCTGTGGAGCCGCCTTGCCCCCGATTCGTGGAATATTCACCTGTGTCTGGAACGCCCCTTTTTTATTTTTGAAGTCGTTATGCGGAACGTTGGCTTTAATCTTGGGTTTGGAATCAACCGAACCCTTTTGAACCTCTTGATGAATGAAACACAATTTTCGGATAAAATAGCACTTTCGCAATTCGAACCCACCGGGCAAACTAACGTCAACATCAAAATGTTTACGTCCAAACCTAAAAATTTTACTTATGACTGCTTGGTGTACCCTTTGGTCGAAACTCCTTCTGGCGTCGAGACCCCCACGTGCAAGTGCAACCCGGGTGTCTGTCCCTGTTCTCTTCTTGAGACTCCTTCGAAACAATCCCATTACATCATCCCCGTTGACAAACTTTTTTTCAAAAAGGCTAAAGATAAGCCTGAAAAACATATGACTTTTATTGTGTTTAGCTCGTCTCAGACGATTTTGTCGGGGAAATACGATTCCAATGTCAAAGAACAGTATCAGTTTTTTATTGACACGCTTCTTAAATATAAAGAGCGTATTGTCGAACGCCTTGAAGACTAGATTGGTTAAGAATTTTCGTGTTTGTGCTAACACGAAAATTGACCCTTTCAAGTTACGCAACACTGGTGGAGAGAAACGGTTGCTCTCCAATCTAGGGACTTCAGGTGGTGGTTGCACTCGATCGAACAGGTTTAAATTTCCGCATAATAATTCTTTTTTTGTACAATATCATTATGTGTGTATAATATTTCAGGAGATATCTATTCTCTCAGAACGACCACGGCGCCACTCATCGACCAATTTTCGCCTATCTTGTTCTTGTCGGGATAAAAATCGCTTAACTCGGTTGGTTCGCCAATTAATTTCAAATGCGTCCTTATCACTTACGTTCGTCTGCTTCACTTGTCGTTTTTTTTTGGTTACTAATTTTTCATCCTCCTCAGCCTCCTCCTTCCCGTATTCCAGGCACTCCCCCCAAGATCTCTCTTTTTTTTCCTCCTCTCTGATGTCTGCCAAAAAATGTCCAGAGAGGGTTGAATGAGTTTGGTTTTGATAGGATTTAATTAGCTTATCGATTTCATTGAGGTGATTGAAATTGGCCTCTCTGGGTACGCCGCACTTGTTGAAATCACTGATTAATATTTGCATATTTCCATTTATATGACAGACTCGTCTCTTAAACGCCTCTAGGGAAGTGGCGCCGTCCCGCATGGGTACTGTTCTTACAACTTGATCCTTTGAGGAGGGATAATTGACCAAATACTCTTGAAATAAACCGATTAATTCAAAAAGGATGTGGGCAACCATTTTGTCTCTGTACTCAGCGTCATACCCTAAACGATGAGAATCAAACTTGTTCTGAATGTCCTTTACCATACTCGGTAATTCGTAATTTAACACAAATCGAAAATAAACGTACAATAAAACCCAGGTTTGGCAATATATATTGCGTCGTAGTAGTTGTAAATCCAGAAGGTTAACTGGCCTAAAGCTTATGTTAGTAACATCAGGTACTAAGCTTTCTGTAAGGCGCTTCATTAAAAATCTACAGATGCCTGCGAGGAGGTAATCCGATTTTTCCGGCTTTTCGATTCCGCCCAAGGCACAGTTTTCGCGAAGCCTCCATCGACCAAGAATATGGCCCTCTTCGAACCCCTTTATGTTTGTGTACGTTCCGCCTGAGTCAAAATATTCAATGGTTATGGGCAACCTGTCAATCTGGTAAAACTCGGTTAAATCGATAATTGCGAGCGTATAGTGTGCGGGAACCCCGATTTTTACAATAAAAGTAGTGGCTGGTGTCTTAAGACGGTGATTGCTGCTCAGTTTAGTCAAACTCGACGACTGCGATTCAAAAGCATACATGTAGGGGAAATCAGTCGGCTGACCATCAGTATCGCAGGTGTCCTTGGAGCAAATCGGTACGGGCTCCTTGTACCTGTATCCCTCAGCGTCGTGATCGATTTTCTTCTCAATGATCCAATCCCTTATAGGTTCGCAATTCTTTCTCTTCTTGCATAGCCTTTCGGAATTGGTTCGAAATATTCCCCCATATTTACGCGGTACAAACACGAAGTCGACATCGCATGCGTGATCTGATAACTCGGCGTAGCCGTCGGACCACTTGCAGTTCGATGCAAACCGGATACACCGCTTCCCGGTGTAACAACGCGAACAATTCATCTGGCGAAGGTCGTTCAAGTCAGATGGTGATGATGATTCCCTTGCCATTATTCTTTTCTTTATTATAAAGAATAATAATAACATGTTATTACATTTTAATCCTATACAATTTAAAAATTGAAACCCTGTATACCTATATACCTTTTATACTACTAAAAGTAAATATGATAAGTGCCCAACGATTGAACCCTTTCGAACACGCTTTGAAACGCCCCGATGTTTACATCGGCTCCGTCAAAACGACGCTTACATACGAATGGGTCTTCGACAAAAAGACGGCGTCGATTACAAAACGCCGGATCAAGTACAACCCGGGACTTGTCCGGGTTTTTGTTGAAATCCTGTCGAACGCCATCGACAACAAGTGGCGGTCGGCGAAGGCGGGGATTCCGATGAAACGAATCGAAATAAAGCTAGCCCGGGAAACGGGACTCATTTCAATCTGGAACGATGGCGCCGCTATTTCTACCCAGAAATCTGTTTACGCGTACACCGATCCGATTACGCAAAAAATCACGCAAGACGAACTCTACCCGGCCGAACTGTGTTTCGGATACATGTTGGCCGGAACGAACTACGACGACGAGGAAGACCGCAAAACCTCAGGGCGGAACGGAATGGGGGCTAAGGCGGCCAACGTTTTTTCTTCTTTTTTCCAGGTGGACCACGCGTCCCCGACGACTGCTAAAAAATGCGTGTTTACCTACCGGGACAATTTAACCGTCCGCGACGCCCCGACCCAGACGTCTTACCGCCGCAAAACCGGGTACACCCAAGTTTCCTTCATCCCCGATTTTAAGTATTTCAACTATCCTGCGCTAGACGATGATCTCGAAAGCGTGTTCGAAAAACTGGCGTACGATACAGCCATGATCACCGGGCTCCACGTCGTCTTCAACGGGAAAAAGATCGAACTAAACACTCTCGAAAAGTACGCGGCGCTCTACTTTCCCGGCGCCTCTACCATGAAGATGACCGCGCCTAGCGGAGACGAAGCTGTGTTGGTAGAACAAGGCGGGATTCCGGATGACGATAGCGTTCCCGACCTCACCCACGTCTCGTTTGTTAACGGAATTTACACCCGCGAGGGCGGGGTGCACGTCAAAGTCTGGCGCGACGCTTTTTTAGGGAGTTTTGTCCGCCAATTCAATGCCCGGAAAGGGAAGTTCAAAGTAACAGCGCGAGAAGTGTACCCTTATGTAGGGTTATTCGTCCGGTGCGAGCTCACCAACCCGACTTTCGAAAGTCAGACGAAAGACCGCCTGGCGTCGCCGACTCCCGGCGTCGTCAAACTCGATAAAAAGGGGTTCGAACGGATCTTCAAATGGAATTTTATAAAACAGTTGTACGAAAAACTCGAAGACAAAGCGCAGCGACTCCAAAACCGAAAGGAAAGTAGCGGGAAACGGTACATGTCCTTCGGGTCTAAAGCTGACGATGCCAACTGGGCGGGGACGCGGCGGAGCAAAGCGTGTACCCTCTTTATTACCGAAGGGCAGTCGGCGAAATCGTTTGCAATGGCAGGCATTTCTACACTCCCGAATGGGCACGACAAATACGGGGCGTTCGCGATTAAAGGGAAGTTTATAAACGCGACTAATAATTCGACCCGACTCCTCCACGACAACCAAGAAGTCCAGGCGCTCGCTCGCATCATTGGGCTCGAACGCGGGCGAGACTACGTTTCCGACGACGCGTTCAACAAGCTCCGCTACGGGCACATTTGTTTTTTAACCGACGCAGATGATGACGGAATCCATATCCGCGGACTTCTTATTAATTTTTTTGCCTCCGAATACCCTTCTTTGTGGAAACGGTCGACTTCGTTTTTCTCCTCGATGAGTACCCCGGTCAACAAAGTCACGCAGACTGGAACCAAGCCCCCCCTTTACTTTTACTCCACCCCTGATTTTATTGGATGGCAAGACAGTTATACGGGGTCGAAACCATCGTCGATTCTCTATATAAAAGGGTTGGGGACGATGACCGCCCAACAAGCTAAATACGAGTTCGAGAACCCAAAAATGATTTCTTACAAGGCGGAGAATACCGAAAATGAGAAAAAGATTTTGAAATTGGGGTTCGACGGGAGCGTTAGCCAACTCCGGAAAAAATGGATCCTGGATGAAATCGAAAAACGTCAGCACACCGAACCCCGTGGGTTAGCGCAATTCAAGGGCGACATGACTTTATCGTCGTTTATCAACCAGCACGTTATTGTATACCATTGCACGGCTATCACGCGGGCGCTCCCTTCTTATGTCGATGGGCTCAAAGAATCCCAGCGGAAAATTCTTTATGGGTGTTTTCTTAAAAAAATGACTAAACCTGCCAAGGTCGATCAACTCGCTGGGTTTATCGCGGAGCGGACTGGATACCGCCACGGGGGGGTCTCGCTTCAAGACACCATTATTAAAATGGGGCAAGGGTTTGTAGGATCGAATAATATCCCGCTTTTGCAAAACGCGGGGCAGTTCGGGAGTCGCCTCCAGGGAGGGGGGGACGCTGCTGCAGCTCGGTATATCTATACGGCGCCGGAACGGTTGACCCGTTCCGTTTTTCCGCAGGTAGACGACACGATTCTCCCCCGGGTCGTGGAAGACGGAGTCGATGTTGAACCCTTGTTTTATGCTCCTGTGATCCCTATAGTTTTAGCCAACGGGTCTCGGGGGATTGCTTCCGGCTTTTCTACGTTTATTCCCGCTTATAACCCCCTCGACATTGTTGCTTGGATTCGAGAGTACTTCCGGTCGCCCCAAAAAGTTAGCCGGCCTCCGCTTGTGCCCTGGTATCGGGGGTATAAGGGGACAATTATCATTCATAAAGATAAAAAATATTGGACTTCTGAAGGGTCTTTACAGATCGAAAAAGATGGGTATTGGCACGTGCGGGAACTTCCCATCGGGTTGTGGACGGGCAAGTTTAAAGAACATCTTGAAAAATTAGCGTTGAAAAAGAATTTAATTACTTCTATTTCAACATATAATACGCCTAATACTATTCATTTTAAATTTCGGGTTACCAAAGACTTTATTCCGTCAGTTCAGGTTTCGGGGAATATGAATTTGCTTTGCCAGAAACACTCTTTGACTAACTTGACCGCGCTTGATCCGACTGGGGTGCCGCATACGTTTGAGAGTCCTGAACATATTCTTTATCAATTCTGTCGAGTTCGTCTCGATCTCTATGGTAAGAGGTTGAAGTATCTCCTCCGGTCGAGGACTACAGCAATGAAAATCGCTACGAATAAATGCACGTTCATCCGAGCGGTGGCTGACCGGACGATCGACATGCTCCAGCCCGATGACGCTCTGTTTCGGGCTTTGGACACACTAGGAATCGAACGGCTTAATGGCTCTTTCCAATATCTTTTGGATATTCCGGCGGGTCACCTTTTGTCGCAAGATAAAGCGGCTTCATTTGAAGTTAAAGTTGAGTCGCTCCAGAAAGAGCTTGATATTCTCGATAAGATTACGCCCAAAGAGTTGTGGGGGAAAGATCTGATGACTTTTGAAACCGAATACAAACGTTTTTTGAAAACATCGAGGCGACGGGACGATTGTTAGGAGTAGAGACACCCGGCTCCGCTGGGACGCGCTTTGCACGAGGGTTTCTTTTTTCGTGAAGAAAAAGAAACTTAGACACAAGATGACCTTCAAAAGTGTTTCACGGCTACGTGCTTTGCGCGCGTCCAGGCGGACGCCGGAGACTCTCGGCGGCGAAAATTCATTCCTTTATTTTTTTTGACAGTGACCTATTTCTTTTTAGCATAGCAATAGTGGCACCGGTTGGTTTTGTGATCTCTATACGGCTGCTTGAGTTTTCCTGTCTCCTTACACTTCCACCCCTTCGGGCGAGTTCGGTGCGAGCACTTGGGCTTCGGGGACTTGCGCTTCGGGGACTTGCGTCTCGGGGACTTGCGCTTCGGGGACTTGCGTCTCCGAGACTTTTCGAGATCACACAGTTTTTTGAAAAGTTGGTCCTTTTTTAACTGTTTCCCACCCTTCGAATACGCTACTTTGTGCCGTCGGGCGTGGTTAATAAGTTGTTGGAGGGTCCACTTGTCTAATTTTTTCCCATGCAATTCGAGACAACGCCCAGCCGAAAATTTTACTTTTAGAGAAGACATATTTTCTCTTTTCCAAGAAAAAATTTTCCAAAAAAATTTAAGACGGAAGGGGACATGTGTCTTCGTCGAAGCACACGGAATCGCCGGGCTCGTCGTCGGGAGAAGTTTCCTCTATTACCACCCCTGTTTCTTCGGAAGAAGATGTCCCGTTAGAAGAATCGACGGACTCTTCGTAATCTCCAAGAGATGGCGTAGTGTCGTTCAACACTTTAGACATCGTCCCTTGCATTGACTGGAGAAGACGGGAGGGGTCCATCTGACCACTGCCTACTTGGGTTTGTAGTCCTACAATCATATCAGTTAATATGCCGCTTTTCATAAGCCCAGACACTGCTGCCATTGGGTTATTGGTTGTTTCGTCATCAAGGTTGTTGATCGCTGTCTGGGCTTTCTGGACAATATTGTTTACGAATTTGTCTTCTGCTGAAAGGTTTTCGGTTTCCGAGACTTTTTGAAGAAGAAAATCTGCTTTAGCATCGTCAGTTTCGAGGAACGCTTGAATCGTCAACAAATGGATTCTTATTTGTTGTAGAACGTCAACATCTTTGCGCGACTTGTAAATAAATTTTTGAATGTCAATATATGCATTTTTTGAATAGGTAATATGAGTTCCCCGAGGAATTTGCGCTAAAGTGTTCGACACTAAACGGGTGTTGTGGATTTTATAGAACAAATAAAACCCACGAAGAAATTTTTGTATATTTTTTTCTTCACGAGTGTCTGCGTTGACGAACGTAAGCAATCGCTGATAAAGACCTAAAGGACTTATTCCTTTTTTTTTGTCATATATTTCAGCTAATGCGTCTACAAATTGTTTTATGGCAGTGAAAGCTTGGACAGTATTGGCTTCCATAAGAGTGTAAGTAATGATTATTTAGGTATGTTTAAAACGCTTATATTTTTACGAAACGTTTTATCGATGCCATCAGCTTTGCTGCAGATTTTCTAATCACTACGTGATTGGATCACGTAGTAATCTACTTGACCTAAAAATTAGAAGCGGAGTTGGGGTGATAATGATTCCCGTGAGAATGATCGTGAGGATTCCCGTGAGGATGCCCGCGAGGATGCTCGCGAGGATGCCCGTGAGGATGCCCGTGAGAATGCTCGTAAGGATGCCCGCGAGGATTCCCGTAAGCATTACTGTACTCACGAGCGTGAACATGAGCGTCCTCACGCTCGTGAACATGAGCGTCCTCACGCTCGTGAACATGAGCGTCCTCATCGTCGCTCTCGTCGCTCTCGTCGTCGCTCTCTAGTTGAGACTCCTGGTTCTTCCAATAGACTTCCTGTTCCCGCTTAAGTTTCTCTTCTCTCTCTTTGACTCGTCTTTCGCGCTGTTCCAACTGGAACTTCTTTTCTCGATTTCTTTGTTCCCGTTCGGACGTCTCCACTCGCTGTTCGTTCTCGCGTAACCGACGAATTCTTTCTGTTTGGCTCAAGAGAACTTTTGAGGAATCAGATGTCAAAGGTTGCTCTTCTTTTAATTCTTCCTTATTATTAGGAGTAGTATTATAATCCCAATAATTTTTTTTACATAAAAAAATGTGATGAGGAGAAAGCGCGTGTACTTTCCCAGTATCGTGATTTTGGTATCCCCTGGCTTTTCGCGTTGTTTTATCGAATACTATCCCACTGTCTTTATCTTCAAAATTTCCATACTTATTTTGAACAATTTGAACCTTTTTATATTTTTTCCCCCTACCTCCCGGAGCATTCGGCGACCGCGAATCGGTGGTCGGCGACCGCGAAGCGGTGGTCTCTCTCTTGTTGCCTTCTTCGTAATTGGAATAAGATTGGGCTTGAAGTGTATTAGAATGTCTTTTACAAAAATATTTATTATCATCCGACGCTAAAATTTCTCGTTCACACTGAAGACGATTATTACGCTGAGGAATAAATTTACAGGTCCGTTCCATTTGATTACCCCTTATAAACACATCTTTAACAAATTTATTTTATCCGTCCGGCGGGATATTCAAAACTTCAAAAAATTTAAATAATATCCATTTAAGTTCAGATGGCAATCTATCGAATCCGAACGAAACCGACGGTTTTTTTTGTTTCCCATCATAAGGAAGCACTAAAGGGTCGGGAAGACACATCAAGTCAGCTTCAACCAAGCTGTGTTCGTATATTAAAAGGACTACGGCTTGGCTCTGAAGGTGGGTGAGTTTACTGATATTGGTCCAAAATGTAGACAATTCGTCTTTTGTAAATTCGCGGGGGGGGATGTGTGTGTTAAGAGTATAGTAGAGATCGTATTTTCGTCTTTGTGTCATCTTCTCCGAGGGATAGATCTCTTAAAGGTGTTTGAATTCCGACGACCAAGGTTGATTATACGGGCAAATACCATTCGGCATCAACAGACAAGAATCGTCGTCCTCTTCGGGGTTACCTAAAGAAGCGTACGGAGAAGTATCATGGTGGCCACCAGAAAATTTCGCCGGATTATGTTGGGGAGGGGTAATCAAAGTATGTTGTTGAGCCGACGGCATTGGCGCTGCCATCGAATGAGCCGACCTTGACGCTGGATGGGGGGGGGGCTGGTTGGTGCTAATCGATCCGAGTCCTTTGGAAATAAAACTCGATACTGAAGGGATTTGCATAGCCCCTTTGAATTTAGCTCGGGGGATTCCTTCTGCATAAAGAATCAACGTTGGGACCGATTGGAGAGGAGTAGTTGATGCTCTAGACTTCGCTACTAGATTTTTAACATCTGACAGATCGCACAGCGCGAAATTAATTCGAGGATGGGTGGATGCTATCTCAAAAAATTTGGGTTTAAAAGTGTTACACCCGCGACATTTCGGCATGGTAAACATTACAAGGACCGCG
>Ga0114923_10001407_pt1 | contig 16726 bp, 25 predicted proteins | sample SumtaG_FD_89578 | JGI IMG/M metagenome (GOLD analysis project Ga0114923, IMG submission 89578) | Deep subsurface microbial communities from Indian Ocean to uncover new lineages of life (NeLLi) - Sumatra_00157 metaG | ecosystem: Environmental > Aquatic > Marine > Oceanic > Sediment | place: near...
CACACTTTAGATAACGGAATAGAAGCTGGTCGGTCGATATGGAAACTGGTAACGGTCAATAAGCCACATTGCCAGACGACTGTTAAAGCGTTGGCGGGTTATGGCAAGCGTAAGAATCAATCGCTAAGTACTGATGAGGAAACGGTTTATCACGATCAGCCTGCTAAAACATGGCATAGACACATGGCGGACGCTTTCCGTCACCTTGCTATGGCGTACAGATACGAGCGGATCGGCGATTGTAGAATAGGCTATCCAGGAGCGATCCCGGAGCCTAGCCAGTATGAGAGTGAAAAACAATATGATTATCTGGAGGTGTAATGTTACCAGAAGAAAACGAGACTTTAGAGGATTTGCCGTGGGTAGATGACAGGAGGCTTACACATGTTAATATGATGGGTAGGCCGCCTAAGCACCTACGCAAAGCAATCATACAAGGGGCAGAGCAAATAAACAGGCCAAAGCAGCCAGAGGGCGTATCTGTGCTTACATTGGATATGCTACGGGAAGCAAGAGCTGCAATGATGACAGGAAAGTTATAATGACAAAAGGCAAGACACTATCCGAGTTACATGCAGGAACACCAGAAGAAATCAAGGATTTTAAGGCGATGGTCTCAGAAAAAGTCGAAATGATGCAAATTGCCAGAGATATGAAAGCGATCAGGTTTAGGCGGATTCGCAGAGAAAGGCACTTGAAATGAATAATATACTAAATGATCCACACTTAGGCCTGTTCGTCTTATCCTGTTTAGTAATCAGTGTTCCAGTTATAGGGTCTATATGGTGGGCAGTCGAAAAAGGCAGGGAGTATTGGCAAAACAAGCCAAAAAAAGAGAACCTTGTCGATATTCTTAAGGTGGTGTAAATGAATGATTCAGAAGTAAGTAAAAAGCCAAACGACAGGCCAAGCAAGAAGCTGGTGGCATTCATGTTGAGTATCCAAGCGGTTATTGGTCTGGCTGATGGAGCAGAGGATAAGTTCAAGTATGCTTGCGTGATCGGCGGGATATTCATTGTTTACAAGGCGGTGCAGGGCTTTATTGATTGGAGCAAGAAATGATATGTCAAGTGGGACGCGAAATAGTGGTACATTGCATAGACAGGCGGATAGATATTTTTGATTGGATGAAGCCAAAGACAAGGAACTGTGTAGTATGTGGGAAAGATAAGATATGCACGGCGTCACTATTAAAACGCTCGGATTGGGAAAACAAGGAAACAGGCAGGCCGCCTAATAATTCAGTATGTCCGGGATGCAGCGATGCAATACTGGTTCAGCAACACCACGAACGATATGGCTGGATGAGAGATTAGAATGCCTAAGTACATAGTTAAATGCAATTGCGGAGCGATAACAGGTATCCCTGATACAGATGGGTTAGTCACTTGTGTGGTATGCGGTTCAGAGCTTGACAAGAAAAACAAACAAACAATGCCAGTATTCAAAGCAAGACAACCGGAATTCGATTTATTGAGTGTGGAGTAAATATGAGTTTTGATGCAGGAAATATAAGAAGTAAACTTCCGGGCGGTAAGAAGGTGTTTGGGCTTGACATTGATCCATCACGGAGGATATTCGATGAAGTCTTCCCTGAACAGGAGCCTTTGCCCAGAACTACCACAGGTCCACCCCCGACAAGGCAATCGCCGGAAGTAGAGATTGCGAGAAAGAACACCAGGGAACGGTTATTGCGGGCAAGAGGTCGGGGAGCTTCACAGTCGGCAGGGCTTCTAACACGTAAACCAAGTTTAAACAGACCGGTATTAAGCGATACGTTAGGTTGATATGAATAGACGAGACTTCATTAAATCATGTAGTGTTGCGGCGATTGCCTTGCGATTCACTTTCCAATCTACTACCCCCGTTATAGGTCGGGACGCAACTTCTAATAATAAGAGTTTGTCAGGAGTATCGCACGTTGATTGCCTTTTAAGCAATCGCCATCCTTTTCCAGAGTTAGCCCGTAAAACCGAAGATGACTTCTTTTTAAGCGGAATGCTGAAATATGCCGAACAGCAGAAGTTAAAAGTCACAAAGGTAAACAGAAAAGATTGTGGCAAGCAGATGGTGTGTGATCACAGCGAGCCGAAACATCACCGAATCGTATGGGTAACATTCTTTGAGGTTGAATATGTTTAACTTCGACAATATGGATGACAAGAAGAAAGCCGCCTTTATCATAAAGAACCACGGCAGACTAGAGGAAAGGCGCAGACCTTACGAGGCTTTATGGAATGTCGAAACAAAGATATTCCAACCTCGTCGATACGACTTATTAAGGACAGATCAACCAGGTCAACAGTATGGAGCGCGTATTTATGATGGACATCCTCAAAATGCAGCCAATATCTTCACAGAGGGAATCATCGGGTATATGATGAGTAGCGCGACTCCGTGGCTGGATTTTGCGTCTTCCAAGACTAATCTCATGGACCTGGACGAAGTTAAGAAGTATTTTCAGGGGGGAAGCGAACAGATACTATCGAGCTTTAACCGGTCCAACTTCTACGATGTATCTCCGCAATTCACTAAGGACGGGGCTATTACCGGATCACCTGTCATGCTACCAGAGGAGGATTTAGTCGATGGGTCAGTAGTTTACCAGACGTTCCATCCAGGTGACACTTATGTCGAGGATGACGGTCGTGGCGGTATTGCCGTATTGCATATCACAAGAACCTTGACAGCACATGCAATGCTTGAAATGTTCGACAAAGATCGTCTACCCGCAGACTTGGTTTTGAATATCGAAAGCGAGAATCCTGACTATTTCCGGGAATATAAGTGTATTTATGCAATGTATAAGAACACTCGCCGCGATGAGGAAAGTTTGCGACCAACAGACAATAAGTATAAAACATTCTGGGTACTCAGAGAGAAGCGAAACAGTGAGCAGCTTTTACAGGAGTCAGGTACTAACTGGGTGCCTGTTGACTGGAGGCCGGGACGGGAGCCGGGCGTAGTTACGGTACTTCGATTGCAGCAGACGCACTCACAGAAGCTTTGATTACCAATAAGTTGGGCCAAAAAGAGATCCAAGCCGTCCACGGAGCGATAGAACCCGCAATGCGAATTCACAGCGCATTGAGAGGTAAGGTTAATTTGAAGCCGGGGGGCAGGACGTATTTCGATAAGCAAGATGAGTTGATGGAGGCTATTAACGAAAATCCAAACTGGCCTTTGTCCGATGCCCAGATGGATCGAATACACGCCTCACTCGATGAGAAATTCCACACAAGACTATTTGAAACACTTAGCAGAGGAGATTTGCCGGGCAATATTACAGCGTTCCAGATCAGTAGAATGATGGGTGAGAAAGCGGTATTACTCGGATCGACCATACTCTCATATCAGAAGTTCCAAGGTAAAGCTATTGAGGTGCAATGGGAGTTTGAAACGCAGGCAGGGAGAATGCCGGATGTCCCTGATATTCTCCAGGAGGAGACTGACGGCAGAATAGATATAGTATTCTTGGGTGCACTTGCTCAGCTACAGAGAAGTCTACTCAGGAGTAAGGGTATAATTGACGGTCTTGCTATTGCCGGAGAGATTGCCAGGTTGGACGAGAACTCGGTCAATGTCGTCAAGTGGAATAAGACGATGGAAGATGCTCTTATCGCTCAGGGCTTCCCGCAGGACAATATCAGGAGCGATGATGAAATGCAGGCAATCCAACAGGCCGAAGCTGATGAGATTGCCAGACAGCAACAACTCGAACAAGGCGAAACAATCGCAAAGGCTCTACCCTCGGCGGGTAAGGCCATTGAACCAAACAGCCCGTTATCGCTTCTCGGCGTAGGGGCGGCGGAATGAGAAAGATAGGAATATTGATTAAAAAATGGCATACATCAAGGCTGCGACGGGGATTACAATCTCAACTCAAGAAAGCATACCGAGAGCATGGGCAGATAAACCGTGTGCAAAGATATTATCTCCTGGTAACAGAGCTTAATCAATCGAGAGAATTCCGGGTAGACTTGGAATATGAAGAATGTAAAGTAATTACAATTTGGATGCCGTGGACAAATAAATATGATCCGCCCCCTTATATCTTGCGTGAGATAGAGGAGCTTGAAGTAAAAGACGGACGGGCATTGCATTACAGTTATATGTACGAATACGACCATATCGGTGTAGATATGGATCATGTTTGTGCTATTTACAAGGAAGCTGTTTAAAGAAAAGGAAAAAGATTATGCCTAGAATGAAGAAAGAAGATGTAATCGCAACACTGATTGCGAAAAATGTCAAGTTCAGCGAAGACGCGAGCTACAACGATCTGTGCAAGATACTGAAAGAGCAGCCAGTACCCAGGGAAACGACACCGCAAACAGGCGGTGCAGGTCAAACTCAGCCGACACCAGCGGAAAAGGCGCTTATGGAGGCCAATGAGAAGTTAGTCGAAGCCAACAAAAAGCTTGCCAAAGCCACAGAACCAAAAGGCATCAAGACAAGACGCAAACCGGGCGAAAAGCTGAAACGACCTGACGACGTTATGAATGATGACCTCAAGACGATAGGCACTACGCCCCCGTCAGGACTCTCAGAAGATCAGAGGATTGCACTCGAAAGACAGATCCGCAAGCATGTCAAGAGCGGCACGAAGATGATTAAGGGCGTTGCCGCTAATGTTACGGGCGGTTGGCGTAAAGGCGTATCGGAAGCTGACAAGGAGAGAACCATTAAGTTCCTTGAGAGAATCGGTAGACCTTTGGAAGACGGTAAAGAGCCTGCATGGGATACGTCAATTGTTGTTCCTGGGATGCAATGGTAATGTGGTACGATCTAACAGAAGATAAAATACAGTCCGATCCGATGTTGTCACAAGAAAGATACTGTGCATACCATAATACGTTCATGTCGACAAGTCATGGGCGGGCTGTATTATTTGATCTTATGAAGAACGCTCACCAGTTTGAGGATGTACCCTTGACGCCGGAGAATGCTCAGATGTTTTTAGTGTTGACCCGGTTTATCAGGGACATTAAAATAAAATGCGGCCTGACCGATCCTATGGCAGTACTGGAAGCCGAAGCCAAGCTTTCAGAGGATTACAGGCCCGAAGATAAACCTAAAGAGAAGAACGGAGTTTACGATGACTGAGTTTTTAAATGAAGATGGTGGATTCACAGAAGATTTTAAAACAGCGTTGCCCTCAATGCTGGGCGAAGAACATGCTGAGAGCAAGGTCTTTGAAGACATAACTGGCTTGTCGATGTTAGCCAAAGCCTATGCAGATACAAAGAGCATGGTCGGCAAGAAGCTTGAGGGCGTTATTCAGAAGCCCACCGATAATTCAAGTGACGACGACAAGGCTAATTTCAGAAAGACATTACTCACTGAATTGGGCGCTCCTGAGAGTGTTGACGGGTACCAGTTTGACCGTCCAGACATGCCAGATGGTATGGAATACGATGAGGGAATGGAAGGCGATTTTAAATCGTTGTTGCATCAGGCTAATTGCCCGTTAGATATTGCTAAGACACTGGTTGACGGCTTTAATAAGTTACAGATCGGTCGTTTCAATCAGGGTGTCGAAGCCGATAACGCTGAGTTTGAGAAAGAATCGACTTCAATGAAAACCGACTGGGCGGGTGAGGCACTACCGACGAATCTCCGTATCGCACTGAAAGCGGTCAAGGAGTTTGTAGGCGATGACTTGAAAAAGCAAATAGATGAGGCCAAGCTGTATGATAAAGCAACCGACCTGTCTGTCTGGCGTAAACTCGGTTTCTCACCCAGTCAGATACGGGTATGGCATAATATCGCCAGTAAGGTCATGCCGTCAACCGCCGGTAAAGACGAGGGTGGACAGACTGGTGTTAAATCGACATTGTATCCGAATACTAAATTTGAGTAAGGAATAAAATGCCATATACTCCTGACCTGAAAGATTTAATGACTTGTTTCGCAATGCTCTTACACACGCAGGGCGGCAAGGTAGTTGTTAAAAGACAAGCGGTAGTAGATATTAACGCAAGAATGAAAAGTCTGATCCGTGCCGAGTACCATCCGGCAAGCGATGATATTGTAATAACAGTTGAACATGCACTGAGTAGCGGGATAGTTATCCCGAATAAAGCAGTAGTAAGTACAAATTAAGATAAATTTTCAGATTACCCGGTAACGGGCCTGATGCTCAGACTGTAAAGAGCAGTCCGGCGAGCAGCCGTAAGCGTCAGGAGGGCCTGAGTTGTCAGATTACTCTCCGATTGATAAGAATTTTAATTAGGAGAATAGTAATGACAACTTTTGCTTTAGGTACAAATCTGACTATGGCTGAATTGGTCAGGCGTGAAAACCCTGACGGCACTCGTGCCGCTATTGTTGATGTTCTGAGTCAACAGAACGCAATTATCGCCGATGCAACATGGAAAGAGTGTAACAACGGGACGTTTAATCAGGTAACTCGCAGAGCAAGCGAACCTACCGGTCAATATCGCATGTACGATATGGGCGTATTGAACGAAGCCGGTGTTACCGAAGTAGTTACGGAACCAACGACCATGCTCGACGGTCTTTCTACTGTCGACGTGGCCAAGGCCAAGCACCAACCAGCCGGACCGGAGGCAGCAAGGACTCAGGAAGATGCGTTTTTCCTGTCTGGCATGGCAAAGACATTCGCAGGCGCTTTGTTTAGTGGTGACAGGGCTGGGAACCCACTTCATATCAACGGTATTAACACCCGTTCTGATTACAACGCCCTGTCAAGTGAGTTCGTTTTCGATAACGCTGCCGGCAATGCTTCGGCTACTGCCAACAAGACATCGCTTTACATCATCCAGTGGGGAGAGGGTATGACGAATTTGATCTTCCCCCGCAACGATGGTCCAGGCGAAAAAGAGTTCGGCATTAAAATGCAGGATTTCGGTATCGATCTTGTTACTGATTTCGCGACAAGTGCTGCACAGTATCCCGCTTATCGTTCGTGGTTCGAGATACATTTCGGTCTTATGATCGACGATCCCAGAACGATCAAGAGGATGGTCAATATCAGTACGTCGAATATTGACGGTGTGGACGATTTCTCTTTCGACGAGAATGTTCTTATCGCAGCGACTAACCAGCTTGAGCATAACGGTATCAATGCCCGAATCTACATGAACAGAACGCTGAAAACTCAGTTTGATCAGCGTGCAAATGACAAGGGTAACGCTTTGTATACCATGACCGCTCCCGGTGAAGGTCCTTTCGGTAAGCCTGTGACGATGTTCAATGGTATTCCTATTGGGCGTGTCGATCAGATCACTAACGTCCAGGCGACAGTAACTTAAACAAGAACTCTATTTCTTTTAAGGAGAAATAAAATGATGGATGCTAGAAATTTCTTCACCTACGATACAAGCAGCCCCACTGCCGGCATTGCCGGTTTCACTCAGTTAGTGACGGCTGCTGCTATTTCGGTGAACGTAATCGATCTTGATGTTGCGGGTATCAGTCCGGTCAATCCGACTAAAGGGCCTTACTTGGTCATTAAGGTAGGGGCTGTTGATTTGGCGACAACCGTGAGCATGGAGATCAAGCTACTCAGTGATACCGCGGCGGCTCTCACAGGTGCGCCGACCGTTGTTCAGATGTGGCGTTTCCTGCTTGCAGATATGACAGCGGGATCACTGCTTGTCAATCAGATGTTGCCGCCATTCGACTACCAGAGGTATTTGGGTCTGGAGTTTACTCCATTCACTAATAACACCGCTGGCGGGTTTATCGGTTATCTGGCTGACGGTCCAGAACCAGTTGCAACCGCTCCTGACAATGAGGAAGCCGGTTCTTAACAAAAAGGGGTGGTTCGCCACCCCATACTTTACTTTTTGAAAGGGTAAGGCAATGAAGAAGTATATTGTAATTTTAACGATCCTTTTCCTTGTGAGTCTTTGCAATGCGCAATTGACTATCTATAGCAGACCGGACGCTAACTGGTGGAGCGGTCACTTAGCTAAAGATATTGCGTGGAAATGGGCAAAGGCTACTGATGGGCTGGTTAATGCAGGCCTGTCTTTGGGAACAGGCAAGATATTCTATGTCGATTCCAACGTCACTACCGAGGGCAATGGAACTACATGGGAAACCGCAAAGGATACGCTGGACGAAGCGGTCAATCTGTGTACTGATAGCAGGGGGGATGTAATTCTGGTGGCTCAGGGACATGCCGAAACGTTTATTGCTCAGGCTGCCGATCTTGACGTTATTGGCATAAGTGTAATTGGTATGGGCAGGGGATCCCTCCGTCCGACTTTCACTTACAACCATGCGAATGCTGAAATGGCTATCGGTGCTGATAATGTGTATCTGAGTAATTGCGTTTTCCAGTCTACAATAACCCTCGTCTTGATGGGCATAGAAGTTGAAGCCGACATGGACTATTTTGAGATTGATGGGTGTAGTTTTATTGTTGATGATATTGCCGCCGACGAATTCCTTGAAGCTATAAACTTCAATGATAACAACACTGGTTGCGTTGTGAGGAATTGTTACTTTAATGCTGCTGCTGCCGGTGCCGAACATGCTATTTTCATGGACGCCGATACTGACCAGACTTCTATTGTCGGAAATGATATAAGAGGTGATTACAGCGTAGCATGTATTGGCGGTGACACTGCTGCCTCGACTGATCTATTGATACGTGGAAACACTCTTATCAATGGCTCTCTGGTTGGTGATACCGGGATCAATGAGGTAGCTGCGATTGTTCTGCTTGATAGCACTGCGGGGCTAATTGCTGATAACTACATTGTCTCTGACGTGGCTACGGGTCTATTGATGCGAGTTGCCGACGACATGACGTTTATGAATAACTGGATAACTGATAGAGATGGCGATGAGTTTGGTGGTGCTATAGAGACCACTTCTGCCACTATTACTATCTTTGTTGACGGTGGTTAACAGGTGTGGGGCTTCGCGGCCCCTTACCTTTTTTTAGGAGTAATATTATGAAAGTAGTAATGAGATACGGTAGGATAACAGTGTCGGTGATTCTGCTTATGGCAATGTTGGCCGGGTCATTGATCTGTCTGATCCCTGCTAAAGCGGAACCATTGCATACTTATCATTCGAGTTGGCATTTAATAAGGGAAACTGCTGACGAGGATGGTGCGAATTTTGCGGCTGTTTATGCTTCTGCCACTACAATGAATTTTGCAAATAAGGATAGTTCCTCAGTAGCCAATGGTGGTCCATTCAGGATAGTTCCCCAGAAGTCAGGTAATGATGCTGAAGGTTATTCGCGTGGCGCAGCGTGGGATATTGCGATATGCGGCGGGGATGCAGATAATGATACGTTTAGTTTCTCGCTTGTAGGTTGGTCGAGAATAAACGGCATGTTACAGGTGATAGGCGAGGGAACCGGTATTCTGGGTGCCCAGGCTGTTGTACTTTACCCAGACGATTCGGCTACGGCTACTAATATATTCTGGGCTGACACTATCGTCCTTAGCAGTACGACCAAATGGAACACTATTAGAATTTTGAACTCAGGCGCCAACCAGGTTGCTATTATTCACATCGATATGGCGGGACTCGAATGGGTTCAACTTGTTATCTACGATGCGGATGGTACGACAGGTATTGAAGCAGGAGATATAACATCTTTTGGGAAAAGGTATTAAAATGGTAAGTCCAGTAGATATTTCAAACGTAGCTCTTACGATGGTCGGTGCGCTCCCGATAGTTAATTTCACTGACGACAGTAAATCGGCAAGGCAAGTCAAGAGTCTGTATCCTGTATCAAGGGATGAGACAATGGATTTGCCTTATAACTGGAAGTTCCTGACAACAAGACAGCAGCTATCTCAACTGACAGATGCCCCGGCTTTCGGCGGGTTTGCCAATCAGTTCACATTACCGGACAACGCAAGGAGGGTAATTGCGCAAATCGATGTTGACAGTGACGATATTGAGTACCGGTGGCGGCGAGAGACATTTTTTAAAAACAAACGCCATTACGATGTCATCTTGACTAACCAGGAAACCTGTTATATTAAGTTTATCAGGCGAATAGATGACACTGCGAAATATCCCGGATGGTTTATAAAGATGATCTACTTGTCTATGGCAAGTAAATTATCTCAACCATTGAAACAAGATAGGCTACTTGCCCTTGATTTCGTGGCTATGTGGCAGCTTGCGGTCGATGAAGCAAAAGCGGCAAATGCCCTTGAAGATGTTGACGTTAACATTGAGGGTATCAGGATAGATGATGGTAACACGGAGGTTGTAAACGCAGCGGCGAACGAACAGGGAACCACCAGCATACAAAGGCAAATACGATGAGGGAACTCTTGATGATATTTCTACTGGCTTCTGTGGTCAGGGGTGCTATCGACACAGAGGATAAGAGGCGTTCTGTTGTACGGATATACCCCATCCCGGACGGAAGCATTACCGGTGTCGATAAACAGCATGTAGCTGGTTTTTACAGAGGAATATCTTCGAGTTTACCGACAGTCTTTGCTCAGACTACTATCGATAGAAATGTCTTTCCAATTGACAGCAGGAGATTTTATCGTAGCAGAACAGAGAGGTCTTTTGCTTTCGGTAACAAAATAGGGCAATTGTTATATTGGGACGTTTCCTTAAACGCTTACACTTCAACAGCCGGGCCAGTGGCGGAGGATCGTATAGCTTTCTGGGACAATAGCGGAAGTGTAGTTGCATGGCTTAATGTTGATGGGAGTCTTGAGATTATCGGTGACGAAATATCAGTGACCCACATATCCCCTCTGGTAACAAAAGTGGCTGACTATACTGCTACAACGGCGGATTACACTGTCCTGCTCGACGGCACTGGCGCCACTGTCACGATAACTCTACCGCCCGCCGCTGACAATACGGGCAGAGTGTTTTGTTTCAAATGTATCAATGATGATAATACGTGTGACCTCGACCCCAACGGAACAGAGGAGATCGACGGAGATAATGCCAACTTTGAACTTATTCTGGACGAAACTATAAGAATTCAATCTGATGGGAGTAACTGGTGGGTACTGTAAAAAAGATAGTCATAATTGCCGTTCTTTTGATTGTGGCAACTGCCAATAGCACTGAGTTACGTAAAGTATTTGTAACAGATTCAACTACAGGTGATACCGCTGACGTGAATACAGATAATCAATTGCACGTTGTCATGGCAGGGAAAATCGATACAGCCAACTCGTCTACCACCCCTCTTGGTATCGATGGCGTGTTCACTGGAACAGCGGTCAATACTTTAGAGTTTTCAGTAATTCAGATAATTGTCTTTTCTAATATAATCAGTGCAACGGATGGGTTTTCTATTGAGTTTTCGCCGGATGGCACAAACTGGGACTCTTTTGATAAGTACACAATACCGGCAGGAACGGGGAAAACGTTTTCGTTTCAGCCCTCCGGCTGTTATTACAGAATAGTCTACACGAACAGCGGGGTTGGACAAACTACATTCAGACTTCAAAGTGTACTGAAAAAGACATATATAAAACCATCAAGTCACAGGGTAATGGATAACATTATAGGTGATGACGATGCGGAGTTGGTGAAAGCGGTAATCACCGGAAAAAATCCCGGAGGAACTTTTGTAAATTTCCAAGCCACTACAGCGGGGAATTTTAAGGTATCTTTAGAAGAACTCGAAAGCGATATAAGTTCCAATGCCAATGCCCAATTGAATATAACTCAATTCGATTCCAGTGGAAATGAACTTTTCGACACTTCTGCAACGAAAGGATTTGTTTCGATAACGGATGGAACAGATGATGCCGACATAGTAACCCATGAGGGAGATAGTTCCTTAAAGGTGTCTCTCGGACACAGGGAGTCATTCTTTATTCATCTTGATGCAGAAAATATAGCAGCAACAGCGGGTTTCATGTTAATCGATTTATCTGATTCGACGAACTGGCCGCATACGAATACACATCATATCGTTCTCGACAAAATTATAGTAGCAACTAATCCATCTACAGCATTTGCCGGTGATATAGATTTTGGATTCCTAACCGATGTAGATGCTGACAATGGAGATTTCAATATTATAGGAACTGTTCATCTGGCACAACAGGCCGAGAGTAGTACGAATAATTTTGACTTCGATGTCTATGGGTTGGATTTGGAACTAGCAGAGTGGTTTGGTCCTACCGTCGCTGATGATGCTACATGGCAAACAGACGTGAATTTACAGGGGCCGGATGGCGTTGTAAGTTTTCCTTCTGGAGCAGGTGATTTTGTTTTAAAGATAACTCGTACAGGTGGCAATGTCGATGTGGGCGTAACTGTGGTTTATACTACGAGAAGCGAATGAGGAAATTAGGAATTACAATTCTTTTCTTGGTATTTGTTTTCCCGACATTCGGAGCAATCACGATAATCAATAGTTTCAACGCAGGAGAGCTGTCTCCTTTACTTGAGGGCAGGACTGACATTTCCAAGTATTATTCAGGCTGTCGGACTCTCGAAAACTGTATCGTTCTTTCTTATGGATGCGCACAAAGGAGGCCGGGTACAAAATACATCGCCTCCGCAAAAGAAAGTGACGTTCCATGCCGACTCATCCCGTTTGAGTTTTCAGTTATCCAGGCTTATATCCTTGAATTCGGGGATGAATATATCAGGTTTTATAAGGATGGCGGGCAGATTACCAGCGGTGGGGCTGTTTACGAAATATCATCACCTTACCGGACGGATGATCTTTTTGATCTGCATTTCGTTCAGAGTGCAGATACAATGTATTTGGTACATCCTGACTATCAGCCGAGAACTCTTACCAGGGAAGACCATGACGACTGGACTTTGGCTGCTATAAGTTTCTCAAGAGGTCCGTTTCTCGATCAGAATACGAGTGGAACAACCATAACACCATCTGGTACCACAGGGAGTATCACCTTGACAGGTAGTGTGGGTCTGTGGAGCGCAACGCATGTAGGTGCTCATTGGCAGATAACCCACACAGTCGCCACAGAGAATACAAGTGGTAGTTTCACGGCAGCGGGTCAGGTATCGTCTTCGCTAACTGTGCAATTTGGCAGGACGTTCGACTTTTCTACTCACGGGACCTGGACGGGGACGGTGATATTACAAAGAAGTTACGATAGTGGATCGATATGGAAAGATGTCAGGCCGGTACATTATGAGAACGATGGAAATATTACTTTCACGGACGCCGAGGGCGTTGCTAACGCAATTTATCGGGTGAGGATGGATTCTCAGTCGGGAGGTACGTGCAATTTTAATCTAACCGCAAGGTCGTTTGATGTCGCTGGAGTTGTAGAAATAACAAGTCTTACGAGTTCCAGTATCGCCACTGCCACAGTAGAGGAAACTCTCGGCGGCACCACAGCCGTAACTACATGGTCAGAGGGTGCATGGAGCGATGAAGAAGGTTGGCCGAGTACGGTAGCTTTTTACGAAGAAAGATTGGTATTTGCAAATACAACCAATAGCCCCCAGACGATATGGTTCAGCCAGACAGCCGATTGGACGAATATGTTAGCGGGTGTAGATGACGCCGATGCAATGTCTTATACTATCGCAGCCGATCAGGTCAATGCGATAAAATGGCTGATACCTCAAAACTCTTTGCTGGCAGGTACATCCGGGGGTGAATGGCAGATTTCGTCAACGAATCTTAACGAGCCTATAACGCCTACGAATGTTGCTGTCAGGAGACAGTCCACTTATGGATCTGCTGACATTCAGGCGGTAATGATTAATAATGTAATACTGTACGTTCAGAGGCAGGCACGTAAGGTCAGGGAATTGGTCTATTCGTTTGCAGAGGATTCGTGGGTTGCTCCTGATCTGACCTTATTGGCAGAACACATTACTGAATCAGGCATAACACAAATAGCATACCAGAAAACCCCTGATCCTACTTTGTGGTGTGTCCGGGCGGACGGTCAATTGGCTGGTATGACTTACTTGAGAGATCAGGAAGTTGTAGCATGGCATAGACATTTAACCGCTGGCGACCTAGTAGAGTCCGTTGCGGTGATTCCCGGCACCGATGAAGATGAGGTTTGGGTAAGCGTAAACAGGACGATAAGCGGAAGTAATGTCAGATATGTGGAGCAATTCCAGCCGAGGGAATGGGATGATTCCGAAGATGCCTTTTTTGTTGATAGCGGCTTGACTTTTGATGGCGGGGCGCCGACGGTCATATCGGATGTTTCTCTTGCCGATCCCGCAGTAATGACCATTGTTCAACATCCTTATTCTGATGGGGATCAGATAAGGGTTGTGGGTGGGGGTATGACAGAAATCGTGAACAACGTTTACACGGTGAGCAATCCAACTAACTCCACATTTGAACTCCGTGATTCCACTGATACAGTTGATATTGATTCGTCGGGGTTTACAGCATATTCCGGGGAGGGTACCGCAAGTCAGGTTGAGAACAGGTTTTCTACCCTGACCCACCTCAATAAAAGAACCGTCAATGTCCAGGGTGACGGTGGATTCGTCGGCACTGAGGTTGTTGCAGCAAGTATCGTAGAATTGGACGAATTTTATAATACCGTCCATATAGGGCTTCCTTACACCTCAAGGGTAAAACCGATGAGACTCGAAGTGCCGTCAGCGGGGACCATGCAGGGTCAAACGAAAAGAATTAACCGGATAACCCTCAGATTTCACGAGACTTTAGGTTGTAAAGTCGGCGATTCGTGGACGAATTTCGATCCCGTGATATTCCGGGACGCTGCGGACCCGCTTGAATTTCCAACTCCTTTGTTTTCCGGCGACAAGAGAGCACCTTTTGTCGGAGATTATGAAACGGACGGTAACATCTTCATACAGCAGGACTTACCGTTACCATTTACTTTAATTGCTGTTATTCCAGAGTTCGAGGCAGAAAGATGAATAAAGTTGTATTCGTAATTTATGGAGTCGACGCCCAATTAATAACAGATAAATTCCTTCATCTCGTTAGTTGTCCCGGAGGTATCCTTGAAAGTCTCGAGACCTTACTGGTAAACAGCGATGGTCCAGAGATAAAATGTGTCATTGACGAGACTTTTGAAAGGGTCGATATTCAGCAATCGACGAGGATTGATGATGATTGAACTAATCGAATTTAAAGCCGAACATGCTGAATACCTGTGTCCAAGAGCAGTGGACCCCGCGATCAAGGAGATTGACTGGCGGAAATGGGCGCAGATCAACGAATCAGGCGGGTTAGGGTACACCGGCGTCTATGAGGGCAAGATGGTATTTGCGGCGGGTGTGCGGCACGTCAGGACCGGAGTGGGTGATATGTGGGCTGTAATCACCTCAGATTGCCGTCAGTGCCTCAAGGATGTCATTTGGACACAGCGGACCATGTTGGCTATTGTCGCAAGCGAGATGGGCTACAGTAGACTCAGGAGCGATTCCAGGATAGGGTTTCCTGAATCGCAGAGATTGTTGAAAGCAATAGGCTTTGAGAAGATGAGGAAAATGCTTAACGGGACACATTATTACTACAAGAGGTCGATATAATGCCTTGGGCTGGAGCAGCAATAGTGATAGGATCGGCTGCGGTGGGTATAGTGCAGGCCCAACAACAGGCATCCTCTCAGAAAGCATTAGCAGAATTCAATGCCGAACAGGACGACGAACGCGCACTAAGGCGCGAGGCGGCGGGTAGAATAGCATTGGATGAACGAAAAAGACAGGCAAGACGGTTGATCTCTTCTCAGCGGGCTGCTTTTGGCAAAGCAGGGGTGAGGGGTGAGGGTACGCCGCTCCTCACCCAGATTGACACTGCCGAGAACCTTGCTCAAGACGCTCTTACAGAACAGTTTAATATCCGAACCGGAGTCCAGCAAGCCAGAAGTAGGGCGGAGATTTCAAGGATACAGGGACGGTCAGCAGTGAGAGCCGGTAGATTACGTGTAGGACAACAATTATTCCAAGCCGGTCGGCAGTTACAGCAATTAGGTTAAAACTATGGCAATAAAAATACCAACGAAAAGAACAACGACGGTAGCGCCAACTACGGAAATAGGTTCTGTACCCATCCCAACGGGTATTTTTGCATCCGAGGAACAGGCGGGCAGAGCGGCTACGCAGAGCCTAAACAATCTCGGTGTCAGTATGTTGCAATTGCAACGCTCCGAACAGATAAGTACCGGGCAACTTCAATACGAATCGCAATATGCAGAATTCAAAAAGGGTCTTGCGGCGAATCCTGATTTTGCTTCTCATAACAGACTATTCGATGAGTTTCATTCAAAGCAAACAAATACACTCCTGAACGCCACGAGTAATAAGAGTGCTAAAACTGCATTGACCCAGCATTTTCAGGGCAGGAAAATAGACAATAGCTTCGCAACACATACCGGAGCTTTCAGGGCACAGACCAAAGAAGCACTCCAGATAATGCCTATTAAAATCCAACAGTATCAGTCCGCCATTGTAAACGCTACCACAGTCAAGGAGAGAATGAGACTTGAGGAGGAGTTGACTATTTACCTGAGCGGACTTCAAGAGGCGGGTATGTTCTCCGAAGAAGTTCTTGACGCAAAGATTACTGAGGTGGAGGGTGAAATTGATGTAGCAGTTGCGGCAGCGGCGGTTGCAGGGGAGATGGAAACTGCAAGGGGGATTTTCGACACCACAGGCGACCAGACACTTGCATTGGATCACATAAGGGATTCAGAGTTAATCCCCGAAGAAAAGAAACAGGAAATTCAAAGCGACCTGGTTGCTGAAATAGGTTACAGAAGGGCAGAGGATAAACGACAACTCGAACAGGGACAGCGGACGGAAACCG
>Ga0114923_10001408_pt1 | contig 16725 bp, 14 predicted proteins | sample SumtaG_FD_89578 | JGI IMG/M metagenome (GOLD analysis project Ga0114923, IMG submission 89578) | Deep subsurface microbial communities from Indian Ocean to uncover new lineages of life (NeLLi) - Sumatra_00157 metaG | ecosystem: Environmental > Aquatic > Marine > Oceanic > Sediment | place: near...
GCTGGTAGGCGCGAGCATATCGCAGTACGATAAGGCAAGTGTCGGAAATCACGAACCGACGAGGAAACGAAAACTGCTGCTGCATAAGGCTGAGATTCGCAAAGTTAAGGGTAAGCTTGAGCAGCGAGGCTTTACGTTTGTGCCGCTTCGGATATATTTTAACGAGCGTGGACTGGCTAAAATTGAGTTGGCACTTGCGAGAGGCAAAAGACAGTACGATAAGCGAAAGACCATAGCCGAGCGCACGCAGAAGAGAGAAACGGACAGGAGCATAAAGAGATATAAAGGCAAGCGTTAGATGAGAGAGGGGTGTAAAGTAAAATACTTATTGGAGTATTGGAATTATGGCGGAAGAAGAGAAAAAGAAGGAAGAGAAGAAAATCATAGTTGACGAGGACTGGAAGAAGGAGGCGCAGAAGGAGAAAGAGGTTTTTGCGTCCCAGGAACAGGCGGAAGAGCAGGTGCCGAAGCAGGGAGGCAGAGGACCCTTGCCTCCGGGCGATTTTGCGGCGTTGATAAGTATGCTTGTAACGCAGGCGTTTTTCGCTTTGGGTCTGATACATGTTGAAGGCCAGGAGGAGAAGGAGCCTGATTTGGAGATGGCGAAATATAATATTGATATGCTCGAGACGCTGGAGGAAAAGGCTAAAGGTAATTTGAGCGGAGAGGAAGAGAAGGTTCTTCAGAGCACACTTAGTCAGGTCCGGATGGCCTATGTGAAGGTGTCGGAGAAGAAATAGTAACAGATGCGAAGTTGTTTTTTATTATTTGACAACACGTGGATTGCAGGGAAGGTTTATTGGCGAACATATTAGAAAAAATCGTTGCGGACAAGAGATTGGAGATTGAGGTTCGTCGTGCGCAGAAGAGCCTCGATGAACTTAAGGAGCAGGTTAGCTCGCTGGGTAAATGCCGGAATTTTTATAAGGCGGTAACTAAGAAGAATAGCAGAGGGTTAAATGTTATAGCGGAGGTTAAGAAGGCGTCGCCATCGGCGGGGGTTATCAGGGAGGATTTCGACGCGGTTGAGATTGCGAAGGTTTATGAGAATTGCGGGGCGGATGCGATAAGCGTTTTGACGGATGAGAAATATTTTCAGGGGAGGTTAGAGTATATAGAGCAAATCAAGGACGTGGTGGGATTGCCGGTGTTACGGAAGGATTTTATTGTCGATGAGTGGCAGGTATATGAGTCTCGGGCGGCGGGTGCGGACGCGATATTATTGATAGCCGAAGCGCTTACGCCGGGTGTGCTGATGGATTTGCTGATATTAGCGTCGGAGCTGACGTTGACGAGTCTGGTTGAGGTGCACTCGGCCGATGCTCTGCTGAGGATGCGTAGTGTTATCGGTTTTCCGAAGAGAGGTTACAGCGTACTTGGGATTAACAATCGAGACCTTAGCACGATGGAGGTGGATTTAAACACGACGAGCCGATTGGCGGAGTTTGTGGACAACAAGAAGGAGTTGGTGGCAGAGAGCGGGATAAAGACAAGGGCGGACGTTGAGAAGGTGATGAAAACAGGGGTGAACGCGATTTTGATAGGCCAGAGGCTTTGTGAGAGCGAGGCAATCGAGGAGAAATTCAGGGAGCTATTCGGCTGAGGCGCGATGGATTATTTGATTTTTTTGGTGATAGGTGTTTTGATGGGGTTGTTCGGGGGGCTTTTGGGAATTGGGGGCTCAATTATTATGATACCTGCGCTGGTTTTTGTGTTTGGTGAAAACCAGCATCTTTATCAGGCGTCGGCGATGATATGTAATTTTTTTGTAGGTTTGGGCGCGGTTTTGGTTCACAGGAAGGCAGATGTTCTGGTTGGGGATGTTGTTAAGTGGCTGGTGCCGTTTGCGGTGATTGGGATAATAATCGGGGTGGCGATAAGTAACAGCTCGGTGTTTGCGCGGGGCAATAGTTATCTTTTGGCAAAGTTGTACGGTGTGTTTGCACTTTACGTAGTGGTTTATAATTTACTAATGTTCCGGAGGGGTCGCGGGGGCGGGGACGGATTTGACATTTCCAGGACTCGCAGGTCGGTTGGTTTGACGATTTTGTGCGGAGTTTTGACAGGGATACTGGCGGGTCTATTGGGGATTGGCGGCGGGATAGTTTGCGTTCCTTTGCAGCAGTTTTTTTTGAAGATGCCGCTAAAGCGAGCGATAAGCAATTCTGCGGCGACGATAGCGTCAATATCGCTTTTTGGTGCGTTTTATAAGAACGTGACATTGGGCGCGCATGGTATGGCGATGATGGAGTCGTTGAAGATTGCGGTGTGTGTGATACCGGGGGCGGTGGTCGGCGCTTTTTTGGGAGGCAGGGCGATGCATAAGCTGCCGGTCAATCTTGTACGAGCGGTGTTTATAGTGTTGTGTATTCTTGCGTGCTATAAGCTTTTGACGGTGTCGGCGGGGGTGTAGATTTTATTTTTTTTGCTGTTTCTGTATTTTTGCCCAGGTATCTTTTAAAGTTACGGTGCGGTTGAAGATCGGTTTTTCTGGGGCCGAATTGGAATCGGTGCAGAAGTAGCCGAGTCTTTCGAACTGCCATCTGTCGAGTGGCTTTGTGTCTTTGATGGAAGGCTCGATTTTGCAGTCGGTGAGGACTTTGAGCGAGGTTGGGTTCAGATTTGCCTTGAAATCCTGTCCTTCGGGCGCATCGTCGGGGTTTTCTTTTGTGAAGAGGTGTTCGTAGAGCCTTACTTCGGCGTTCATCGCGTGTTTTGCGGAGACCCAGTGGAGGGTTGATTTTACCTTGCGTCCATCGGGGGCATCGCCTCCACGTGTAGCGGGGTCGTAGGTGCAGTGCAGTTCAGTGATGTTGCCAGCGGTGTCTTTTACGACGTCGGTGCACTTTACGAAGTAGGCGTAACGGAGTCTTACTTCTCGGCCTGGGGCGAGGCGGAAGAATTTTTTGGGTGGTTCTTCCATGAAATCATCGCGTTCGATGAAAAGCTCTTTTGAGAATGGGACTTTTCTCGTGCCGGCGGAGGGGTCTTCGGGGTTGTTTATTGCGTCAAGTTCTTCCGTTTGATTTTCGGGGTAGTTTGTAATAACAACTTTAAGGGGGTTTATAACGGCCATTATGCGTGGAGAGGTTTTGTTGAGGTCTTCGCGGAGGCAGTGTTCGAGCAGTGCGATGTCGATGGTGCTGTTGAATTTGTTGACGCCGATGACTTTGCAGAAGTTTCGAATCGCAGATGGCGAGTAACCGCGGCGCCTGAGTCCACAGATGGTGGGCATTCTCGGGTCGTCCCAGCCGGAGACGAGGTTTTCGGCAACGAGCTGGAGGAGTTTTCTTTTGCTCATTACGGTGTATAAGAGGTTCAGGCGTGCGAATTCAATCTGCTGGGAATGGAAGATGCCGAGCTTTTCGAGGAACCAGTCGTAGAGCGGGCGGTGGTTTTCAAATTCGAGTGTGCAGATTGAGTGAGTGATTTTTTCGATGGAGTCTTCGAGGCCGTGCGCCCAGTCGTACATTGGGTAGATGCACCATTTGTCGCCGGTTCGTAGGTGCGGGGCGTGAAGGATGCGATACATGACGGGGTCGCGCATGTTGAGGTTTGGGTGGGCCATGTCGATTTTTGCACGTAGTGTTCTTGAGCCGTCGGGGAATTCGCCCGCGTGCATTTTCTCGAAGAGGTCGAGGTTTTCTTCTATGGAGCGATTTCGGTGCGGGCTGTCTTTTCCGGGTTTGGTAAGGGTGCCTCGATATTCTCTTATTTGTTCGGGGGTCAGGTCGCAGACATAGGTGTCTGCCTGTTTTATCAATTGGAGGGCGTATTCGTACATCTGCTGAAAGTAGTCGGAGGCGTAGAAGAGTCGGTCTTGCCAGTCGAAACCGAGCCACCGGACATCTTTGATTATGGCATCGATGTATTCCTGCTCTTCTTTGATGGGGTTTGTGTCGTCGAAGCGGAGGTTGCAGGTGCCACCTTTGTTTTCGAGTGCGATTCCGAAATTGAGACAGATACTTTTAGCGTGACCGATGTGTAAGTAACCGTTGGGTTCGGGCGGGAATCGGGTGGCGACGCGGCCTTGCCATTTGTTTGTCTTTAAGTCTTTTGCGACGAGTGTTCGAATAAAGTCGAGTCTTTCTGAATTATCTTCCGGGCTCATGCTATGGCAGCCTTTCAAGCTCTTATATGTTAATTGGGTTACGTTTTAGCAGATTGGAGGGGCGGTGTCCAGTTTGTTGTTTGGAAGTAGCAGGGATGGGAAAAACTAAAGAGAAGTTTGATAATTAGAGTTTGTTCTGGTATATTACGGTCTGTTTTTTTGAAAGTTAATTTCGGGAGGACATAATGTTTAGTGTTCTATCTGCAATAGGCAATACGCCGCTTGTTACGATGATACCTGACAGTGGTGATCGTTATATCAGTACGACGCTGTTTTGGTCGACATGCGCGAAGTGCCCGCCGTAGCGGGTGTCAAAAGCGAGCCAATCGGTGGGGGTTTTTGCAGCGGTGGTACTACGAGCCCAAATGGTTATCTGGTTCTTGACAATGTGTCTGTGGTAGCTTAAGTTAACTATTTTAGCAGGATTTTGCCTGCAGAAGAGGAATCTTGAGTTATGTCAGAGAGTGTAGTCACACGTTTTGCCCCGTCTCCGACGGGTTATCTTCACGTAGGCGGAGCGCGTACGGCGATATTTAACTGGCTTTTCACTCGTCGGCATGGAGGTAAGTTTTTGCTTCGTATAGAAGATACGGATACGAAGCGCAACACGCCGACGGCGACGGCACAGGTGATTTCGGACCTGCGGTGGCTCGGTATTGATTGGGACGAAGGGCCTGAGGTTGGCGGTCCGAACGGGCCTTATATGCAGTCTGAGCGGCGGGAGATATACGAGAAATATATAAGGCAGCTCATAGAGGAGGGAACGGCGTATTATTGTTTTGAGACTGCCGAAGAGCTTGCCGCGATGCGTGAGGAGGCATCAGCGCAGAAGAAGAACCTGAAATACTCTCGGCCGGAGGTATTTCCGAGCAAAAAGGAGATGGAAAAAGCGAAGGCGGACGGCAGGGGTGTGACAGTACGTTTTGCTGTGCCGGACGAGCCGATTGTGGTTCAAGATGTAGTGCGTGGGGAGGTGAGTTTTGCCGCCGGCGAGATAGGGGATTTTATTATCCAGAAATCGGACGGTTTTCCGACATATAACTTTGCGTGTATTGTTGACGACGAATTGATGGGAGTGACACATGTTTGTCGTGGTCAGGAGCACCTGATGAACACACCGGGCCAGCAGGGGTTGCAGGATGCGTTGGGTTTTCGTCGGCCGGTATATGTTCATATGTCGGTGACGGTAAGTGAGGGCGGCGGGAAGCTCAGTAAGCGAGAAAGGCCGGAAGCTCTTCGTAAAGCCATCAAATCTCGTGCTGATATAGACGTGGAGAATCTGGCCGATGCTGGTGGTATAAGTATCGAGCAGGTGGAAATGTTTTTGAAAGGGGAAAGTAGTCCCGATATGCCAGTGGTAAACGCGATGGCCCAATCGATAGGTCTTCATTTGCCTGAAATAAATGTGGTTGATTTTTTCAACAGCGGTTATCTTCCGGAGACAATGGTGAACTTTCTTGCACTTCTGGGCTGGAACCCGGGTGATGGCCGTGAGATTATGACGGTGGAGGAATTGATTGAGTGCTTTGACTTTGGTCGTTTGACGAAGACTAACAGTCTATTTGACAGGAAGAAGCTTTTGTCGTTTAACACCGAACGCATTCGGATGTTGGGTGAGGAGAAACTTGTCGAGCGGTTCAGGGAATATTTGAAGGCGGTGAAATCTCCGGTCCTTTCGGCGGACGATGTACTTTTTAAGAGGATAATAAAATCTTGCGAAGGTGCTCGGACTTTGGAGGACATCGAGCGGAAGAGCAGATTTCTGTTTCTGGAAGACGAACAAATCGAATATGATGAAAAGGCGGTAAAGAAGGTTTTGCTCAAAGGAGATTCTTTGACGGTACTGGCATTGGTTCGTGAGAAGCTGGCATCGATGGAAGAATTCAGCGGGGAGGGTATAGAGCAGATGCTTCGTAATCTGGCTGAGGAAAGAGGCGTTGGGTTGGGCAAGGTGGCCCAGCCATTACGAGTTGCGCTTTGCGGCACGACGGTGAGTCTGTCGATATTCGGTTCGGTGCAGATGCTTGGGAGAGAAAGGGTGCTTTCGAGGATAGACAGAACACTGAAGGAATTTAAAACAGGGAATCAAGCTTAAGGGAGTGCTTTAGATGTCGTTACTTGTAACCGGTTCGATAGGGATAGACACGGTGACAACTCCATACGGAGTGAGCGAGAACTGTATTGGCGGTTCAGCGGTTTATTTTAGTATGGCGGCGAGTTTTTTTAGCCCTGTGCGATTTACAGGCGTGATTGGTTCTGATTGTCCGTTTGATTTGAGGAAGGTTTTCTCAGGCAGGGATGTTGATTTGGAGGGACTTGAGGTCCGGGAGCACAGCAGGACGTTTTGCTGGAAGGGTTCATATCACGACACGATGAATGAGGCGGTGACGGAGAAGGTGGAGTTAAATGTGTTGGCTGAAGCTCCTCCGAAGGTCCCGGATGTTTACAAGGACAGCAGATATGTATTTTTGGCCAATACTGCGCCGGCGCTTCAGATGGAGCTTTTGGAGCAGCTTGAGGCAGGTGTGTTTTCTGCGGCAGACACAATGAACTGCTGGATAGACGGGCATCCGAATGATTTGAAGGAGTTATTAAAGAAGATAGATGCTTTGCTACTCAATGAGGACGAGGCACGAATGCTTGCCGGCGAAAGCAATCTTATTAAGGCGTCGAAGAATATATTGGCGATGGGACCTGAAGTGGTGTTGATTAAGAAGGGCGATTCGGGCTCGATTATGTGCAGTAAGAAAGCCGAGCAATTTGTTCTTCCGGCATTTCCCACGGCGGAGGTAAAAGACCCGACCGGTGCCGGCGACAGTTTTGCAGGCGGATTTATGGGGTATTTAGCACAGGTGAAGAAGACGGATTTTAAATCGCTGAAGAAGGCGGCGGCATACGGGACGGTGGTGGCTTCATTTACGATTTCGGAGTTTTCGCTGGAGGGGCTTACCTGCTTAAAGCGGAAAGATATAGACAAAAGACTTGAAGTTCTGAGAAAGGTGACAGGTTTTTAGTCAGTGGGATTCGATGCGTTGTTTTATAGCCATAGATATAGATGAGAATATGCGAAAAGCTTTTGCTGATTTGGAGCAGCGGATGCAGGCATGGGCTCAGGGGGAAAATATAAATAGAAGCGATGTTAAATGGGTCCGGCCGGAGCAGGTGCATATTACGCTGAAGTTTCTCGGTGAGATTAAAGATAGTCAGATTTCCGAGGTTTGCAATATAGTCCAGGAGGTTGCAGCCGAGAAGAGAGGCTTTGAGCTTGAGTTCGAATCGGTGGGTTATTTCGGCGGCAGGAGCGCACGGGTTTTGTGGGTTGGGTCAGGAAGGGGCAAGGAAGAGCTTGGTTTGCTGGCAGGTGTGCTTGACGAGCGGTTGAGTTCTGCAGGATGGCCTAAGGAGACGAGAGAATTTTCGGGACACCTGACTTTGTGTAGAATAAGGAATACGTCGGCAGGGTTCAAGCTTGCTCAGATAAGCAAGGAGTATGAAGGTTTTAAGCTCGGTGCCGTTTCGGTTGAAGCGCTTTCGGTTTACCAGAGTGAGTTGACGCCGAGCGGTCCGAATTACACAGTGCTTGGGAGTTACAAATTGCAATAGGAAATGAAGGAAATTGGAGAATTAAAAATGGGAAAGAGTAAAAAGGCAAAAACATCGACCGATGGCGGCGGCAAAGAAGGTGCTTTGGAGCAAGTGATAGCACAGATAGAGAAGCAATACGGCCAAGGCGCGATTATGCAGATGGACGAGCAGAGTTACGCTAAGGTCAAAGGTATTTCGACGGGTTCGCTGTCTTTGGATTTGGCTCTCGGGGGGCTGGGCATTCCCCGCGGGCGGGTCACGGAGCTTTTCGGGCCGGAGTCTTCCGGCAAGACGACACTCGCTCTTCACGTGATTGCCAGTGCGCAACAGGCGGGCGGTGTGGCGGCGTTTATAGACGCCGAGCATGCTCTTGATACGACGTGGGCCAAGAGTCTTGGTGTTGACGTGAGCAGTATGCTGGTGAGCCAGCCTGACAGCGGAGAACAGGCGCTGGATATAACGGAGATGCTGATAAAGTCGAACTCGGTGGACGTTATAGTTATTGATTCGGTTGCGGCGCTTACTCCGAGGGCGGAGCTTGAGGGGGATATGGGCGCCAGCCATATGGGCCTTCAGGCTCGTTTGATGAGCCAGGCGATGCGGAAGCTCACCGGTGTTATCGGCAAGAGCAAGACATCGCTTGTTTTCATAAACCAGATTCGGATGAAGATAGGCGTGATGTTCGGTAACCCTGAGACAACGACGGGCGGCAGGGCGTTGAAATTTTACAGTTCCATTCGACTCGATATAAGGCGACTGGCGACGATAAAAGAGGGGGACAAGGCTATTGGCAGCAGGGTGAGAGTGAGGGTCGTCAAAAACAAGGTTGCGCCGCCATTTCGGAGTACGGAATTTGATATTATGTTTGATAAGGGGATTAGTTACGAGGGCGACCTGATAGACCTTGGTATTGACTGCGAGGTGGTGCAGAAGTCGGGCGCGTGGTTTAACTATGGCGATGTTCGTCTTGGTCAGGGCAGGGAGAAGGCCAAACAGTATCTTGTTGAGAACAAGGAATTGTGCGAGGAGATAAAGACCAGGATTCTTGCTGCCAAAGGTTTGACGAGTTGAGACTGCGTTAAGGAAGGTACATGGTGTTAAGCGCAAGACAGATAAGAAGCGGTTTTATAGATTTTTTCAGAGAGCGGGGGCACGATTTTATTCCGAGTTCACCGGTGGTTCCTGTTGGAGACGAAACGCTGCTTTTTGCCAACGCGGGTATGAACCAGTTCAAGGACGTTTTTCTGGGTTTAAAGTCGCCGGAGTGCCGAAGGGCCGCCAACAGTCAAAAGTGCATTCGGGTCAGCGGCAAACACAACGACCTTGAAGAGGTGGGCAAGGACACCTATCACCACACTTTTTTTGAGATGCTGGGGAACTGGTCTTTTGATGATTATTTCAAGGCAGAAGCAATCGAGTGGGCGTGGGAGCTTCTGGTTGAAGTATGGGGGATTGATGGTGACAAGCTCTGGGCGACGGTTTTTGGGGGAGATAAGTCTGAAGGTTTGCCTCCTGATGAAAAGGCCAAGAAGTTATGGCCGAAGGTGACGCCGATACCGGCGGAGCGCGTTTTGGCGTTTGGCAGGAAGGACAATTTCTGGGAGATGGGTGAGACGGGGCCTTGCGGGCCGTGCAGCGAGGTGCATATAGACCTTGGGCCTGAGATGTGTGATATGAAGGATGTCAAGGGCCATAAGTGCGCGGTCGGCGAGGGCTGTGCGCGTTTTATCGAGTTGTGGAACCTTGTTTTTATACAGTATAACCGTCAGTCAGGCGGCGAGTTGGTTGAGTTGGGTGCGAAGTATGTTGATACAGGGGCGGGGCTGGAAAGACTGGCGGCGGTGCTTCAAAACAAGAAAAGCAATTATGATACGGACTTGTTCATGCCGATAATCGAGGGCATAAGTGAAATTACGGGGTGTAAATATACTTCGGTGCTGAACAACAAAATCGACAACGCCTTTCGTGTTGTATCAGACCATATTCGGTCTTTGGTTTTTGCGATAACCGACGGCGCGACGCCGTCGAATGAGGGACGGGGCTATGTTATTCGAAGGATACTTCGTCGTGCTTCGAGGTACGGTCGGCAATTGGGGATGCACGAGCCCTTTATGTATAAGCTTGTGCCGGTGGTTGCAGAAGCGATGGGGGGTGCTTTCGGGGAGATAAAAGAAAGGGCGGAGTTTGTTTCAACGGTAATAGAGTCGGAGGAGGCGGCGTTTGAGAGGACACTTGACAGGGGGATAGAGATATTCAATGGTGCTGCGAAACGTGCGGTCAAATCAGATGCTGATATGATAAGCGGCGAGGATGCCTTTGCGCTTTATGATACGTATGGTTTTCCGCTTGATTTGACACAATTGATGGCGAGAGAAAGAGGGCTCAAGGTTGATAATGCCAAGTTTGATGAACTGATGGAGCAGCAGCGAAAGCGCGCGAGGGCGGCGCAAGTGGGTGCAATATCGAGTGCATCTGTTTCAGCTGAAGTAATCAAAGACTTACCGGTTACCGAAGACCTGCATAAGTATCATGTGGACCAATGTGATAGTCAGATAATTGGCTGGATTGATAAAGACGGATTCAGCAATCAAGGCTCTATCGAAGCCAGTACTGACGCTGATGTTATTTTGGACAAAACTTGTTTTTACGCGGAGGCGGGGGGGCAGGTTGGCGATTGTGGTGTTATCGAGGGCAAGAAAGGGCGTTTTATTGTTGAGGCCACGGGCAGGATAGCAGATTGTGTGATTCACAAAGGGAAGGTTGAAAAGGGGACACTTGCTGTTGGCGATGAGGTTAAGGCAATTGTCAGCAAGGACAGGGATTCGATAAGGAAGAACCATACGGCGACGCATTTATTGCAGTGGGCGCTACAGAAGGTGCTGGGCAGGAGCGTGGCGCAGCAGGGCAGTCTTGTAGGGCCTGATTATCTTCGGTTTGATTTTACGTGGCCCAAGGCGGTGACGGGCAAGCAGAAAAGGAAGGTAGAGGAATTAGTCAGGGCGAAAATAGCGGAGAATCTGCCGGTGACTTGCGCGGTGATGGCCAGGTCTGAGGCGGAGAAGCTTGGTGCGATGGCACTGTTTGGTGAGAAGTACGGCAGGGAGGTCCGCGTGGTGGCGATTGGCGCAGAAGATGAGGGGAAGGTAAGCGAGGCGTTTAGTAAGGAGTTTTGCGGGGGGACACATGTAGACAAAATCGGGGATATCGGTGATTTTAAGATAATCAAAGAAGAAAGTATATCTGCGGGGGTAAGGAGGATTACGGCATTGACTGGTTTGGGACTATCTAAATATATGGAAGAGCGAAGCAATATTGTAGATGAGCTTAGCGAGATGCTTAAGGTGCCGGCTGAAGAGCTGGTGGGACGGGTTGGCAAGCTGGTAGAGGACAACAAACGACTTGCGAAGGAGTTGAAATCGGCAGGGCGGCAGGGCGGCAGTGATGTTATAGCTGAGGCGAAGAAGCTTCTGAAAGGCTGTGAGAAGGTGGGTGAAAGCTCATTGATTGTCGGGCGATTGAATACCAGTTCTGTTGAGCAGGGGCGGTCGGCGATTGATATGCTCAAGAAAAAGGCGAAATCTGCAGCTATAGTTTTGGCTTTTGCCGACGGTGACAATGTGGTCCTGTTGGCGGGCGTGACAGACGATTTGATAGGCAAAGGTGTCAAGGCGGGAGATTTGGTCAAGGAAATTTCGCCGATAGTTGACGGCGGTGGTGGCGGCCGACCCCAGATGGCTCAGGCTGGAGGCAAGAGGCCGGAGAAGATAGACGAAGCACTTTCCAAGGCGATGGAAATTATTAAAGCGAAGCTGGGCGGGTAGTAACAGGGTGTTTGCCTTGTCAGCTTTGGAAGGGAGGCTGTAAAAGTGGAAAGAGCTCAAGCGGGGGACAGGCCTCGAGATTCTGTTATTGAGTTTTTCTGTTCGAGTTGCGGCCGGAAAATCCGTGTTGCGAAAGTCAAAGCTGGGCAGAAGGGTAAATGTCCGGGTTGTGGAGGCGTGGTTAGGGCCCCGTCACCTGAAGTGGAGAAGTCCGTAAAAGACACAGGCAATTTGGACGCATCTGTTTTCGATACTTCTGAGGTGGAAGAACTGCGGTTGAAACGTGAGAAGCAGTTGTCAGATAAATCTTATGAGAAGAATGAGGTGGCGGATGAAATCGGCGAGAATGATGAACGTAAATTGCCCTGGTTTATTGATGTGGTTTTTTATCCGACGAATCCGTGGGGGCTGACATCTTTGGGGATTTTTGTTTTTGGTTCTGCGATGGTGGGTTTCATGGGATTTTTACTTGGGCGGTTGCTCCACTCGCTTGATTTGGGAGAGTTTGCGCGGGTGATTGCTTGGCCAATGGCAATAGTGCTGGCGATATTACGCGGGATTTTTTATGCTTATATATTCTGGTATTTTGGCTTGTGCATTCGCGACAGCGCGGCGGGAGGTGTTCGTGCACCGTCTGTTCTGACTTTGAGCGGAGGCGATGATTTATCGGATATGGCTATGGAGATGCTGCGACTGGCTTGTGGTATTATCATTTGTATTGGGCCGGCGCTTGCATACAACAGGGTTACAGAGAGAACGGACATTTATTTCTGGCTGATACAGAGTATCGGAGTATTCTTTTTACCGATGGCGGTTCTGGCGGTGGTGATGTTTGGCAGTCTGGAAGGCTTGAATCCAGTTTTGATTATAAGTTCGATGTTCAGATCGTTTATTGAATATCTCGGGGCGGTGGCGGCCTTTTATGTTCCGCTGGCTATAGTTGGTTTTTTCGGCTTAGCTCGTATTTTTGGTGCGTCTGTCCTCAGTGCTTTGGTGACAAAGTTGGTGGTTGTTTATCTTTTGCTTGTGGCCGCGCATATCCTGGGACGGTTTTACTGGCGGAATCAGGAAAAGCTTAACTGGGAGGTTTAGTTTTTATTTGTTTTGTCTGATTTCGACGCTTTTGGCGTGTGCGTCGAGTCCCTCGGCCCGGGCCAGTCGGATGATGTCTTCTGCACTGTCGGAGAGTTTCTTCTTATCGTATTCGATAATGCTCGTTGATTTGATGAAATCATTGGCACTTAAGGCGCTGAAAAACTTGGCGGTTTGTCCTGTCGGCAGTGTATGGCTTGGCCCCGCCCAGTAGTCACCGACGGCAACGGGCGTGTAATCGCCGATGAATATCGCGCCCGCATTTTTAATCCCCTCGGCTATCTTTCTGCTTTCGTCGCCGCATTGAATCTGCAAATGCTCCACCGCAAAATCATTTGCTTCCTCAATCACATCGTCCATCTTCTCAAATACGGCGATTTTGCTGAAGTTGTTTAGGCATTCGATTGTTTCTTGTGAACGAGTTAGCTGTTTTAACTGTTTTTTAAGTTCGTCGAGGATTTCTTCGGCAAGTTTTTGCGAATCAGTGAAGACGACGGCGCTACCGGGGCAGTGTTCGGCCTGGCTGAGCATATCGGCAGCGACCCATGCGGGATTTGCCCTCTCGTTGGCTATTATCAGCACCTCACTCGGCCCCGCTATCGAATCAATGTCCACCGAGCCAAAAACAATTAGCTTGGCAGTCTGTACCCACTGATTGCCCGGGCCGACAATCTTATCGACTTTGGGGATGGTGCCTTTTTCGCAAGCCAAAGCGGCTATTGCCTGTGCTCCGCCGATTCTGTAAACATTCTTTATTTTTAGTTCGTAACAAACGGCCAAGGTTACCGGATGAATGCTTTTTTTGTATCTTGGCGGAGAAACCACCACGATATCCTCTGGCTTTACACCGGCGACTATTGCAGGCACGGCAGTCATTATTACGGTCGAGGCCAAAGGTGCCGATCCCCCAGGGATGTAAATGCCAATTTTTTTGATAGGCGTATATCTTATACCGGAATGCTTGAAATTGCCGATATAGATTTCCTTTTGGTATTTTCTTACATTTTCAATTGACTGACGTATCGACACCAGAAGTTTTGGGTCAATTTGCTTGTGGGCTTTTTCCAAGTCCTCTTTGGGAACTCTGAACTGGTCAGGAGTCAATTTAACTTTGTCGAATGTATGGGTATATTCTGCAACAGCTTCATAGCCGTGCTTATCAACCTTTCGAATAATATCCAGTACCTTCTGACGGTTATCTTTGCTTTCTTCGTCAAATCCTCCGAACCGTGCTTCCCGAAGCAGGTTCCAATGGAGGGTTTTTAAATCATCCCTGAAGTTGGCTTGTGAAGCCGAGATGAGGATTTTGTCGAGTTTGTGCGTCATAGTTTTTTCCTTATTATTTTCCGAAGTTGCCGTGGCTGTGGACCCGCGTTGCTTTTTGCGGCAGCAGATAAAGCTGTCCGTTGTATTCAGTTATGATGCCGGCGATTTTGAATCTTTGAGGTTCGAGAGTTCGGGTTTGCTTTTGCTCTGCTATCTCGAGTGCCTGTGAAGGCAGGAGTTTGAAAAAGAGTTTGGGGAGGTTTCTTCCGAGGGCGTCGAGAACAAATACAGGGCTGCCATTTTCATCTTTTTGCAAAAAAGCGGTTCTGTCGACGAGAATATAATCCTGTTTTAACTGCGGCATCTGCGACGGTTGGGAGAAGTTGTTTTCGGCGGTTTTGTTTTCTGTTAGTGTTTTGGCACTTAGCACAGGTCTGTTTCTTAGCTTTTCAATTATTTCCTGTGGAATTGGGAGCGGGTCGTTCGGCTCGTTTATTTTTATCTGCGGCGTGGGGGCTTTAGGTTTTTGAGGAGCAGTTTCCTGAGGGCTTGGGACCGGGTCGGGGGGTTCCGGCGATTTTAGTTTGCTAAGTGGCAGGAAATAAGTGGGGAAGATGAAATTTTCACCGTTGTATTTTGTGACTTTTCCCCAGAGCCTGTAATCTGCAGTCGAACGTTCTTCTATGTTTTTCTCTATTTTTTCCAGAGCTTTCGAGGGCAGGATTTGAAATTTTTGTCCCGCAGGGACTGTGGAAGTGTCATCGTTTAAATCCGACTGCAGTTCGAAGAGCCACTTGCGGGATGCTCCGCTGCTGTTTTTTTCGGCGACTTTTCCGTCGATGCCGGCTAGTGCAAAGCCGTCGCGCAAAAGGTATTTTCGAGGTGCGGGTTCGGCGGCGGCACTTAGGCAAAGGGCTAAAATCAAGATTGTAAGTTTCCTGAGCATTTTCAATTTCATTAAGTTCACACCTTAGATACTGCTAACTAAAATGTCTCTAACCTGTTCGGGGCTGTCCGCAATCCTGATGCATTGTCGGACTTTCGGCTCTTCGGCGGCAATCATCTCGAGCAGTGGTTTCCAAAACCCACCTAACAGTATAATCGGTTTTTCGGGCTTTAGAAAGCCTTTGTTTTTCAGTTCCCAGACCATAGCCAGTTCGAGCAGTGTTCCGGTCGCTCCGGGCAGGACTACATAAGCTTGTCCGAGTTTTACAAGGGTATCGAGCCTTTGTTCGAGCGAATCGGTGGTAATTTCGCGGCTGATGAATTTGTTTGGTTTTGCCGTGAATTTTTTGCACGTGACGCCAATGGTTTTACCTCCGGCCTTTACGGCGCCCTCGGCGGCGGCAAGCATAGAGCCGCCGTAACCTCCGTTTGCTATGGTAAATCCGGATTGAGCCAGAAGACTGCCTGTTTCAAAAGCCAGTTTGTAATTTGGTTCCTGGGGTTTTGCATTGCCGGTGCCGAAGATAGTTACGACTTTTTCGCTCATTTTATTTTTTCGCGGACGTAATTTAAAAGACCTGCGGCGAGCAGGATTTGTCGGTCCCGGTCGGAGAGGACAAGTTTCGCATTGAATTCAAATTTGCCGGTTTGGTCGGTGATTTTGACTTCGTCACTGTTTTTTATTGCATCGAGGAGGTTATCGATTTGCAGTGTGTCTTCGGGTTTGATTTTGTCGTAATCGGCGGGGTTTGCAAACACCATCGGTACTATGCAGAAGTTGATTAGGTTTGCCTTGTGAATTCGCTCGATGCTTTTTGCGATGACAACTCGTACGCCCAGATACATCGGGCACAGCGCTGCGTGTTCTCTTGAAGAGCCCTGGCCGTAACTTTCGCCGGCTATGATTACACCTGCGATTCCTTTTTGTTTTAACTCGAGGCTGCACTGGGCGAAGGTGGGCCTGTCTTTTTCGTTGAAGCAATTAAAGACGACCTTTGCATATTCGGGGACGTTTGAGCGCAGCTTTAAGAATTGCCCTGCTGGCATGATATGGTCGGTTGTGATTTTATCGCCGCATTTTATCAGCACGGTTGCTTTTAAATCGTCAGGTAGTGGTGACGGTGCTTCGGGCACGACAATGGAAGAAGCGCGGTGCACCTGTGCGTTTTTTGCCTGTGCCGGACTGAGTGGCTTTTCTATCATACTGTCGTCGATGGTGAATTTTTCGGGCAATTCAATCTTTGGGTATCCCATGGCTATAATCTTTGGCAGTTCCCTCGGATCGGTGATTTTCCCTGTCAGGGCGGATGCGACGGCGGTTTCAGGGCTGACCAGGTAAACCTTATCGTCGGTGGTTCCGCTTCTTCCGAGGAAATTTCTGTTGAACGTGCGCAGAGAGATAACGCCATCGGCGGGCGAAAAACCCTGGCCGATGCAAGGGCCGCATCCTGATTCGAGAATTCTGGCGCCTGCTGAAATCAACGCCGCGAGTGCTCCGTTTTCGGACAACATATTGAGTACTTCCCTGCTGCCCGGCGCGATACCGAATTCGACCAGGTTATTAAATTTTCTTCCGCTTAAAATCTTTGCGACCATCATTAAGTCTGCGAAGCTTGAGTTTGTGCAGCTTCCGATAAGGACCTGTCCTGTTTCGGCACCTGCAATTTCACTGACGGTTTTTACATTGTCCGGCGAGGAAGGACAGGCGGCCATCGGTTCGAGTTGCGAAAGGTTGATTTCAATAACGCGGTCATATTCGGCGTTTTTGTCGGCGGCCAGAGGCCGGTAATCGTCTTCGCGCTGCTGTGCAGCGAGGAATTTTCTGGTTTGTTCGTCGGAGGTGAAGATGCTGGTGGTAACGCCCAGTTCTGCTCCCATATTTGTTATGGTGGCGCGCTGGGGCAC
>Ga0114923_10001409_pt1 | contig 16724 bp, 14 predicted proteins | sample SumtaG_FD_89578 | JGI IMG/M metagenome (GOLD analysis project Ga0114923, IMG submission 89578) | Deep subsurface microbial communities from Indian Ocean to uncover new lineages of life (NeLLi) - Sumatra_00157 metaG | ecosystem: Environmental > Aquatic > Marine > Oceanic > Sediment | place: near...
TTATATTGCTCTTTTGCTGTTAATGCAGCTCCTAACGCTCCTATTATTTGGGGATCAACCGGTAATTTTTTTGATATGACCCCCAGCCTTTTCTCTAAATAGGTTACAACTCCTATATTCTTTGCTACTCCTCCAGTTATTGTCAAATCTTCTTCAAGGCTAACTCTATACACAAGAGACATAATTCTGGAGGCTATGGCATCATGGATCCCCGCAACTATATCTGATACTTCTATACCATCAGCCATAAGACTGACTACCTCTGTCTCAGCAAAAACACTACATTGAGCAGTTATTTTAGCCTGATTCTTCGATTCTAAAGATATAGGACCGAGCTCTTCAAGCTTGAGTTCCAGAGTTCTAGCCATTACTTCCAAAAATCTTCCCGTTCCTGCGGCACACTTATCATTCATGGCAAAATCCAGAATCTTTCCATTCCTATCCACTTTAATTACCTTACAATCCTGACCTCCCACATCAATTATGGTCCTAACTGATGGGATAAGAGAGTGAGCGCCTTTACCATGACATGATAATTCTGATATTTGAGAATTGGCGAAAGGAATTTTTATCCTACCATATCCCGTTCCTACAATGAATTCGATATCATTCAAAGATAAGTTTTTTTTTTGAAGTGCTGCATCCATTGCATTTTGAGCAGTCTTTTCAGGTTTAGGTGTTGTAGGAACAATACTATAAGATAAAATTTCACCATCCTGTAATATTACTGCTTTTCCTGTTAATGAACCAACATCACATCCAGCTACTAACAATTCTATAATAAACCTCCTTTATAAAACTACTTGAGTGAGAAACTCTGAAATCCTCTCTCTTATAGCATCTGAAGTTACTTCTCGTGAATCATAAGGATCACAACCAAAAATTAAAACCGGAATTCCCGTTTGTTCTCGCACAGCTTCAGAAGCAACTCGAGCTATCCCATATGCGTGTTTACACGCAAATTGCATTGGTATAATCACACAATCTATTTTATATTCTTTTACATAATTTAATAAAAATTCGATATAAAACTCAATTGGGCCACGACAAGTTCCTACCATTGAAAAGTCTAATGTCCCCTTAGCTAAACTCTCATAACATTTCTCTAGTGTCGATATATCGTGAGGTAGGACTTGATAGTATCCAAGTATATCCATAATCACCACTGCATTGAATGTTTCTTCTAACCAAGTGAGAAGGTCAGCATCAAAGAAGACATGAGTATAAGGCCATGCAATTCTAATCTTCTCATCAGGTACACCTGCTATCCCATTCTTAACATTATCTAATGCAGAATCACGTAGCCATTTGGTAGCTTTAACAGCATCATCAGTGCCGCCACGAGTCACCATGGAAAGAAAGTTCCCAAAACCTGCTTGGCTCGGCACTGGGCAAGGAACCGTTTTTAAAAGTTCGTTAAACTCTAATATATATTCCCTTGATTGATTCACTTTTTTCATTGTTTCTTGGAGATTTTCAGGATCTAACTTCTGCTTTTTTTCTTTTTCTAACCATAATATTAAATCTTTTACTTGCTTTACCATATATGCAATAGTATTCTCATCATAAAATTCGTTATCTTGTTGTTCATAAGCCCAATAAGGAACATCTATATTATGTGCAGGGATTTTAGCTAAATGTTCAAAAACTTGATAAGTCATAGCAAGGGAATTACAAGGCGTTGAAAGAAAGAATAGTAAATCAGGAATTGGCGAGATACCTTGCATAAAAGAACCAATCAATGGTCTTTGAGCATTACAGATTGTTGGATTGTCTCCATATCCAATTTGATTGCTAAAATCAATATAAAGTTCATTAAGATGTAACGGGGCTAATCCGACACTAAATAATTCCTGCATAAGAGGTTCTAACTCCATTGCATGAAATAATTCAGGTCCATAATTAAATGAATGCATTATAACAAGTTTTCCTTCTTTCCTTGCCTTAGGGAGGTCAAGGAAGATATTAAGTAATAAATCCAAAATTGGGGTAAATTCTTCATCTCTATATTGATTTAGATATCCCAAATACATCATTTTCCACATAGTAAGATCTTTCCCCCAATTACCTCTTCCAAGTTTTTTATATTTATTAAATAATTCTATATCCAAATTTTTCACCTCGCTTCTAAAATTTCTATAAAGGTTTGAACACGAGTTTTCATAGCTCCAGCACCACTTAACACATATTCTCTTTCTAAATCAAGAAATGGAATACCCTCTTCTTTTAATTTGTCCCTAAGCATGAAAATCTCAGCCCACCATATAGCGCAAAATTTCATTCTTTGAAAAATTACTCCATCAACCTTAAACTCTTTAATCATATCCATCATAAATTGTGCTCTTTTCAAATGTTCACCAGTCATACGAGGACATGAGATTTTCGTCAAATAACGCTCTCCAAGAGCATCAAGAGGACTTGAAGTTTCATCAACCATATCCCAAAAATATCGAGTTCCTATACATGTAGAATCAGTGACTACTAATCCGCCGAGTTCTTCTATAATTTGTAAATATTCTGGCTCGTCAAGCATACTACCGATTATCATTATTCTCGATTTATAATCAGAAATGCCCTCTTTATTCTTAATCTCCTCAAGTTGCTGTGTTAATAAAGCATTAAACTCATTTCTTGGAATAGAGATTCCTGCTGAAATGATATTTAGTACATCACTACCTGTAATAGGAGGGGAATCATGTTTTCTGAGCTCATATATCTCTTTAAGCAATTTACGAGAATTGTTATATAATCTAATCGTATCGCCTAACTTTTCATCAGTAATAATAGTATTGAAATTTTTCTCAATACTTACTTTAAATTTAGAGAGTTCATGTTTAAACCAATCTAATGTAGTTTCACTGACATAACCGGGAACTCCTATGATATAATGATAAGGAAACGGAGTCTTATATCTTATATTATCGTAGAGCCTCCTAACTTGGTCGCAGCAATTACACGAAACAATTCCATCAAGATATCCAAATTCTTTTCTATTGGCTTGCTCAAGGCAACATCTTGTATAACTACACATAGTAGGACTTAAATAGGCATCAGCCATTGGTGTATCAGTACATTTTCTTGCTCTAACCCTGATCGGTAAAATATCTGCAGCGTAGATAATCTCTTCCGGAATATAAGAACAAAAATATCCTAATACTTTTTTTCCTTCATTTTTCCAGCTATTAATCCAAGGATTTGTAAGTTGAGTTGCTTCCTTAAGTTGCTCTAAAATAGGCATTATCTTAACTCCATCCAAATTTTATTAATTCTGTCTCTCTATTATAATTATTATTCTTGGGATTTACATAAAATAATAATTTAGTATAAATTATGCTGTTCATGTTTAAAAGCGTAATGTTTTTCAAACTAGTAGATAATTCAATAGGCAATTTAATAAATAAAAAGAGTTATTAATATTTGATGCAAAATCAACGGTTGATACAAAGACTTAGGGCCTTTTTCAACAAAGAATACGAAATTGGAAAAAATCTGATTACTTATCAGAAAAATCTTGACTATTACAATTTCTTTGGTAAATTTGATATTGGAGTTAAATTAGATCAATTTAAAGAAGTTATTCTTCAAGAGGAAACCGGACTAGAATTAGGGGGCGTAAATAAAAAATCATTTTTACTTGTTTTTCCGATTCAGGAATTAGAAACCATTCATGACGGAAATATAACTCTATTAGGTCAAGAAATTAAAGCAATAAAGGAATCCACTATCGATTTTGGATTATTCATTTTAATTGGAGTCAATAAAAGTGATATAGAAAATGATGAATTAAGGCAATTATCTTTTATCTCCAATAGCATTGAGGGTTTTCTAATAAGAACAATTCCTCGGAGATTTTGGTGTAGAATAAGTTCCAATGCATTACAACGCAATTTTTCGTTTGAGTTTTTAGGAAATGCAATCTTTCATCTTTATCACCAAAAATTTGGAAATTTGATCAAAGCTATGGAAATATTCTTTATTAACACATATACAGATTCAATAGGACATTTCAAAGAAATCTCTTCCGAAATAACAGCACAATTTGCTAAGAAATGGAAAGCCAAAATCGAAGAATGGAAAAAAAGGATTGACTGTGAATATGATTGGGGATGCCAAATTTGCCCTTATCGAGAAGATTGCTATTATGTTAAAGAAGTTCTAATTAAGAGAGAAGAATTAGGAAAATGAAGAATAGATGTGAAGATTGTGGAATTTGCTGTATCGAGACAGAGATGATTCTCTCTGACCAAGATATCGAAGCTATCGTCAGTAGCCATAAAACAACTTTGAGAAAAACAGATTTTGTACAAAAAAATGAAGATAACTTTTATCAATTAAAAAATATTAACGGACATTGCTTCTTTTTCGATAGCGAAACAAAATTATGTAAAATTTACGAGATAAGACCTCAAGGATGCCGATTTTATCCTTTAATTTACGATTCAGATAAGAACTCGTGTGTTTTTGATAGCGAATGTCCAAGACCAGAACTTTTTTATCCAAATAAGAATACAATTCGAAGAACTTGCAAAAAGATAATAAGTTTCTTGGAGAACCAAGTTATTTTTTCTAAATTAAGATAAGTGTTTTTATATGATCTCGGTTTTTTTCGTAAGAAGCAAAAGCTTCTTGGATATTATTTAACGCATACTCTTTAGAAATTAATTCTTTAACCTTAACTTTTCCTGAACTTAACCCTTCAATAGCTTTATCAAAGGGACCACATCTACTGCTATAAATAGTAATTTCCCTAACCACAATATCGGTAAAATTAATTGGAGTTTCTAACCCGTGAGTACTTTTTATATGGACTTTTCCTCGCGTTTTACACGAAGCAACAACATCCTTTAGGGCATCTGGGTTTCCCGTAGTATCAACAACGATATCAGCTCCGATGTTTTTTGTTAATTTTTTAATTTCAGTTGGTATATCATTTACATTCAAACGATTAATTGAATATTGTGCGCCAAACTTTTTAGTTAAGGCAAGTTTTTTATCTGAACCGTCAATTACAATTAACTTCAATCCTTTTAATAACGCAACTTGAGTTATCAATAAGCCTAACTTTCCAAGACCAAAAATTGCAACAATTTTATCGTCTTTTTCTATATGCATCATTTCAAACGTTTGATAGGCCGCGGCTAACGGTTCGATAAAGGTAGCTTCTTTGTAGGATATCTTTTTCGGTAATTCGTGTATCAAATAAGACTCGACAGCAATGAACTCCGCGAACGCTCCATTGATATCGATCCCTAAAGCTTTTCTAGAGATACATTGTGTAAACATCTCTCGTTTACAATAATAACATTTAAAATCAATGTTACTATTAATTTCTGAAGTAACTCGTTTACCTAGCCAAGTGGGGTTCACATTTTTCCCTACTTCTACAATTTCACCAGCAAATTCGTGTCCTAATATGAGCGGGATGGGAGTTGGAAGATAACCACTTACTATTGCTATATCCGTGCCACAAATTCCCGCAGCTTTTACTTGAATTAAAACTTGAGAATCTTCAGGTATAGGTTTAGGCACTTCTTTAATGGCAATTTTATGCCCATCAAATACAGCAGCTTTCATGGTTTGGATCTTTTTATGATAAAATGATTATAGAAGATAGAACTCAGGTCTTCTATCACTTAGTAAATCATTATAACTATTAAGCTTTTTATCTCTCGCTTGGATTACATCAATTTCTATAAATTTAATAGAGACTTTATCCGTTGGTGCGGACGAGAGTATGTCTCCATTATGAGACGTGATTTGACTTCCCCCCGTAAACTTAAAATCGTCTTCTCCCCTTACTTCGTTGCCAATTCTGTTAGAAGTTACGGCAAAAACGCGATTTACTAAACAATGAGTAGTCATAGCTTTTTGGCAATACGGAAGTACTAAGTTAGCGGGATGCGCAATGATATCAGCTCCAAGAAGCGTGAGCGTACGAATTGTCTCCGGAAAAAACCAATCGAAACAAATAATTATTCCGATTTTCATGTTGTTTACTTCGTAAATTCGTAAAGGCTTGTTTCCAGGAGAGAACCATAGGTGTTCTTTATAGTATAAATGGATTTTCCTATATGTGCCGATAACTTCATTTTTTGAAACTATCATCGCAGAATTGAATATTTCATCGCCATCTTTCTCAACAAATCCTCCAATTACGACTCCACCTGTATCTTTTGATAATTTCTTTAGAAATTGAGCGGTTTGCCCGTTAATAGCTTCCGCTAAGGATTCCGTTTCTTTTTTAGAAATGAAAGCGTAACCTGTTGCGAAAAGTTCAGGTAATATAATTAAATCTGCTTTGGTATTGCTTAATAAGTTCTTTACTTGTTCAAAGTTTTGAGTTTTTTCGCTAAAGGTTGGAGAGGTTTGAACATAACCAATTTTCATGATTAATCCTTTTTTTCATTTTTTTCTTCGGATTTTTCTTTTCTTATACGAATTCTTCTTTCTTTGAGAGGTACCCTCTTTTTTACATGTAGCTTAACATATTGCTCGTCGTATTTCTTTAATAATCCGTCAAGGTCTCCAATGGTTTTAGTAAGTTTTTCGATTGGAATGTCTTCGAAAAATCTATTTTTCTTAAATTTTTTCGCAGGACCCCCATTGTACACCCAACCTTCTTCTAGTTCTTGACCTACCATTGTAGACGACCAGGTGTTTAAAATACAGTTCTTTCCTATATGAGTGCCTGGCATAATTATTACGTGTGCGCCTATTCTGACGTTTTCTTCAATAACGGTTTTTTTAATGATTAAAAAGTTTCCTATAATAACTGAAGATTGAATTATAGCGCCCTGGCCAACAACTACGTTTTTACCGAACTCGATATATTCAGTATCCACCCAACCTTCAAAAAGCGAGTTAGAAAATTTTGTTTTAACTCCAAACATCTTAAAACAAATATTGTCTAAAAATGGAAAGGGAAATTTATGTGCGAGCCAGGTTGGCCACTTTTTAATTGTATTTCTAAGACTCCAATATCTATAATCCTTGTCTGCGGGATCCCTTAGAAAAACGCCTTCTCTTGGTTTATGAAAAACATTAACTATAATTAATAAAATTTTAGCAAATAATAATGCAGCAAATACGGTTGTGATGTACATTACAATAAAATAAAGAGGCAAAAACACGTAGAAATGAAGTGGTCTTATATCATCCCACAACATCTGCCAATACCACCAAATTTCCAATATCGCAGGAAGTAGGCTTATCCATATTAAAAAAATATACAAAAGCAAATACTTTTTCTTAGCCAGTACGGTTGCACAAAAAGGACCGACGCGCATTGAATTCGGAACGCTCATTATTTAACGCCTCCCTTTTTTCTTCTAAATAAATGTTTTTTATCTTCATCGATATTAACTTCGTGCTCTACTTCAATTTTTTCTTCTTCGTCAACATCTACTTTTTGTATAATATCTTTTCTCATTTCAGCGTATTGATTAGGCTTTAATTTTCTAGCAGGAATACCTGAATATATCCACCCGTCTTCTAGTTTTTGATTAAGAGTGGTAACTGATACCGCACCTAAAACAGTATCTTTTCCAAAGTGAGTTCCAGGGGCAATCGTGCTCTGACCTCCAACAAGGGAGAAATCTTCGAAAGTTATTCTTTTAATGATTAGATAATTACCTACCACCATTGAGCTCATTATAACAGCCCCTTGACCGATAGTTACGGTGTTTCCAAACTTAATAAATTCAGCGTCGCACCACGCATCGTTTAAGTGGCTCGAAAAATCCATATTTACTCCAAACCAGCGAAATGCTAATACGTCTAACCAAGGTAAAGGCCAGTTTCTTATTAGCCACAAAACAATTTTTTTTATTTCGGTTCTTAACCTCCAAAATTCAAAATCCGTGTCTCCCTTCTCAGTTCGGAATATTCCCTCTTTGGGAAGGTGAATTAAATTTATTAAAATTAACAGAAGCTTACTAAAAAAGAAGCAACTAATAATAAAAATAAATGTGAGCGCTAACAATAAAAGTGGTAAAAATAACAAATTAATTATCCATGGTAGTTTGCTTATAGTGTAGCCGTACCAAAAGGTGGCAACTATAATACCTGAAAACCAAAAAATGGGTATATATACTATTAAAAACTTAAGACTAACTCTGTTAATAGCAGAACTTGTAGTGAAATCAATATTAAAGTCAGAGTCATCATCTATGTTTTCAGAACCTTTATTTTCATCTTCTATAGTTTCAGCCATTTATCTCACGCCTTTATTCTTTATGTTTTTTTCTTCATTTTCTTCTGCTTCTTTTTTTATCCTCTCTAACTTTGCGTTTTCTTGCTTAACTCTTAACTCTTCAGCTCGAAATAAATCCTCTTCGCTCACTTTTAAGTAATTCATAATTTTCTTCTTGAATATTCTACGCAAAGGCAAGCCAAAGTAGTAATTATTTCCTTTTAACAGATTGTGCTTAGTTGCTGCTGCCATTGGCAATAAATAGGAATTATCTCTTAGTTCGCATCCAGGGGCAATGTTATTAAAACCCCCTAAAGTAACATTTTCTCCTAGCTTTATTTCAAAGTACACAATATTTCCGAAAACGCCCTCTACAAAATGGCTAGATAGCGCAGAATTAACCCCGATGTAGCAATTCTTTCCAACATTTACATTTCTATCCGTAACTACTGATTCTTCGAGCGTAGAACCCTTTTTAATTACGCTGGTTCCTACAAAATTAAAAAACCAATTTGCTAGCCAAGGAAATATTCCTTTCATGAAAGCATTTTTTCCATATTTAATCATAAAGGATCTTATATGGTACAAATTAGCAGTTTTAGAAGGGATGTTTCTTGGAATAATGCCATCTTTACTAGGTGAAATTTTTTCTGTATGTCTCCAGATAATTCGCGAGATCAAACCTATAAAAAATAAGTGGATTAAATAACTCACAATAAGAACTAACGGTAAGGCTAAAAAAGCTAGTAAAGAATCAAAGTTCGTAAAGACGACAAACAGGTTATCTTCCCCTAAAAAAAGAGGGATAAAAACTAATAGAACATACTCCATAAAAACAATTCCCGGTATTACATATGAACAATAGTATATAACTAAAAAGATACTCATATACCAATGGAATTGAAGTTCAATTTTTTCTTTAGCAACTTCACCATCAGAGTCACTCATATCAGGCGGTTTAATTTCGTCTAACATTTTTTACTACACCAATGTTATCGTTAAAATCAATTATTTTTAGTATTTGACCTTTCTAAATCGAATTTAATATTATTAATATAAATAATATTGTAATCAATTTCAATTTTTTTTTTAAATATGCTAACCAATAAAAAGACCTTAATTGTTAATTAAGGTTTCTATAAGTTGTAAAAACCGACGTAAATACATTAGAAAACCATAAGAGACGTAATATAGATTAATCGTTAAAAATTTAAACTAATTAGGTAATTGAATATTAGATGTAGAATTAAAAGAAATATGCAAGATTTTAACAGATTCATCAATCGCTTAATAACATTGAATCAATAATTTTATATTATATTATAACTTAAATTAAAAATTAGGTTAAGGCACTTAAAATTTAGATGTTTTTAATAACGCCGATAAAATTAATGTTTTAACCATTATCGCAATTAAGGAGTAAAATAATGACTGATAATTCCTTTTCATTAGTAGATTTGTATCCAAAATATGTAATAAACTCGAAAGGCGAAAAGAAAAAATTCGAAGTTACTAGCATAGCAAAAGTATTAAACAAAGAAACTGGTCTTGATATGCGCATTGCGGAAAAAGTTACAGAAGATGTAGTTCGAATAATTATTGGTCTAGGAGTAGATGAGATCACTACTAATTACATTAGAGAATTAGTATGTGTCGAGCTAACCCAACGAGGTTTAAATAAATACCGAAATCTATTCGCCCGAGCTATTAATTTGGAAAACATATCTTTCACATTAGACGACAATTTTATTGCTAAATTTATAGGGAAACAACCTGATTGGGGGCCTTTAGGGCACATCACATACAAAAGAACTTACGCTAGAGTTGTAGAAGGAGAGAACAGAAAAGAAGAGTTCTGGGAAACGATCAGAAGAGTTGTCGAAGGTTGTTATTCAATTCAAAAAGAGCACTGCATTAAGTTAAGTTTACCTTGGACCGATGCTAAAGCTCAGAATTCTGCTCAAATAATGTATGAAAAAATCTGGAATTTTAAGTTTTTACCTCCAGGAAGAGGTCTTTGGATGATGGGGACTGAGTTTATCGCGCGTCACGGCTCTATGTCGCTCAATAACTGTGGTTTTGCCTCTACCGATGATATTAACTTAAAATACTCGAAAGCGTTTCAATTCGTGATGGATGCGCTAATGTTGGGTGTGGGGGTAGGTTTTGATACGAAAGGAGCTGGTAAAATTACAATTAAAAAACCTATAGAAGATCATTTTACTTTTCAAATACCTGATAGCAGAGAAGGTTGGGTGGAATCGCTTAAACTTGTTATAGAAGCGTATTTTTTAGGTAAGCGTATTCCAAAGTTTGATTTTAGCTTAATCAGGTCTGCTGGTCAGCCAATTAGAGGTTTTGGAGGAATTGCCAGCGGTCCAGGACCTTTAAAGGATATGTTGATGAATATTCAAGAAATTTTAAAAGCTCGAATAGGTCAACCAATAAGATCACTTGACATTTTGGATATTATGAATCTCATTGGAAAATGCGTCGTCGCTGGAAATGTTAGGCGTAGCGCTGAGATAGCCTTAGGGGAAGCCACCGATTTAGAGTTTATAAAGTGCAAACAAGACAAAGAAAAACTATATTCGCATAGGTGGGCAAGCAATAATAGTATATTCGCGGTAAAAGGATTAGACTATTCTTTTATAGCAGATCAGATTTCTGTGAATGGGGAACCTGGAATTCTTTGGTTAGATAACGCAAAAGCATATTCCCGAATGGGAGATAAACCAGACTTTAAGGACAAGAAAGCTGCAGGCGTAAATCCTTGTGGAGAACAAACTTTAGAATCATTTGAACTTTGCTGTTTGGTTGAAACCTTCCCTTCAAGGCATGAATCATACGAAGAGTATAAAAACACTTTAAAGTACGCTTATTTGTATGCCAAATCTGTTACGCTCGTAAATACGCATTGGCAAGAAACTAACGCAGTGATGCTTAAGAATAGGCGAATGGGAATTTCACAAACAGGAATAATTGAAGCTTTTGTGAAATATGGGAGAAGGACTATACTAGACTGGTGTGATAATGGCTATAAATATTTACGAGAATTGGACGAGGATTATTCCGATTGGTTGTGCATCCCAAAATCGATAAAAATTACTACGGTTAAACCGAGCGGAACCGTTTCCTTACTTCCAGGAGTCCCTCCAGGAATTCATTATCCTCATTCAGAATACTATATTAGAAGAATTCGCATTTCGAAGAATTCTGATTTGATAGAACCCATTAAAAACGCGGGTTATCACATAGAGGACGATTCTTATTCTCCTAATACTATTGTAGTCGAATTTCCCGTCCACGAACAATTATTTGAACGTTCCAAGGACGATGTTTCTATATGGGAACAAGCGGAAAATGCTGCAGACTATCAAAAATATTGGTCCGACAACCAAGTATCAATTACGATTACTTTTAAGCAAGACGAGGCAAATCAGATTAAACACGTGCTAGAGTGCTTTGAAGATAAGTTAAAAAGCGTAAGTTTTTTGCCGATTAAAGAACACGGTTACAAACAAGCTCCCTACGAAGAAATCACAAAAGAAAAATTCGAGGAAATGGTTTCAAAACTTAAACCTTTAGATTTGGATAAAACAAAAGATAGAGCAATAGGAAGTAAGTTCTGTGATTCAGAGTCTTGTGAAATTAAGTATTAAATTAGTATTTAGTTAATTGTAATATCTTTTATCTTTTCTTAATGTATATCTTACTTAAAAATTGTCAATTTAAAACAATAAAATTATAAACTTCAAACAATATTTGTATAACTAATAAAATTCTTAAGAAAAATAGTCTTATTAAGAAAAAATTAAAAGCTATCTAAGAAATTTAATTTTATTACAAGAATAAAATAATGGAAGAGTGAATAAATATGGATAATGATCCAGAAGAAGATAAAAAAAAGAGAAAGGAAAGAGCGAAGGCAAGGGAAGTTCCTACGAAGAAAAAAGCACCTAAACCAAAAAAAGATGAGGAAGGTCAAAAACCCAAGAAAAAAATTGTTTACAAAAAAATGAAAGTTAATTTTTGGAGAACTCGTTTGCACGACGAGGAATTGGGCATACATCAACAGCTCAAATACACCGCAAAAACACGTTGGTTCTCTAAAAACTTCGATATCGAAGGCGTAATTTCAATAGACGGCCAAAAGAAAAGTATCATTGCTTTTAATAAGGAGCAATGGGAAGAGAGCCCGTTAGAGGAGAAGAGACTCGTGTGCCGTTATTTTACGATTATGGAAGAAACTTTGGACTCAAAGGCTAAAGGTGGTAATTTTAAAGGGGGTATAGAATTAAGTATAGCTCATTCTCTCGTTCAGAGTTTTGAAATTAAGCACGCCGGACCGGTTTTTTACGCACAAATCCCAGGAGTAAGAAGTTTAATTCGATTCGTAAGAGGATGGCGATTCATCGGTTCACGTTGGACGTTCCCCCTCCTTCCCGAAGAAAAAGGTGATAAGCTACAAATGGTTTTAGCAAGAGGAGTAGTCGGACCCGGGAGGAACTATAAATTTTTAATCGGAAAGAAAATAATTGCGAGAATAGATGGCCATCGTATACAAAAAGAGTATGAGATTGAAATCTACGACGAAGATTACGCAAAAGACAAAACTTTTATGCGCTACTTGATATTATTCGGGATGGCGTGTAACTTTATGGACGATGCTAAGAAAATAGTTAAAAAATTGTATAAAAAGATGAAATCAACCGGTACTACAGATTACAAGATGCCCAAAAGTGAGCTTGACCTTTTCCGCAACCCCAGAATGATGAGAAGGTAAAATTTACATATAATAAACTTTTTTATTTTTTCTAATTTTTTTTAAAAAGACTTTTACAAGAAGATCTACAATTTAATACTTATTTAAGAAGTAATAAAAAATTAAGAAAAAAATAGGAAAGAATCTTTTTTATTTTTTTTATTTTTGAGTTTAGCTCAACATTTTGCGTTTCCAAGACTTGTACGCTTTAGTTTCCTTTCCTCGATAAATCGCTTTTTTTCCAGTTTGCTTCGCGTAGATTTTTTGAAGGCTTTCGTCGTCTTCTCCCTTTAACTCTTCTCTTTTAATCTCTTCTTCGATTTCCTCTTCCTCTTCTATTCTTTTAACGCGTTTGAGCACGATAAAGACTCCATGATTCCAAATAGCAAATCCCAAATACACAAGCATTACAATAACAAATAACATTAAACCAACAAACAAAACCCAATTTCCAGGGTTGAAACTTGTTATGAGGTTTAACCACAAGGCCGCAACTAATTCTACGAAAAATGAAGGAACAATTACGATAACTAATGTTATGAGAAATAAATAAACACTAATTAGTGTTACTGCTATTAAAAGTCTTAGCGTTGTGTAGTCTTCGTACTTCTTGGCTAATACTCTATCCTTGAAGAGTCTCTGGCATAATCTTAGAATACCTCCTCGAAATAAAATATAAAATAGGACGAGTACAAACATATGTAATACGATAATCCCCACGATAATTAAAGCGATCCCACCAGGGCCCCAACTTGCTACTATTTCCCATACACTAACTGGGATACCTCCAATAATCGTTAACCAAACGCCTAAAATCGTGACTGCTGAAGAAACTATAATTGAGTAATAAATGAATTTAGCAATGCGTAAATCCCACGTTGAAAACTCGTCTAAGGGATTAGCCGCTCTCGTTGGTGCTTTTCTTGGTTTTCTAGGCATAATCTTTTCACTCTCAAATATTTTAAATTAGATTTTCAAATTTTTATTATTATATTATATGTATTTTAGTTTATTTGAATGTTTTCTATTTAATTATTAAATAATATGTGATTGATAAGATTCTAAAAATTAAAATTAATAAGGTGTTTTTAGTGAAGAAAAGCAATAGGGACATTTGACAGCGTCGGGTTTTATATCTTCTCCGCAGTAGGGACAAAAAGTATGCTCTTCTTTTTTCTCATCGGTTATTTCCGATGGCGCTTCTTCTTCTTCCTCCTCTTCGACTCTCTTTTTAGCTTCTATTTTTTTTCCAGCTTTTTTAAGAACCCTTTCTTTTGTGGTCAATGGCTCCGTTTTCTCCGTTTTCTCCGTTTCTTCCTCAAGTTTTTTATGTGGTTTTCTTGAAAATTCTACTTTTGCTCGACAAGTAGGACAATGAACCTTCTTCTTATTCATGATGTAAATGGCATATACAATACTCGCGATTCCTACTGTAGCAATTATTACAATCACCCATATTACTTTCTGAAACGTTTCCATTGGCTTTCTTACGGCGTAATCGATTTCTTTATCGCAAACTTTACAGTAAATGTACTTTGTCATAATTTTCCACTTATTAATTAAAATATATTAATTCTAATAATAGATTAGTTTAATTAAAAAAATTTCCATTATTTTAAGAAATTCGTTATTTCTTGATTTGAAAAATTATTACTTTACTCTTTAATAAAAAAAAATCTTGAAATCAATTAAACTAGTAAAATCCAAATATTAGAGCTGCAAAACTACTTAAAGTTAATGCTATAGTTAAAGCAATTATTAATTTATATCTGTATACTTTCTTCTGTTTGGCAATTAATTCTTCTCGCTTTATTCTTTCCTCCTTGTTATCTCTAAATAAACGTAGCTCTGAAGCCTTAGTTCTTCCTGCCATGGCTAGCATTGCCCCCTCTTTTTTATCGCTAGGAGTAGTAACAGCAGAAAATTTATACGAAATGATAAGATAAATAACTGAAGGGAAAAGAAGTAAAGCGTAACCTAATGGTTGTGTTGTTATAGCAGAAAGCATAGAATAGAAAAACATAAGTGCTGTAAATGTAAAGAATAAATTATTAAAAGCAAATGCTCTAATTAGATAGATATTAAATGGGTTCCGTGATATCCAGAAGAATAAAACAACAAACGCAAAAAGAACAACTACAATGACAAATATTAAAGAAACTATCAAATTGCTTAAAATAAGGATAGCAGTTAAGGACATACATAATGTGTGGAGGAATGTAAAAATTATATCTAGAATGTCATATTTGTCTCTTGGCAAATCATTCATACATTTCAACTATAAAATTCGATATATAAACATTGTTATTAAATTATTGAAATATCTTATCGATATTTAGCCCACGCATCCAAGTTAGAACACTACACCCAAAGATCCTCTTCTGGTTGGATTCAGTATATATTATATACATTTGAAAAATTATTACTTTACTCCTTAATAAAAACTTTTTACGCATATATCATTTTAATAGTTATATACTCGTACAGATTTTAAAAAATATGGAAAAGAATTTATTTTACATAGAAACTTACGGATGTACGTCAAATAAGGCAGATTCCAACATTATTTCTAATGTTTTATTTAAATCGGGATACACTGAAACAACGCTTGAAGGCGCTGAATTCGTAATCATTAATACATGTGCCGTAAAGCAACAAACCGAAAATAAAATAAAATCTCGTTTGAAAGAATTGTATAACACTTACAAAAAAGAAACAAATAAGTATTTCATCATCGCGGGTTGTTTGCCACATATAGCACCAAATTATATTGATGTGGTTAAAAAGATAATCCCAAACTTTTCTGCCATTATTGACTTAGATAATTTAAACGACTTTCCTTTAATTTTTCAAGATATCAAATCCGGAAAAACTAATCTCGTTTTTAAGTCCAAAAGATCGATTGATAAATCAATATTTTTAATCGAACACCCTAAAGAAAAAATTACTGGAATTTTACCGATTTCGGAAGGATGTTTAGGTTCTTGTACTTATTGCTGCGTAAAAAACGCCAGGGGTCGATTAAATTGCTATAATCCGATTAATATCGTAGAGAACGTAAAACATCAGTTAAAACAAGGAATTAAGCAAATATACTTAACATCTCAGGATTGTAGCACTTACACATATAATAACACGAGATTAGTCGATTTAGTTCGAGAAATTGTGCATTTGGATTATAAGTTCTTCTTAAGAATTGGAATGCTAAATCCAAGATTTATTGTTGATAATTTTGATCAATTAATTTCTATTTTCAAATTTGATAAAGTGTACCAATTTTTACATATCCCCATTCAATCTGGAAGCGATGCTGTTCTCAAAAAAATGAATCGTTCTTATCTAATTTCAGATATAGCGGAAAAGCTAAAAATTTTGAGGAAAGAATTTCGTTACATAACCATCTCGACAGATATAATATGTGGTTTCCCTGGAGAGTCCGAGGAAGATTTTAATCAAACTATAGATTTAATTAAATGGCTAAAACCCGAAATTCTTAATGTTTCTAAGTTTACACCTCGACCTGGAACAAAAGCTAAAAGTATGGAGCAAGTGAATAGTAAGATTATAAAAAAACGGTCCACCATACTTTCTAATGTCTTCCGCGAATCCTTGAGTAAAATAAATACTAACTGGAAGAATTGGGAAGGTGAGGTTTTAGTCTTACATGAAGGACTTAAACCAAATCAATCTTTTGGTAGAAATCTTGCTTATAAAAATGTGTTTGTAGAAGATTATACAGGAGATTTTGGGAAATTTGTTAAAATTAAA
>Ga0114923_10001410_pt1 | contig 16720 bp, 28 predicted proteins | sample SumtaG_FD_89578 | JGI IMG/M metagenome (GOLD analysis project Ga0114923, IMG submission 89578) | Deep subsurface microbial communities from Indian Ocean to uncover new lineages of life (NeLLi) - Sumatra_00157 metaG | ecosystem: Environmental > Aquatic > Marine > Oceanic > Sediment | place: near...
AAAAAAGATTAAAGTGGATCAAAGATATTTCTTTTCTTCTTGTCTATTGGCATAATTTTCCTGCCGACTTTTCCACCAAGTCCGCTTGTGCCACGAAACGTTTCTCCTAACTCTTTGATTGGTGTATCTATTGCCTTTACACCTTTTCCTAATCGCATAATTCTAGCTTTGTCAGCACGACCTACACCTGCTCTAAGAGCTTTTCTATTGAAAACCATTATTTTCTAAACCTCTTTAATGGCATTGGTTTTCGACCTGCTCTTTTTCTAAGCATTTGAGCTCGTTTCTTTCTTGCCATGTCGCCACGAGCCAAACCAGATCTTAGTTTCTTAACAGTTGTTGGCATTCTATCTCACCATGTCCAAACTTGGAAAATCTACGTTCGTGTCAGGATTGAAAGGATTTGATTTCTTCTGTGCTTTGCGTTGAACCTTACGAAGTCTTTTTGAAAGAACCATTAACTCATGTCAAATGTAGGGTTATATAACATATAATTAGGAAACTTCTATGAATCGTAAATCAATATTGTATTACTTGGGTGTGATAAGTGAAGATGATGACGATATTGACCTTTATGATTATCCGTGCTAACTACATCTGTACTACTGAAAAGTCAGATCCAAAACCCTTTCTGCTCTTTAATGGTAATGCTTAGCCACTGAAAAATCCTAATTGATCTGGTGGAGTAACTCTACCTCTTGCTCTTGCTCTTGCAGGTCTTTTGCCTACTTTTATTCCTGCTTTGATAATTGGATTTCCTCTTTGTGCTTTTCTTAATCCACGTCTTATTGGGCGACCATTAACCATTTGATCTTAAAAATAACTTGACTTATTTAAGATATTAAAGTCAGTATCATACAACTAATTTTAGGTATGGTTTTAATTGTATCAGAGAGTTCCTTTACACTATCACCGCTAGTCTTTACTATCACATCATAGACACCATACGTTCTTACTAATTCATAATCTGTTTTCATAACTCTTTTAAGGTCTTTTTCTAGATCTGTATCTGATTCACTGTTTATCATCACAAAAAACTTCATGTATTTCTTTAGTGTATTAGATATTTTAAGACATTAAAACTTGAATACTCTGTCATCTCGTGGTAATTGTCCTCGATTAAGATCCCTTTGTTCCTTCTTCGTAAGCCCAACTCTGAACTTTCTCTTGTTTTTAGGAACGCCACGAAGTTCCTCATCTATTGCTCCCAAGAATAAAAAGGCTAAAAGGACTAAGGTATTCCCCTTCCTCTAACTCCTACTTTTCTATGATCTAAGTGAAACTCAAAACTCTCAACATCTTTTCTATTTCTTGATAGTAAAGGATCATCACTTGCTTTTACCTTCTGTAATGTAATATCAACAAAAACATCTGGTGACTTGCTAAAGAATTTGCTACGTTTTTTTCGTTCTACCATTCTGAATCTCTACCCATCATTCCGTTTATTGCAGGACATTTTCTCTTAGATTGAGAACGTAAAGTCCTTTGCACGATTCCCCTTCCTGAAAGCGTCAGTCTTTTTAGATTGTCTATAACTTGGAATACCACCTTTAGAGTTATGACCAATGCGTTGATTCTTTGCATTGTTTGGAATCATAAAGTCACCAACACCAATGTCTAAACTTTTGGAATCTTCATTCTGTTCCTTTTCAGTTTTGCAGATATGAATATCTCTGTTTGCCATTAGAAACCCCCGTTACTTGACAGTGATTGAAAGAGTGATTTCTTTGGCATGTTGTGAACTTTCTTAGATGATTTTCTTTTACCCATTAGAATCCCCCTACTGTTTTTTTACCGAAAGCTTTCTTTGGTCTTGATTTTTTTGCCATTTAATTCACTACTCCCACACTAGCCACAATTCTAATTACTTCTGTAAAGGCGATTATGTAATCCATTAGAATCCACCAAACGCTCCTGAATCACTTGTTCTTTTGAAAATCTTTTTGCTTTTCTTAATTGCTTTTTTGTTGAGAACACCTTCACCTGTATCATCGTTGAAAAATTCATTAACATCTGAATCATCTGATTGAGTATCAAAGTCAGAATCCTCTAAGGCATATCCGTTGAAACCACCATTCAGTCCTTCAAAAATATCTCCCATTATACAAACCCCTTTGGATCTAGAACGTTATTAATGTTTGATGTTCCTTTTCTAATTGCAGATTGTCTTCGTTTTACAGTAGGATTTTTACCTCGCTTTTGTAATCTAGCTCTTCTGTTTCTATCTGCTTGTGCTAATGCTCTGTTTACGTTAGTTACACTTCCTAATCTTCTTCGGTTTACTTTACCATTTACCAATTCATATCACCTCACACATTGTAAACATTGAATGCTGATCCCCCAATTTGAACTCCCTTTCGTTTAGAACTTCGTTTAGCAATAGACTTTTTCTTTCGTTTCTTTGCGGATCTTCTACGAGTAACCGATGACAATTATTACAATCCAATTTGATTGAATGGATCATCTCTAGGTCTTTTGCTTCGCTTTGAAGATTCAATTCCTGAAAAGTGTGCAAGATCATCACCTGCGTCACCTATGGATTGTCCCTTACGTCCGAAACTATCTCCTAGACCTTTTGTGTCATTGATCTGTGCTGTTACTCTTTTCGTAGTTTTCCTAAGTCCACGTAACGCTTTTGATCTGTCTTTTGTTATTCTAGGCATAGCTAAATTGCAAATATATTGAAGTCACTACCGAAGTCGTTATTAAATTTCTTCTTAGAAGAACGTCTTGGTTGTTGTGTTAATCCTAAATCAAAAATGTTCTCATCACTTCTTCTACTTCTACTTCTACTTCTCTTTCTTGGTTCAACACTGTCAATGGTTCTTCCAACTGTTTTATCAACTAAATTAAATGCTAAACCTAATGCTCCAAGTGTAACACCTAGACCAACAATTCCTGTGATAGCTCCTACTGCACTCATATTACTCCCGCTCCGCCAAAGTTAAAGTCATTTCTAACACCTGATTTTCTTTTTGAACCTGATAAGTTTGGAAACTTGAACTCTCCTGAACCAAGATTGTCAGGAATTACTCCTGTTCGTTGTGCAAATTCTGTTCGTCTAACTACATTTACTGAAAGTGATCTTGGAGCTCCTTTCCTTAATCCACTTGAAATTGCTTTTCTTCCAACAGGAACAACACCTATTGAATTTCTTGCTCGTTTTCTAGAACCCTGTAAAAGTCCTCTACCTGCTTGTGTAATGGTTGCTCTACCTCTCGTGCCACGATTACCTGTGGGAACACCGATAGTTCGTCTTGCTAATTTTCTCTTTGGTCGTCCGTTAGCCATAATAATTACCTGCTTGGGAAACTCCCTTTCATTGATTTACTTAGTGACAAATTCATTCTCATAGCCTTATCGTGAGATTTAGTAGTTTTAATTACTTTTTTTCCCATTACGTTTCACCAATTCTAAGGTTATTTAAGATATTAGTCAAACACTTCTACCTTCGTATTTGGATCAAAGACATTCAGTTTCTTTCTTCGCCTAAGAGTTTTCTTCTTGATTACCACTCCATTTTCAATGGTTAGAATTTGCGTCTTTCCATTGTCTAGGATCTGCTTAATCTTCTTGACTTTACTTTTAGGCATACCAACCTATCAACCCATGAATCCCATTCTTCTAGCTTTTGATATTGCTTTACCCATGTTGAACTGTTTTGGTTCACGTCTATCATTGGGTGTATCTACTCCTGCAAAATCAAATCTTGAGGGATCAAAGGCGTATAAGCCAATATTCTTTGTAACTCTAGCTCTTGTTCCATTATCAACATCTTGTGCATGTTGTGATCTTGATCTATGAATTGCTGTTGCTACATCAAAGTCAGTAACCCTATCTACTCCACGACTTTTTCTTTTTGATTTCTTTTTTGCTACCATTATCTAGATTCCGCCACCCATCATTCCGCCACCTGATTTCTTTTTACGAGTAAGTTTGTGGGTTTTTGGATTAAACATTCTCATTCCTTTTGTTGCCATATTTACACCCCCAAGCTCCTAAAGCTACTGTCATTGATTACATCTGGATCTGTTTCAAAGATATTATTTGGTTGTCCACCACGTCTTAATCTTCGATTCTCTTTTACCAAATTCTTTCTGCCTTTGTCACGACTGTTTCCTTTTTTTCTTTTTCCGTTTGATTTTCTTGACACATCAATCGTTGGAGCTGACAAAGGATCAGCTAAAAATGCGTCACTAATGTTTCCTTCTGCTTTAATTCTAAGTGGTGTAGATTCAACTTTAGTACGTTGTCCTAAAAGATTTCTTTTTGTTTGAGCATTAACGTCTTCGGAAGTTCCAAATGGAATACCTCTTGATAATGAATCTAAATCCAAGTCACCTGAAAATGAAGGTATTGCTGAACCTTTTTTACGTCTTCGTTGTTCACTAAAGCCAACATCAAATCCACTGTTAAAACCATCGAAACTCATTATGTAGCACTCCTTCTTTCTTCTGCTTCTCGAAGTCTTTGAATTGCACTTGAACCAGATTCTCTTGGAATAGTGTCAGGTCTTCTTGGAGCGGGTAAAGCTAATTGCTCACCGTTAGAAACTGCTATTGCTCTTTCTTTTCTTACAGTTAATTCAGGTTGATTGAATGGGATTTGTGGTGGATCTCTTGTTGATTTTGTTTTTGATTTTTTTCTACCATCTCTGAATGCTGAAATTCTTTTCTTTGCTCCACGAATATTTCCAATTACATTTCCTGCAAACTGTGTATCAACATCACCAAATCTAGTTCCTGTACTTCTTTGTAACGGTGTTCTACCTTTTGATCTTGATCCTGCTTTTCTACCCCTACCTCTTGCTATACTTCCTCTACCTGTAACAGAAGGAGTTCTAACTTGTTGTGAACCTATTGTATCTAAAAATCCGCCACTCTTTCCGTTGGATAACCCTGCTCTTGATCCGATAACATCACCGAAATCTGCTCCGATTCCAAGTGAATCAATATTTGGTTCTGCTAATGAAAATGTGTCTATACCTAATCCACCGCCAAAACCCTGATCATCACAGTTAAGACAATCAAAATCATCTTTTGCTTTCTTGCCTTTACCTTTCTTACTCTTTCTTCCCTTACGTGCTGAACCAAAACTGCCATCACCAAAAACATTTGAAACATCAAAGCCGAAGTTTGCACTCATTCTAATTTCAATGCTCCTTCATTCATACGATCTTTACGCCATGTCTTAAAGAAAACTAAACCCATTGTTCCCACAGCTAATGACATAGCGAACATAAATGTAGCAATTAATGTAGCTTCTTCTTGACACATTATAAAATTTTGAAGGTCGTGGCTTATTTAAGACATTATTCGTCTAGATCGTATTTCTTGATAATTTTGTGAATTGCTATTATAACCACACCTAAAATAAAACCTGTCATTGTTAGCTGTAAAATCTCTAAAAGTCCACGTTGAAATGAATCTTCAAGACCGAACGCCATTACCCCACGACTTCCAACCTTTTCTTTTGTGCCTAGCAAATAATTCAATCTTTAAGACATTTTTACCAACTAACTGCTCTATTCTTTCATAGATTTCATCAGGCTTTCTTGAGTGTTCTCTAGGAATTGATTCAATTATTTGTCTTACACTTGCAGATTTTCTCTTTGGTTTTCCTTTAATTCCTAAGAGTACAACTTCGCCATTTGCTCTTGTCCAATTTCCCATGCCAATCTTGTATGTTCCTTTCTTTGATCTCTTTACCCAAATATGTGCAAATGTTTTGTAAGTAAAACCCCAAGCTTCCATGACTAAGAGAGCTTCTCTAATCATTGGTGGTGTAGCCCAAAGGAATAGAAGGGCATTCTTTTGAGCAATATCGTTTACGTGTAGATTTGCTATTTCATTGACACTCATCGTTGGATATTTGAATGAAGCTCCACGTTTACCCGCTCTAGCCTTATCTTTGTAATCCCATGCGGGATCAGCTAGTATGACATAGAACTTTCTGTTAGGGAATTTTTTGTATTTCATCTCTTTAATTGTTGTTTGAGTTCGTTGTTTACTACATTTGAAAGTGTTGCCGAAGGAATCCACGACTTTACTTCTTTTAGTTTGTCTTGAAGTTGGTGTAATACTTCATCTTCAAATTGTATTCTCACTCGGTTATCCTTCACTAACTAAGTCAATTAATTGTATCTTATAAAGATTAGTTTACCTGATCGTTAAAAAATTTCCTTATGATTGGCTTTTCCAAACACTCATCACATAATCTATAAAGATGATCCATGAAATAAAATTCACAGTATTTATTCTCACCGCATGAAAAACAACAGTTGAAGATCGGTTCTCTTAGGAATAGATCGTTTGTTGATATGATTTCTAGTTTTTGATTATTCAATTCCATTTCTTTAAGCTTCATATATTAAATCGTTTTGATATTCTTCTTCTGTAATGTAGAACTTCCATGCCATAGCTTCATCTGCTGAATTGATCTCACTTGGAACAAAGCAACCATAAATCTTGTTTGGTGTAGAAGGATCTTCATACACTAGATACTTGAATGTGTAACCTTTGATTATTTTATCCATAGCGTAAAGTTCATTTCCACGCTTTGATCTATCAATAATTCTTGCCTTTGTCTTTCTAAGAATATGTTTAACGCCAAGTCTTTCCATCTTCTTTGCTCTTTCTTCCACGTTTGCAATATTGATAACACGCATTGTGCCACCAAGCCCACCGAATATTTGAAACAATACAAAAAATAACGTAACAGGTAAAATTGCTATTACTATCCATGCTGTCTTTTTTGCCTGTTCACAATTTTCCATCGCTTGTTCTGGTAAGAAATCTGCTTCGCAATCTATTGATTCATCAACAGCAGAAAAAATCATAATGCCAATTATCATAGCAACCATAGCTCCAATTACCCCCATTAAGAAGGGAAAACTAAGCATTAGTCTAGCACTTGCCTAATCTGTTGTCCTTCTTTTGCGAATGGATTGTATTCTCTTTCGTGAACTACTGCGTACTTACCTGCGGGTAGTAGAACTTGATTGTGTTCTTCATGCTTAAGAACAGTGTCTTGCTTTACTTCAAGATAATCAATTTGTTTTGGATCTTCAACTACTTGTTCTTGTTCTCTTTCAAAACTATACAGTGGTCGTTCTAATTTTGCTTTCTTAAAGAGTTGAACAAGTCCGCCCATCGCCTGATGTAAGTTACCTGATTCACCATGAGCAACAATATTTCCTTCTATCTTTTGTGCTGAATGTGGTATGTAATCAACAGGTTTGAACATAATATCGCCCTGTCGTCTTAATGTTCTCTTTGGATTGATTGGAGTTGCCATGTGTTGTAAAGATTATAGGTGTCTTATAAAGATTAATGTTTTGGGGATTTACCAAATAGTTTTTTAATAATATCTGATTTCTCTTTACCAACAATACTTTCTAACTGTGTGATCGCTTCGCCAACATCACCTGAACCTAAGAACTTACTTGCAGAATTGAAACACATTGTCTTGACTTCTTCTGACGTTTTCATAATTTGTTTCTCAATATCTTTAACATCATCGTCAGTTAGATGTGGAGATTCTTCACGTCTTAAATTAATAAATAAATAATCTACCATCTCTTTAGGAAGTTTCTTCACTGTTTCTGATGTTTTCATAATTGAAGTTATGGCGATCCACTTTTCTTTTTCGTTAAAATCAGTCATGGGAAAAACGTCACCTTAACAAATGTTGCAACTACCATGACTAAACAAGCTCCCCAACCCCATTGTTCTAAAGTCCATTTTCTAACATCATAAACATCTTTAGCAATCTCTTTTGAAGTTTGAATAACAGGACATTCCATCTATTATAGATAAAATTGTTTGATTATAAAAGGATATTATTCATATTAGAATCCCACCACAACCATCACAGGTAGTTCTAAATAGTCTATCCTCAATCCTACCACAATTCCTACATTTCTTATTCATCAAGTATCGGTGGTAGTTGTAAGTTATAAAATGCAATAGCATGTTGAAGTGAACAAAATACTTCTGTGTCTTGATCCTTATTAGAAGTTGGTCGGCAAAAATCACAGTTACCTATGTTGAGTAAATCATCTATTGACTGTTGAGAATAAATCTTTGTCAAAGTTTCACTGTCTTCCCAACCAAAATTAGCAACTACACTTGCGTTGTAACCGCAACAACGCATAAGCCAATGTGACCATGAATGCCTGATAAAGTGTGAGGGATATTCAGTTAGATAGTAATCCTTAGTTCCTTTTTTAAGATCTGGTTCAGTCGATAACTCGCCTATTGATCTATAAAATGATCTTAAATTTTCATTGTATTCTTTCTTTGCTTTCCAATCTGCTTTACCAATGATTAACTTCTCTCCTGCAATTAATTTCCTAACAACAGTTCTTCCTTCTGGTGTCATTATTATCTTGTCAAATGCTCTCTCTTGCTTTTCTTCACGAATATCTTGACAGATAAATATCTCACAAACTACATTCTTGTTGGTCTTTGGATCTAAAACTTCTAGTATTTTCTTTCTGAATACAGCTTTACCATTCGCTAAAGTTTGGAATAGAGTATCTGTACGCCAACCTACTTCGTGATGAAATGTAAAGAGATCACCATGCTTTTCATTCATAGTTTTCATAAAGACCATTCCTTCCCTACGCTGTGTATCGCTAAGTTTTAGCCTTCCATACTTTCCCGTTTCTTCTGATACTGATAAGATTCCACCTACTCCTTTGGGTATCGGGTGTCCAAGTTTCATTCTAAAACTTCTTACAGCTTTGACGAAATGTGCTATTGAAACATCTTCTTTACTCTTTACTGCTTTTATATTCTTCTTGTCAATGTAGTAAGCTTCACCCTTTCTAAACTTCTCATCAAAATCTTCCATGAACTGTTCTACTTGTTCTAAAGGAGCAAGAAAGTGATCAGGTTGTCTTTGTAGTGTCTTGCATATCTTAAAGAGATTAGTAACTTGGTAAGCCCAACCTTTTACTTTGTCACGTTTCATTCTGTAAATCCAACGCTCTATTGACTTGTACTTGTCAAAATCTTCTTTCATTACATCAGAGTAGCCTTCTGCTTGTGATTCAGGTAACACTCTCTTTAGGTGTCCTGTTGGTAATCTCTCTAACTTACCTTCTTCAACTAAAGCTTCTAACTTATGATAAACAAAAGAACGAGAGCGATTAATTAACATCGCAATCTCTTTGATTTTTTTGTTATGTGGTGGTAAAAACAGTTCTAAGATCCTAACTTTCATTTTAAGATCGTCAGGATCTTCATCTATTGACATTATGGTTGAGGTTCTTCCTCTGGTAATGGTTCAGGTGGAATCTCGTAGATAATGTTGAATTTTGATATTCCAATATTGTCAAGCTTGTTTGCAATTATTTTTGCTTTATCAACAGGAACGTCTTTGGAATCTATGTCTTCGTAAAGAACGCATTGATAGTAAACTCTAATCAGTATTCACCCCCTGTTAAACATTCTACTTGGGGAAATGTCTTCATACATTTTCTGCAATATTGAGGATCTCCTTTTGGTTTTTCAGATCTCTCTTTGAAAATATAACGTAAACCGTATGTTAGGATCTTGCACTTTGGACAAAAGTATTTTCCCATAAGCTTGAATTATCTTTTAGATATAATAAGCCATCAAAAGAAATCCGTTAATCCGAATCCTTCGGCAAAGTTTTGTTGCCTTCTTCTACCTTTACCAACACCAAGTCTAGCTCTTGCTTGTTTTTCTTGTCTAGTGATTGGTTCATCATCAAAACCTAGAGCGTCCTCGATTGATGTTTCGCCACGTTCTGTTTCAACAAAGAACCCTAAACCAACTGCTACTTCGCCAAATGGTTCGTCAGCAATATCAAATAACCTTCCGCCAAGCTGTGATCCTCTCTTTTTCTTTGTTCCTCTTTTGCGTTTTTCTGCGTCATCAGGTGGGAAGAATGGTGAGGGTAATCCACCACCTAATCCGCTTGGTGTTTTGGGTATTGTTTCTTGTGGAAAGAATGGTGGCGTTGGCGTTCCTGTTGTTAGCTGTGGAATTACAATCTGCGGAGTTGTTACACGTTCACGGGGTATAACATCTTCTTGGAAGAATGGAGTTGTTACAGGTCTATCTCTAAATGGTTGATCTTGACGTGAAGGTTGTGGTTGTCCAAGAAATGAACCCTGATCAAGTGCTGTTTCTGTTCCTGCACGTTGGCTAGGAAGTTGTCCAATAATATCACCCTGAACTATTGCAAAGTCATCTCTTGCTCTCGTTGGCAATCTTACCTGTAATGGAACTGTGCCAACAGCAACTCTAGCTCCAACAGGAATTTTTGTAGGTCTTACTTTTCTTGTAGGTGTAGTGAACGCTTCAAAAACATCTTGTGTTCGTGTTCTTGGTGGTGGAGTTGGTTTTCCTTTTGCTAGAACAGTTCTTGGTCTTGTTGAAGGAGCAAACGGATTTAGAACATTAAAATCATCTTGTCTTTCAGTTGCTTTTCCTTTTCCTTTACCTTTTGGTCTTGATTTAGTTGTTATTCTTCCGCTACTATCAGGTGAAAGGAAATTAGATAAAGATCTTCCGCCAACTGTTCTTGCTCCAAATATTTCTGTTGATTGAAATGGTATTCCTTTTAATGTTTCTGTTGCTCTTGGTGTTGGAGCTCCAACTCTAATTCCTTCTATAATCTCTGCTCTACTTAATCTAGGTAATTTTCCTGTAACTATTGGTTCTTGTCTTACTGCAAATGTTCCGATTAGGTTTGCTAATCCACCTTTTGTAGAACTTGCGTCTTTAGTTAGAACTGATATTCCTCTTGCACTTGCTCTAATTTGTCCAAACTTTTCTGCTTCTGCTGTTGCCTTTATTGTTGCTTTTGGAATTTTTCCTTCTGAAACAAGTGCAAACTTTTTTCCTTTAACAGCTTTAAGTCCTGTTTTCTTTCCAATTATTTTCAATGAAGATGTATCTGCTCCTATTATGTTTAGTAGTTCAGGATCATCTAGGAATTTTGATCTATCAGGAATATTTTTGTTAAAGAATCTTGTTCTTGGAGCTTCTTTTACTACTCTTCCTGTAACAGCATTCTTAATCAATCTACTCTTTGTATCTACAATAATTAACGGAACTTCTGCTTGTTTCTCTACCTTAGCTGTAACTTTAATTGTTTTTCCTTTTAGTTTTCCTCTTGTCCCCTTTCTTGTAATTCCTGTGATAAGATCAAGTTCTTTCTCAATAAGCTTACCTGATTTTGTAGTAGTTGTTGCTACCACACCGCCACCTTTTAGAACTCTGATATTGCCAACACGTTTTCCAATTTGTTCAAAGCCCTGTAAGATTGCAAATCTTCCGTCACCAAGATTCTCAATTAATTGTGGTATTCCTTTTTTAGCCGCAGGTTGTTCTCTTGCTATCTTTTCTGTAAGTTTTCTTCCTTTAGATGTAGCAATTTGTTGTCCAACTTTTAGGATTCCTCGTCTTGCAAGATTACCTACTCCGCCTGTTGTTACAAGTAATCCTGCTTCAACAGCTCCAACAGCAAATATTGATCCTACTGCTCTTGCGGGATCTTCTTCAAACTTTGTTCCAATCTCTTTTTGTAGCTTTCCTGATTTTTCAAACCCTGCGTCAAAGTCAGGGCTTTCTCTAAAGTCAAATCCTAGTCCACCAAAACCGCCACTACCAAACAATCCGCCTGATACTTGTGCAGAAGGTCTTGTGAAAGTTTCACCTGCAACAGCGAATGGTAAGTCTATTGCTAATGATCCAACTTCTCTTGTTGGTCTTACGTCTTCATCAATAATTGATCTTAAATTCTGAATTTCCCCTGTAACTCCACCGCCAAAACTTGCAAATGTCCTATCAAAATCTGATAAACCTTCACGTTGTTGTTGCTCTCTTACTGTTGGTAAACCTGCGTCAAGTAATGCCTGATTAGCTCTTTGTTGTTCTTCAAGAGGAACTGAAAATCTTTCTCGTGGCGTGGCAACAACTGATATTGAATCTTTGGGTGTAGTACGTACAGGGATAATACGTGCAACTCTAGTTCCACCTCTACCAGAAACACTTCTCTGAACAGTTTGTTGGGTTGTTCTTGGGATTACTTGACGTGGTGATTCTTCTGCAAATGCAAGTGGTAATGGATTTAATGTTCTTTGAAAATCATCTCTTGGTGGTGTTGGTCGTGGAGTGAATCTAGTTGCTGTTCTTTCTATCCTTTCTCTTGGTATTGATCCTATTATTGTTGGTGTTGTAGTCACTCTTTGTGTTGGTGTTGGTGTTGGTGAAAATACATTTGGTGTTGGTCTAGGTGTTGGTCTAGGTGTTGGTGTTGGTGTTGGTGTAAATCTTGTAGCACGTTGAGTTCTGCTAGCTGTTGTAGTAACAGGAGTAGATGTTTGTGTTCTTGTAACAGTTGGAATTGATACCTTTGTTGCTACTGAAACTGAATCGGTAGGTTTTGGTGTAAACCTAGTTGCTCTTTTTCTAACCATTTCAGATCAACCAAATAAATTTTGTAATCCTTTAGGTAAACCACTTCTAAGAAAACTCCCACCCTCAGAAATTCCAGCTTGTAATATTGGATCACTAAAATCTACACCTTGAGCTCTAGCGGAAGGTAATGCGAAGAAATCAGTAACATTCCTTGTTAAACCACCTGCCACTTCACCAACTCCACCGAATCCAACTCCACCGAATCCACCTAAATCAATATTTAGTGCTTGAGCTTCACCACTTCCACCACCTCTACCAATATCTAATACTCCAAAGTCATCTCTAACTCTTGGAGTTCTAGGAGCTGTCGTTCTTGCTTTCGTTCCTTTCTTTGATCTTGTCTTTGTAGATCTTGTGGGTGTCGGACTTAGAACATCACTGATTCCTAAATTCTCTGAAAGACCAACATCGAAAATACTACCTTCACGTCTTGCAGGAAGGCTTGGGAAAAATGTTTCAGTTGAACTTGGTCTTCCTGTTGCTTGGACTAATCCACCTACTTGAAATGGAGTATCTCTAAGCAACTGTGTTTCTCTTTGTGTTGCTTCTGCTTGTTTCCTCTTTTGACTTGGTGTTAATTTCTGTCCTTTAGCAACCCGTTCAGTCGTTCCTGTGAATGCACTTCTAGTAGGAATAAACTCAAGTTGTCTTGGAGTTTGTGCTTGTTGGCGTTGAACCGAAACTCCAAGTCCTAAAGAGAATCGTGGCGGAGCTAGTGCATTTTGAGCTTCAATACTTCTACCTCTTTCTGTATTAAATGATAAAAGACTATCAGATAGTCTTGACAAGTCATCAACATTAGCTCTCTGTGCTTTTCTAGTTGCTGACTTGGTTGCTGAAATTGTTGCTCTTGCTGTATCAGCTTTTACCTTATCTTCAAACTTTCTCTCTTTGACTAATTTTCCACGTTGTCCTTTTGTTAATTTTGGTTTTGTTACAGGAGCTTGAACTGTTGTAAAGAATCCAACTCCTGAACTCAACTCCTGTTCAAATGTTTTAGGAGTTGCTATCTTCTTTTGTTTAACAAAACCTAACAACGATTGTTGAGAAGATCCACCGCTAAAGATTCCACCTGAATCTAAACCTGCTAACAGTGAACTAGCAAATCCAATTCTTGCACTCGTTGATCTTGCTTTTGTTTGTGAGATGAAATTTAATTGAGATGAAATTGATTGACCACCTGCTCTTGCTCCAAATGTTCCCCCTCTTGCAACTTGTTGTGCTTTTGTTCTTCCACCAAAATTAAACAATGGATCTGCAAATGGTGATGAACCTAATTCATCTGCTCTTGCTCTTTCTGATAATATTCCCCCAAATGAAGCTCTAACAGTTTGTCCATCTGCTCTTACACCACTACCACCTTTTCTTTTTGATCTAGCTGATAATGCGGTTTGTAATCCAAAATCTCTGAAACCCTGTGAAGCTCGTTTTTGTGCAGGAGTTTTACTAAGTCCTCTTGCTTTTCTTGTTGCAATTTGGCGGTTGAGTTCTTTTAGTCCAACTTGACCTGAATTAATAGCTCGTTCATTCTTTAGGAATCTTTCAAGATCAGTTTCTCTACTTGCCTTTTGTTGCTGTTGCTGAATCTCTCTAAGTAAAAGTTTTCTTGTATTTTTTCTTGTTGCAGATTCTTTATTGGATATTCCAACAGTTCTACCCCGTGTGTCCTTTATAGCTTCAAAACCTGTTAGGACACCAATATTTCCACCTTTGGCTACCCTAGAAAATACTTTAGCTTTTTCTACTTCTGCTGTTTTTCTTATCTGTGCAACCCTAGCTACTTCTGCTTTAGTAGCTTGTTGTCTTTTAATATCATCTTCTAATCTTTTCTGTTGAAATGCAACTACATTTGCACTTTGTCCTACTGTTTGTCTTGCTAGAGCTTGTCGCTGTCTTTCAAATCTCTTTTGTTCTTGCTTTCTAGCTTCTGCGTCAATTTCTGCCTGTTTAGCTCTTGCCTTATCTTCCAATACTTTTTTGTTAAAAGCTTGTGCCGCTAAAAGTCGAGCCTGATTGCTAAGAGATACCAAATTTAATCACCAACGTTGGCAGGATAGAAGTCGTCCACACGTACAGCTATATCCAAAGGAATCGCTAAATTTACACTTTGATTGCAATTAATTCCTACCAACGAATTTTAAGATCTGCGTGAGTTATTTAAGACATTATTGGACTAATCTACATCGTCATCAGGAATCCAAACTCTAAGACCGTAAAGGCGATAGTGCTTGGCAATATAGTTTAATTTAGTTAGTTTTGGTAAAGCTTCATTCCAAAAAGATACGTATTTTATGTCAATCTTGTAAACTTGTGAACCAAGTCCGATCTCTAAAGTAACAGGTTTCCTCGTTGGAAAAGAAGCCCAATCTTCTGCAAGCTGACCATATTCTCTTACTGCTTTATTCAAGACTTTTTCCAATCTTGCATAGTTATTCTTTGCAACTTTTGGAACATTATGTCCGCAACAAGTACAATCAAAGTTGTCATTTGCTACAACGTTTGCCTGACAATTCGGACAATGATGAACTTCTAGATTTGGATTATGAATTGAGATATGTCTTTTACGACAATCTTTAGGAACTACTTCTTGCTTCTTTACTAACTGTTGAGTTGTAGAACCTTTCTTCATCTAGTAATCTCCACCATAATCGCCACCGCCCTGTTGCTTAATCAGGTTTCCTAGTACGTTCTTTCGCATGTTTGGATTTGATACAGAAATTTGGGATTTATGTGTCGTAAGTACGTTTAACATTTGTCCTTTTATTGAAGTTGTACTTGTCAATGATTTTATGTAAATGTCCTGCATTCCTTCTGCGACTTCCTGTAATGGCTTTGGTAAAGTTGGTTGAATAAAAGTAAGAAACTCAATATCAATAACTGCGTTTGGTAACATCTTAGTTCCGAATAGTGTTCTGTAAAATAAACGATCAGGCTTTTGCTCACTAGCCTGACCAATCATTCCATAGATTGTTGATAGTTGTTCACTCAAGCTCCTAACTCATCTTTGCGTCAGCACGTATGGTATATAAAAATACCTACGTGATTAAAGTTGGTTAGTTAGAGGGGAAATCCAACCTTTGCTTATAGAGTTGGTAGATCACGATACCTATTGCTAGGATTAACAGCGTAATTCCAACGAATAATGTCTTTTCACTGAATGTGAATAGTGTTGCGATACCGATCCCGATAACACCTGTCATCATTGTACTAGATGTTCTAAGCCAAATTACCCCAATAATTAATCCCCAAATAACGATCAAGAAGAATTGTCCTGTGTTTTCACCACCGAATGAAAATGCCGCAAAAAATGGTTCTAACATAGCGTCTAATGGTGAAGCAAATACATCGCATGTTCCTAACTCAAAACATGCGGGATTAGGTGGAGCGTCAATTCCTGTTGTTACATTTAAGACGGGAATTTGTCCGAATGCTGTTGGAAAAATAACTGTCACTAAACTTCCCTTCCCATCAGGATTTGGTGAAAACATGAATAATGCAAAAACCCCAACTAACAATAGGATAGTTGTTTTACTCATCATCATCTCTTGGCATGACTAGGGTTAATTAAGACATTTTAAGATCTCTAGATCTTAAAGAATAATCTTACTCCCATAATGAACTCTGCGGGTTTACTCATTCTCTCAATAAAGTCGGCTATTGCGTCTAGAATTGTTCCAACATTCATCACTAGGATTGCAAAACCGATTACTGCTCCCATAATGATAATCATCGGAAGTGCGGCTTTCACATTTGGTGACATGCTCTCTATTGCCTTCTTAGCTTGGTGAGCTTGCGTTAGTAGAACTCTGATAGAAGCAGGATCATACGCACGATAACCCATCAACCATTTTTCAGTTGCCAAGTCTATCGCTCCACCGCCCTTTTCTTTTACAACATATTCTAAAATTTTAAGAGGATCTGAAAGGTTAGCTTCTTTGATTGCTACATCTATTTTCTGCATTTCTTTAACCAAGTCACCAATGTCATTCTTGCGATACATCTCCTGAACCTTCTGTAATGCAGGTAGTGAAAGTGGTTTAGAGTTTGTTGCATTGAAAAGATATACTGCTTGTTTGCCAACTCTGTATTCATACTTTGAATCTAACTCAAAAACTCCAAACTTTGTAATGAAAAACTTTCCAAGAATCTTCTTGATCTTAACTATTTGTAGATCACGATCACCTGTCTTAATTATAGCAATAGGTCTATTTGACCAGATAATTTCTAAAATAGGGAAGTTGTCCTTTAGTGCGAAACCCATA
>Ga0114923_10001411_pt1 | contig 16698 bp, 12 predicted proteins | sample SumtaG_FD_89578 | JGI IMG/M metagenome (GOLD analysis project Ga0114923, IMG submission 89578) | Deep subsurface microbial communities from Indian Ocean to uncover new lineages of life (NeLLi) - Sumatra_00157 metaG | ecosystem: Environmental > Aquatic > Marine > Oceanic > Sediment | place: near...
CCAACTGCTGTGTTACACAGCCGGGGTGGATGGCGATATTGATACCTAAGATACTTAGGTATTCTTTTATACAAGCTCAGAATCATCAATGCGGGGATTGGGCCTTAGCGGATTGGTCCGGTGTTCTGAGCCAAAGGAAGCAGTCCTCGGGGATACGGGAATTTGGTGAAAAGTTGCAAAACTTATACAAAATGTTGCCAAAGGTTTGAAAAAGTTGCAAAGACGGGCAAAAAGTGCTTTATAAGCACATAAATAGCGGTGCCTTAGGCACGTAAATAATAGGTGGCGAAAGAAAGCTGAAAATCTTAAAATGGGGCGCAGCTTATTATTTTCAGTTTATAAGAGAATGGTTTTTGAGAGAAGCGAGTTTCATAGAAAACAATGAGGAATAAACACTTTATAAAGAACTTTATAAAAGTTGCCTTGGTAATATCATTTTTGTTTTCTTTCATTGTTGCACTGCTATTTGTCAACTTTGACACTGAGATTGCCGAAATCATGGACCACCCTCTGGCTTCAAGCAAACTGTCTTTATTAGATAAGACATTGCTTGTTAATTATACTACGGTCCTCTTTTTTCCTATATTATTGCTGGGTGTGGTTTTACTTTTATCTCTCTTTTTATTAGTTGTTACATTTTTGAAGACAAAAAACACGTTTTATGAAGGTGTTTGGCCATTTGGCATGTTAGCAGCGACCCATTTTGTCTCGTTTTTGTGTTTGCAGTTGCTGCACAGCCGATTTTTGTCCAATCTTTTACTGGTTCCTTTTTATTTTATTCTGCCAATTATAATCCTGTTCAAGCACAGAGAAGCTTACTTAAAGCAAGAAATGAAAAAGCTCATTCTGTTCATAGGCGCCGTGTTTGCAGCCGTATGCATATCGGCTAACAATACCAAGTTCGTTCCATCGCTGACAAAGGAAGTAATTGAGTTGACTGTTATCGTTTTGATAACAGTGGGGCTATTGACAATACTCAGTTATAATTTTGTTTCCAAACCCTTATCCGGTCTGTATCAAAAAGCAAGATGGTTAAAGAACACACGAGCAATTCGTCTCGTTTTCAATTTTTTGATTGCTTTGGTATTATTACCAATCATCATAAGCAGTTGTGGGTTTTTATGGGAAACTCAAAAAGCAGCCATCTGTTACAGGGATATCCGTTCCGATACCCGGGCAGGTATAAATGTGATATTAATTGTAATTGACGCTCTAAGGGCCGACCATCTGGGATGTTACGGCTATGAAAGAAACGCGAGCCCTCATTTAGACGCTTTGGCAAAAGAAGGAGTCTTATTTGAAAATTGTTACGTTCAGGCCTCATGGACCAAACCTTCAACTGCATCACTGCTAACGTCATTGTATCCTTCTGTACACCAAGCAATATTTCCTGGAAGCGCACTGCCTGAGGAGACTGTAACCTTAGCTGAGATACTTAAGAAAGAAGGTTATCTTACGTACAGTTATGTCGCGAATGCGAACCTGAAAGCGATATTCAATTTTAATCAGGGATTTGATTTCTTTGACGACTATTTAATGCGTGACAAGTTATGCTATGCGGCGATGCGGAATTTCCAGAGCAGTTTCCCATTTTTAAAAAGAATAACAGGGAAAGATTTTTGCTGGAGCGACAGAGACAACGTGAAGCTGGCAAATAAAAGAATATTGCCCTGGCTGGAAAGATACAAAGATGAAGACTTTTTTATGTACCTGCATTATTTAGATCCGCATGACCCTTATTCGCCTCCTCACCCCTACAATAAAATGTATCCTTATGTTGAAGGAGATACAAATTCAGAAAACATTTCCTTGTATGATGGAGAAATACGGTTTGCTGACGAGCATATAGGCAGACTTTTTGAAAAACTTAAATTTTTAGGAATCTATGACAAAACATTAATTATAGTAACTTCGGACCATGGTGAAGCGTTTGGGGAGCACAATGACTACATCCACGGACACACTGTGTACCAAGAGCTATTGAAAGTACCTCTTATTATCAAATACACAAACCATATACCCAAGGACAAAGTTATCGAGGAACAAGTTAGAAGTATAGATATTATGCCTACTATATTGGATATTGCGAATATACCTTGTGATATTAATTTGGAAGGAAGCAGCTTATTAACTTTGTTAGATGGCAAGAAGCAGATGAACTTTTGTGAATACATTTATGTTGACAACAATTATAATGAAATCTATGTTCTCGAGGGACTGATCAATAATGAATGGAAATACATTTATACCAAGAAATCACTGTTGCGAAATGTTGAAAAAATGGGCCATGAAGAACTCTACAATCTGATAGACGACCCAAAAGAATTGAACAACTTGACAGAACAAAAAGCCGAAATTTTAAGGGTTATGCGAAACAAGCTGGATTTTTACAGACAGCATTGCGAGAAAAAGGCAATATCACCTTCGCAGGTAGAGTTAGACGAAGAAACAATTAGAAATCTTAAATCACTAGGCTATCTGCAGTAGTTTAGTCGTGAGCGAATTAAGACCTGTTACATATATGAAAAGCAAACTTCTTTTAATATTTCCCGCCTGGTGTTCAACCTTTGGTGTATTTAAAAAGGTGGCGAGAAAATCATCCTCGTTTCCGCCATTGAATCTTTGTTATGTTGCTTCAATAGCAGAAAAGTCACACTGGGAAGTAGAAATAATCGATGCGACATTTCCGCAGGAAATACTATACGCAAAAAAGAGTGAAAAGGCAAAGAAAGAGTGCTTTATAAGCACATAAATAGCTGGATCCCCGACTACGAATTTCGGGGACAAGGGGGCTGGGAGGCAGGCGAGTCGGCGCAGGATATTAACTATTTAGAAAGCTGATTTATGTAACCGCCCTACATAGTCCCGGAATTTGTCGCCGTAATGATTCTGCAATTTTGACCATATTGCCCAAACCCGGTCAGAATCAACCCAGTGAAGCCGTGCCACGCTGTGGCAGACAGCCGTGAGTCGGGGAAGGCGCAGTATAGGCAGCGGACGCCGTGCGCCCTCAATTAAGGAGGGACTTGCGCAAATGGTGCGAAAAAAGGACTTGATTCTCGATTCCAGATGCTCGTAAGTCGTTTTCAGCAAGTTAGTAAAAAAAAATTTAGTTTTTGGGATTTTTGGTTTCAGGTATATGCGCATTTGATTGAAATTTAGCCACAGAGGGCACAGAGTTAGTGAGGGGTGCCACCACCAAAGATTAATTGGTGCTATTTCTTATTAGATATTTCTGAAAAATTTCTTTACAAAAGAAACAAATCAATTAGATTTTTAAATCATAAGATTGTGGAGAGCAAGTAATGAAAGTAGCTTTGTTAGTCCCGACGTTGAATGAGATTGAATGCGTAAAAGTGATTATGCCTCGGATAAAAAGACAATGGCTTGATGAAATTGTCTTTGTTGACGGCAATTCCACCGATGGAACAGCCGAATACGTTAAAGAGCAGGGCTATACTTTATTCTCAGAGAATGGGCGAGGGCTGCGTCCTACTATGCTGGAGGCGTTAGATAATATTGAAAGTGATGTGATTATCACCTTTAGTCCTGATGGTAACTGCATTCCAGAATTGATTCCCTCGTTAGTTGAGAAGATGAAGGAGGGGTACGACGTGGTAATTGCCTCTCGTTACAGAGAAGGGGCAAAAAGTTACGATGATAGTCTGATAACAGCATTTGGCAACTGGATGTTTACCAGACTTGTTAATCTTTTATACGGCGCCAAATATACAGATGCTATGAATATCTATCGTATTTATAAAAAGAGTCTTATCAAAGAGTTGGATATGGACAAGGAAATTACCTATTCAACGCCTGAGAAACTGTTCCGCACGGGGATATCGTGGGAGATTATACTGTCTATCCGTGCAGCCAAGCGAAAATTAAAAATTGCCGAGATTCCCGGCGATGAACCGGCAAGGATTGGGGGGGAAGCAAAATTAAAAATCTTTCAGTGGGGAGCGGCATACCTTTTCCAGGTGATAAGGGAAAGATTCTGGTGGCTGTGAGTTTGGGTAATTTTGCGATGAAACTTCTTTTAATATTTCCGGCGTGGTGTTCAACCTTTGGTGTGCTTAAAAAGGTGGCAAAAAAAGTGTCTTCGTTTCCGCCATTGAATCTTTGCTATGTTGCTTCAATAGCGGAGAAGTCGGGGTGGGAAGTGCAGGTAATTGATGCTGAATTAGAAGAATTAAATACCGGAGATATTCTCAAAAGGATTTATGATTTCGAGCCTGACCTCATTGGTTTAACAGCTACAACTCCTTTTTTTCGGAGCGTCTCAGAGCTTGCTCAATGTATTAAACAACATTTCACCATACCTATTATCCTGGGCGGTGCACATGCATCGCTGGCACGAGAGCAGGCATTTTTAAATGTTTTTGATTATCTTTTTATAGGTGAATGCGAACGACATCTGGCGGACTTCCTTGAAAGTTTTGCCCTGGGTAAGCACGGTGAAGGCATCCCGGGAATTATGAGTCGTGAAAATGGGAAAATCATATATTACGGAGACTCAGATAGAATTGAAAACCTTGACCATATTCCATGGCCTGCACGACACCTGATTCCGTACAAAGAATATTACACTGGAACGCTTAAAGGAAGAAAGAATTGTACCTCTCTTCCTATGAGTCGCGGCTGTCCTTTTAAATGTGTATTCTGCGCAAGCGACCTTTACGGCAATAAAGTCCGTCGTCGGTCAGTAAACGATGTAATACGTGAAATTGATTATGTTGTGAATGAATTGAATATCCCGCATATCTATTTTATGGATGATACCCTTACATTAGACCGTAAATATTTATTAGCACTCTGTGATGAAATAGGGAAACATAAATTAAGATTTACTTTCGAAGGCAGTACAAGAGCTAATCTATGGGACGAAGAATTAGTACGTCGATTAAGAGAATGCGGCCTTATCCGCGTAAGTTTTGGACTTGAAACTACCGATCCGAAGGTTCGGAAAATAATTAGAAAAGAAGTCCCGCTTGAAAGTTATATTGAAGCAAACAGGCTGAATAAGAAATATGAAATTGAAACAATAAACTCGGTAATGTTAGGGCTACCTGGCGAGACTCTTGAAAGCATGAAAAAAACGGTTGATTTCTTATGTAAGGCGCGTGACATACAGCATGCCACCTATGGTATTGCAATGCCGTATCCGGGCACAGAAATGTACCGCATGGCACAAAACAACCAATACGGGCTTAAGTTATTGAGTGAGGACTTTGCGGATTATCAACGTTATGGATCGGCTGTTATGGAAGTTAACGGTATAGAACCTAAAGAATTGGTCAAGTTGCAAAAATGGGGTTTGATTAGGATATATTTTTGCTGGTGGCGTATTTGGCCGATGCTAAAACGACACGGCATGAGATCACTAATTTTTCCTTCTATTGATGCTTTAAGCTTTGTTCTGCGTTTCGGATTCTCAAGATTTTTCCGAAAGACGATTAAAAACCAAAATTGCTATATAAACACCGTAAATGGAATAGATAAAACAACTGAAGGCGGGAAGGCTTGATGGGGTATTTGGACATTGATATTTAGACATCACATTTATCAGGAATGATGGGACCGACGAAAGACAAATTTTTTATCGTTATAGGGATAATTCTTATAGTTGTTAGTTTAGACTGTCTGTACAGTCAGATGGTTGTCTGCGAGCCAGAAAGTAAGTTCGAGAAAATCAAACGCAAGTTTTACCTAAGGGAAAATAGAATAAGTGTAAATTTTGAACTTTCAAAAGATGCTTATTTTCTACGGATAAGACATAAAATTGACAAAAACAGAGGGAGGGAGATTTTCTTTAATGGGATTAAGTTTACAGCCAATATATTTCATTATAGACGTGAAAGAGCGGATTTTGAGACAAGCTATATACACCTGCCCAAGGAAATTGTTAAAAAGGGCAAAAACAGCATAGATATAAGCTTCTTCAATAATCCTCCCCCCCCAGATATATATGTTACTCTTGGGAACTATCGAAAACACACAGGTGGTGGAACCTATATTTTATTTTCTGATTCAGCACATCTGCCTACTGGTAAGGCCTTCCTTGGAACCACACCTTTTACTAACATTTTAATTTTATTGTCATGGATAATAGCTTACTTTCTTGGAAGGGGCGTGTTTGTCAGCAAAGATGGAATTTTTCTTTACTGCCAGAGATATCTATTATTACTGTTTTTTGCTTTATTAACGTTGTTTTTGGCTGGATGGATAAGTGCTAATTCAGGTTATAGAGTGGTACTTACGCCCTATTTTTTCTGGGAATCTACCTTTATTATTTTGACCCCTTTTTTTGCTATCGGGGTTTATAAAATATTAAAGCGTTCACCAATCTTTTTCTCAAAAGCAGCGGAGTTTTGTTTTACAGAGAAAAAATTTAATATTCGAATAAGTGCAATCTTTGCTTTTTTGATAATTATTTTAAATCTCTGGGTCTACTGGCCGAGTTTTTCTCACCTCTTTCGTCATGACGAATGGTTTCTCTTTTTTGTTTCTAAAGAGGAAATACCCAATCTTCAAATGCTGATCGGGCATATCGACTGGCAGCTACGCATACCTGTGGACCGTTTGGTTTTCCGTCCCCTTTCTCGAATCCTGTTAACTCTAAACCGCGTGATTTTCGATGTTAATTACGTGGGGCCACATATTATAACGTTTATAAAGCATATCTCTGCCACCTTTTGTTTGTGGTGGTTGATGTGGCAATGCAGTCATAGATGGGTTACCGGCCTGTTTGCCTTATTGTTTTCCGTTTTGGTTGTAAGTGTGGACCCTGTAGTATGTCCACATTTTGATGTATACATAATGACGACTATTTTCACCATTTTAGCAGTTATTACATTCCACAAAACGATATACAATCAACTGTCCGTGCGTAAGGGTTTTGCTTTAACTGCGTTGCTGCTCTTTTTGAACCTACTAACTATCGAACTTGGATTTCTTCTGCCCATTTGCTTCTTTTTAGCATACTGGGTTATCTTCCGGGATCGCCGTGAAACAGAGATTAGAGAGAAAGACAGATGCAGCTGGTTTGTATTTTTGCTGCCGATGTTCTTATGGGGGGTACTTTTTTCTATACATCTTTATTTTGCGTATCCTAACTTTGCAATGACCAGTCAATCTGACGCAATAGGCCTATGGATGCCCTTTGTTAATGTGGGAAGATTTATATTGACATTGATTTCGGGAATATGTTTCCCTGTGTTTGTCAGGATAAGGTATCTGGATAAAGTGTATTTTCGAGTTTTTGGTATTGGTGTTGTATTAACAATTTTGTTGATATTTTTTTGTATTCGATTTAGGAGAAAGATATTCAGGACTATGACCAAAGAGACTATATTCGCGTTGATGCTGCTTTTTTCTGTTTTGGTAATTTTTTGCTTTGGGCGTGCTTCATATGTGCATGCGACATTAAAGCAGTTTATGTTAGTAAGCGGTTATGCTTATTGCGCCGGCGCCCTGATTATTTTTGTGATTTACACAATTCTTGACTTCAATAAGATTTTGCAGAATAGAAAATGCAGTCTTTTGCTGTTGTTTATCTTAGCTTTTTTGATAGTCAATCATGCTTTCAAGACACGTCTGTCTGCTACAGAGATACAAGGACATACAGAACCTTTAAGAACATATTTTGATTCAGTTAAAGATTTCGTTGCGGTTCATAAAGATGAGGCTGATTTTTCTTTCAAGATAATCGACCGTCCTCCCAAAATAACGGTGTTTCCCTGGTATCACGAGACTTGTATCGATAGTTTATTTCACCGCTATATAGATAACCAAAAGCCTAAGTATTTACTGGAATATGATTATGATGCGGAGAATCTTAAATATTCTATTTATAATCAAGACCCTCAGCCAATTATAAGTTCAAGAGAGCCTGTGGATTTTGCAGAAAATGCGGATTATGTGAATCCTCTGGGTATACAGTTTAAGAAGGTATCGGGGCAAGGATATGATTTTTTAGTGGGTATGTTTGAGGTAACGCAGAAGCAGTGGCAGGACGTGATGGGTTATAACCCGAGCAGGTTTAAAGATGACAGCCGCCCGGTAGAAAATGTCTCTTACAATATGGTCCAGGAGTTTATAAAACGCTTGAATGAAATTGAGGGTGGTAATTTATATAGATTACCAACAGAAAAGGAGTACTTATATTTGCTCGATTTGCTTATAACTAATCCCGGAGGACAGGAAAAAAATATTGGTAAATATGCATGGTTTAAAGATAATGCAGATGCGATCACTCATCCTGTTGGCAGCCTTGCTCCCATAGTTACAGGATTGTATGACGTAATAGGAAATGTCTGGGAGTGGACGGAAAACCCGATAGATTATGACTCAGAAGTTAAGCCTCTCAAAGATAATCCGCATATCTGTTTTGGTGGGAGCTGGCGGGAGGGAGATACAAACCTATACGATTTAAAAACGAATTATCCGCAGGACTTCCGGCATGAGCATCTTGGATTCAGGCTGGTAAGGGAGATTAGAAAAAACGAGCAGGATGAGATTTATTGAATTTGTGAGGGGCCGGCTGTGAAGTTGAACTGGGCTTTAATGGAGAATAACATCACCAGAGAGGACCTAGATGTTCTGATTGAATTTCTCAAGGGCGGGCCGCACCTTACACAGTCGAGCAATGTTCAGGCTTTTGAAAGTGAATGGTCTAAGTGGCTGGGTGTAGGATATAGTGTATATGTAAATTCCGGGGCATCAGCGAATCTTGTGACGATGGCTGCGCTGAAGCATCTTTATGGCGGTGGGGAAATCGTTGTTCCAACACTGACGTGGGTGTCGGATATTGCATCAGTACTGCAGAATGGTTTTACACCTGTTTTCGTTGATATCAACCCGCGGAATCTGTGTATGGATGACGGGCAGGTAATCGAGAAGCTTTCTGATAAGACAAGAGCTGTATTTATAACCCATGTACAGGGATTTAACGGATTGACGGACAAGCTGATTTCGACACTTGAAGGACGGAATATCCCGTTGATTGAAGATGTATGCGAGTCTCATGGTGCGACATTTAAAGGTAAGAAGCTGGGGAGTTTCGGCCTGATATCCAATTTTTCCTTTTATTTTGCACACCACATGAGCACGATTGAGGGGGGGATGGTTTGCACCAATGACGAGAGCATATATGAAACAGTTCGTATGCTGCGCTCTCACGGTATGGTGCGTGAAGCAACAAGCAAGGAAGTTAAGCAAAAATACATAGAAGAAAATCCTGAACTCAGTCCTGATTTTATTTTTGCTTATCCTGCCTATAACGTTCGTAACACGGAGATTGGAGCTGTTATAGGCCGAAACCAACTTAAACATCTCGATGAAAATAACGTTAATCGCAAGAGGAATTTTGAAATTTTTCTAAGAAATCTGGACGGTGATAAATACAGAACCGACTTCGACCTTGAAGGAAGCTGTAATTATGCTTTTAATCTGGTAATCAAGAAGGCGAACCCGGAGTTTCGCGATAAAGTTGAAAAAGTGTTCAGTGATACGGGTGTAGAGTTTCGTCGGGGCAGTTCTGGCGGCGGCAATCAGCTCAGGCAGCCGTACCTTAGAAAGATTTTGCCGGATAAGGAATGGGAAAAGTATCCGGAAGTGGAGCATATCCATTTCTATGGATATTACATTGGCAACTATCCTGAGCTTGAGGAACGGAAGATTCTGAAACTTTGTGATTTACTAAACAAAATATGACAGGGACTGGAAGTATAATTAATGCCAAAACAAAATTATAACAACAAGAACACAAAAAAAGTTTTTGAGACTGTATGGTTTTCGATTGATGAAATACCTTCTTCGTCAAAAGAACAGCCGTATTACAGTATTTCGTGTCCTGACTCAGCTGTTATACTTGCTCAGACACTTGACTATAAGTTTATATTGGTTCGCCAGTTTCGGCCGCCACAGAACGAGTACACCCTTGAACTTCCATCCGGATATGTCCGGAAGGATGAATCCCACGAGGAGACTGTTCTGAGAGAGCTGCAGGAAGAAACGGGTTACTGCTGCAAAGAAATAACATATTTGGGCGGATTTAAGATTTGTCCAAGTCGCATAAATAACACGATACATGCCTATTATGGAAATAAGGCGGAATTACTGAAGAGCAAAGATGACAGCCATATAGAGGTTGTTTTGGTCTCGCCGGAATCTTTTGAGGAATATATACTGAATGGAACGTATAACGAGTCAACAGGAATAGCCGTGTATTTCATATCAAAAGCAAAATCTTTGTTTAATTCTCTATGAGTTAAGTTTCACCATGAAAGATTTTTACTTAATTCTATAGATTTTTTTTGAACATAAAAGGTATTAAAAACAAGGCAAGATAATGTTTGGATAAAGCCAAGCCTTTTTAGGCAAAATCCCAATATGCTTCCTGGCAATTTTTACACGATTACCTATTTTCTACAGGTTTAGGTGATATTTTAACTTGTCCACAAAAAGTACTGAGTTTATAATTAGTAGTGTATCGCTGTTCCTATTGTAGAATCTTATACAAACATAAGGATGTGTGGGAAAGAATAGATCATGTTACGTGTAGGCTTCATACTGCCCCCTGATAGTGTAAACTTTGCACCTTTTAGAAATCAACCTTTAACTGTTCTTTATCTCATGTCAATACTTGAAGAAAGGCTCGGAAATAAAATTGAGTTATCCCTGATAGATTTGCGAGGAGTCGACAAAAAATATATCAATTATCATATCCCCGCAATGGATGTTTATGCTTATACGGCCATGAGCCCGGAGTTCTCCACTATCTGCAAGATTCGAGACGTAATTCGCTCTATCTACTCCAAATCTCTGCATATAGCCGGAGGCCCTCATATTATTATCTTTAAGGAAAAGACTTCGGAAGGATTCGATTCTATTGCTATCGGAGAAGGTGAAGAAATTATCGGTCAAATAATTAAAGATATTTTAGCAAACAACCTTAAACCTATTTATGAAAACAGCGACGTCATAGATTTGTACAAATATCCTTATCCTTTTCGTAAATATCTACCTTACCCCTCTGTGGTTGATGCTGGGATCTTAGACGGAGAAAACAAACACTTACTCGGAACAAATGTGCTATTTTCAAGGGGATGTCCTTTCAATTGTTATTTCTGTGCAAAAATAATCCATGGAACAACAAGGTTCCGTGCTCCTAAATTGATTGAAGAAGAAATTGAGTATCTTAAAAGAGAATATAAGGTTGAGGCATTGGCGATAAAAGACGATAACAGCATCCCCGTTGATAAAAAAATCGCAAGACCCTTTTTAGAAGCCATCGGACGTACTGGAGTGAAATGGCGTGGCCAATCCCGCGCCAATGGGATTCCAGAGGATATGGTTAAGCTTGCTAAAGAATCTGGATGTGCTGATATCGGTGTCGGTATAGAAAGCATGTCCCCTAAAGCTCTTAAGCTTGTTAATAAAAAAATCGATTTAGATCAAGCCAGAGAATATATAAATATTCTTCACAAATACGAAATAGGAGTTAGGCTTAATTTTCTTTTTGGACTGCCGGGCGAGCCCGAGGACATTGTTTCCCGTACGTTGGATTTTATAGACGAAACTAAACCGAAATCGGTTCTGCTATCCATTTTATGTCCAATGCCGGGGACAAGGATTGCTAATAATCCCGATGAATTCGGCATGAGAATTACTAACAAGAACTGGGATGACTACTATACTGTTTTTGGTCGATTTGACGCAAATGAGAAGCCGCATTTATTGTTTGAATACAAGAAAACAACGCCGTGGGGCAAGGGTATGAGTGCCGAAAAAATTCTTAGCAATTATAATGAACTTCAAGCTATTCTTCGGGATAGAAATTTGATTTTCTAACACCAATCACAAAAAAATAATCCTGTGATAAAATAATTCTCATAGTAATAAAATCAGGAAATTAAAATGTATTCAACTGATATTCTAATCGTAAAGCCAGGCAGACAAAAAGATTTATGGACAGCTCAGTACGTTTGCTTTAACGGGTATTGAGCCGCCATTTTGGGCATCCCCACTCGGGGGAGTATTTAGACACTAGTCCGACGAGGTTAAAAGATGTCTCCAAGACCCAAAATATCTGTTATCACAGCTTCTAAAAATGGCGCGCGTTTTTTGCGTGAAACGATTGGGTCGGTCTTAGAGCAGAGCTTTACAAACTACGAGCACGTTTTGGTGGACGGCGCATCAACAGATGAGACTATAGAGATTCTAAAAGAATATAAACACATAAGATGGATATCCGAACCTGACAGAGACGCAGATGAGGGATTTTACAAAGCGATGACTATGGCTTGTGGTGAGTATATTATGCTGTGTCCTGTTTCAGACGGATATTTGGATAGTAGTTGGTTTGAGAGGTGCATGGAAGTGCTGGAAAACGACCCTGCCGTGTCGCTGGTTTACGGGCTTACTCAGCAAATGAGCGAAGATGGAAGATTGGGAAAAATCGTACCGTCCGGTTATCTAAACCACCCACCACCGCAAAAAATGAGTTTTCTCCCCTTTTGGCTGGGGACTTTTTGCCTTTGTCCGGAAAGTACCTTTTGTGTACGTGCTGATGTGTACAAAAAATGTTTTCCCGAGTATGCAGACACGGGTTTCTTCTTACAAAACGATCCGCTTTTGAGCTTCAATTATAGTTTTAATGTAAAGGGTCATCTCCCGTATTTTCTACCTGTAGTTGCCAGCTACGGCAGATATCACCATGACAGCAGTAGTAAAAAATTCGCTGAAAGAAACAGAGTTATGAAAAAACAGTATCAAGCTGCTATCCTACAATATGGGAACGAGGTACTGTTGGGCAGGAAAAAACACATTTTCAGAGACGGCAAAACAAATGTTATTAAAGCCATTGAGGCGGATGAGTTAAAGCTGTATCGTGAGAAGGTTTTGGATTATCGAATAAATCGCAAATTTTATCTTGGTAAAAAAAGCGCTGGTGGTTTGAACTGCTGGCTAAGAAAACTGAAAATACTTTCGGGATACCACCTTGGCGGTCAACGCATATATAACTGACAGCCAAACAAAGCTTTTTTAGGCTTCCAAGGCAATATAAGTATGGACAAGAAGATAAGTAACATTGTGTTTACCAAAAACCGGCCTTTGCAGCTTGATGCGTATTTGGAGAGTTTATACAGACATTTACCGGCGGAGCTTATCCAAACCTATATCATCTATAAGGTTGAGCTGTTTGAACAAGAGTATGAGCAACTTTTTGAAAAGTACCCAAGCTGCATTGTGATAAAGGAAGGGGATTTTCATGATGACTTTTCAGGGCTACTAAATAAAATTGACACCAAATACATTTTGTTTGGTATCGATGACGTTGTGTACTTTGATTCTGCTGATTTTAAGGTAATCGATGAAACATTTAGTAAATATGCTAAAGATATTTTCGGTTTTTCACTGCGGTTTAGCGAGAAGAATATAAAAGACTGCGGCGACCCCATTAACGAAACGGTTATCGGTGGGCAAGCCGTGTACAGGCTAAACTGGAAACAAGGCCGAACACCAAGCACCAGATACCCTTTCGAATTGTGTGCGACCATTTACAACACATCGCTTATCAAAAAAATAATAAGTTCAGCGCAAAATAAAAATCCGGCGGTCAAAAAACTTTTCTCCCCCAAGTCTGATTTAATGAAAGTTTTAGGAAAAGTAACATCCGTGCGGTCTATCTTAAAGTCCTTCGGTTATTTTTATAATCCTAACACTTTGGAATCCTGGAATTGCCGGTGGTGCCAGAACCACGGCGACGAATTACCGAACTTTCTTTATTTTCAAAATCAGTGTGCCTGTGCAGTACAGGTAAATATGGTGAATGTGACCGACCGGAAGCTCTTCAACGGCTCATCTGATTATACAGTTGAGGCACTGGCAGAAAAATACAAACAGGGTTACAGGCTGGATATAGATTACATTATAAAGACTAAGCCAAGAGGAAGACACTGCGGTCCGGAATATTTCAAACTAATCCTAAACGAAGCGGTATCTAATGTGTAAACCGGCAGGGAGCAAGAGGAATGTCAAGTGTAATCAGCAGATGGAAAAGGCCTTTTAGGAAGGGGAAACCGCTCCGCGTGTTGTTAGAGTATCCGGGATACATAAAAGATATGCGTAAATACAGCAAGATGGCCGGTGCTGAGCCAATCAAATTTCAGGATACATACCCGTGTTTACTTGACAGAACAAGCAAGACAAGGATAGATAGCCATTATTTCTACCAGGATATCTGGGCTTTCAAAAAGATATGTGAATTAAAACCAGAGTTACATGTAGATGTGGGGTCAAATGTTAATTTTGTCGGTTTTTTGACGGCTATAACAAAAGTTAACTTTGTGGATATCAGACCTTTGGATGCACCATACCTTGACAATATCGAGAATAAAAAAGGGAGCATACTAAACCTGCCTTATCCCGATGATTCATTGGAATCTATTTCCTGCTTACATGTTGCAGAGCACATTGGCCTTGGCAGATACGGCGATGCATTAGACCCGCTTGGGACAAAAAAGGCGGCAGATGAACTATCGAGGTGTCTTGCACGAGGCGGCAATCTTTATTTTTCTGTGCCTGTTGGCAAGCCGCGACTTTGTTTTAATGCCCATAGAATCCATTCGCCAAAACAAATCCTTGGCTATTTTAGTAATCTTAAGTTAGTTGAACTTTCCGGCTCGGACGATGAGAAAAGATTCATTGAAAACATAGAGATCGACATCTTAGAAAACGCAAGATATGCCTGCGGGTTGTTCTGGTTCAGCAAAGAATAGTTTACAAATGGAATAAGTACTGGAGATTCTCTTGGGAGAAGTGGGGCAGAATGCGAACCTATTCCAGATTAAAACAATATTACAAATACCGTCGGAACTGGAAAAAGTTACGGTCGAGACAAACTGCCGACAACGAGGATGATCATTTAGCCAAAGAGTTAGATTTCTATTCACAGCTAATAAAGAGAAAAGACCTTTGTTTCGACATCGGGGCCAATGTCGGCGATAAGACCAACGTGTTTATGCGATTAGGTGCGGCAGTTGTGGCCGTTGAACCACAGGAGAGTTGCTGGCGTGTTTTAAAACGCAGATTTAAAAATGACAATGTTTCGATAGAAGCCGTTGCACTTGCCGACAAAGAAGGTACAAAGACATTATTTGTCGACAGGTCAAGCACTCTTTCATCTATGTCGCAGGATTGGATTGAAGCGGTAAAGCAGAGCGGGCGGTTTTCAAGCCGCCACAAGTGGGATTATAAAATACCTGTGCAAGCAACTACATTGGATGCCTTGATAGAAAAGTATGGTAAACCCGTATTCTGTAAGATAGACGTCGAAGGAGCGGAATTTGAAGCTTTACAGGGTCTGTCACAGCCTATTAAGACTATTTCACTGGAATTTGTTACCGAGCATATTGAACCAACACTTAGCTGTATAGATTACTTGTCCGGGCTTGGAAGGGCAGAGTTTAATTACTGCTTAGGCGGGTCAATGTCTTTTGCTTTGTTAAATTGGGTTGACTGTCATAAGATAATGGCAGAGCTTTCAATAATGGATAAAGCTATAGATAATTACGGGGATATATATGTTCGATTTGTAGATGGGTGAAAAAGGACAATGTTACGTCAACGCGCTTGGATGTAGAAACAGGTAAAATTTGCATGGCAGTTGATAAGAGAAAATCAATTTTTAGATTCAACGCTTACAATCGCCATCAGTGGATGGCCAAGATGGCAAAGACGGTTCCTGCAGGCTCAGATGTTTTGGATGCGGGGGCTGGGACGGGGCCATATCGTGACTATTTTTCGCACTGCAATTACAAAACGCAGGACCTTTGCAAGACACCAAGCACTCAAGGCAAATATACAGAAATGGATTATATCTGTGATATAACGGATATTCCCGTTGCCAAAGAATCCTTTGACGTTGTCATCTGCAGCGAGGTTCTTGAACACGTGCCGGAGCCAATTAAGGCCATTGAGGAGTTTTCCCGAATTCTACGGCGGGGGGGCAGGCTGTTTCTAACATCGCCCCTTGGGTGTGGGATTCATCAGGAACCTTACATATATTACGGGGGCTATACCCCATTTTGGTACCAGTACTTTTTATCTATGTACGGGTTCGAAAACCTAAAGATTCTTCCTAACTGTGGTTTTTTTAAACATTATGCTCAGGAATCGCGGCGGTTCGTTAAGTATTTGTTTCCTCCTCATATGACAATAGCTGGTAAATTATCGACTTTCCCGCTTAAAGCTTTATTATCTATTTGGTTTCGTAAATTAATACCTGTTTTGTGCCACCTTTTGGAGAGGTTCGACAAGGACAAAAGATTTACGGTTGGCTACTTTGTAGAAGCTTCCAGGAACAAAGAATAAAATTGATAGACGTCCGTATAAGAGAGGATAATCTATCCGTTGTAGAGGTTGTGAAGTAATAAATAACAAAAAAATCCTCCTACAAATTGCGGGTGAGGAGTAAAGAATAAATGTGGCCTTTTCATAAATCTGTGCCTCAGCGAGCGGATGGGATTAAAAACCGTGTCATTCTCTTTTTCCCTGCCGCCGACGAACCACTGAATCCAAAGAGAAAGTATGAATTTCCGCTCTCTATAGTCTCACTTGTTCCAAAGCTCATAAAGAAGAACTTTCGCGTTCATATTTTCGACGAGCGCGTCCAACTCAATTGTCGCGAGCAGA
>Ga0114923_10001412_pt1 | contig 16694 bp, 23 predicted proteins | sample SumtaG_FD_89578 | JGI IMG/M metagenome (GOLD analysis project Ga0114923, IMG submission 89578) | Deep subsurface microbial communities from Indian Ocean to uncover new lineages of life (NeLLi) - Sumatra_00157 metaG | ecosystem: Environmental > Aquatic > Marine > Oceanic > Sediment | place: near...
ACTTTCGATATGGGGCTCGCCAACGACTTCTCCGATGTGGGGCCGGCTATCTACCTCTCCGAGGATCCAGAGATTGCATCTGAATTTGCTGAGATGCCGGACCTGCAGAGTGTCCGGAACTCGCGCAAGGCCAATCTTGAAGAGATCAAGTCTGTTACGACATATCTGCGGGGGAAGCTCAGTTCCAGTGAGAGGGTCACATACAGCAGAAAATTGGAACAGCTGAAGGATCAGGATGATGCTTACGCTGCCATGATCAATAGCGCGGGCGCCATCTATCCTTCATGGGTATCAACAAAGAATCCTCTTGACGCGCGGGACCCCTGGCAGAATGTCTTCAAGGTCAAAGTTGGAGAGCTGATTGATAAGGCGTGGTACCTGGACGCCGCCACCAAGCAAGCTTCCAAGACCGGACTGATCGCGTCCACAAGTCCAGAGGAGTATCTGGCAGGTGACAGTGCGGGTGGGAGGCTGATAGGACAGGCAGCCAGAGAGCTGGGGTACGACTCCGTTGTGTATGGGTACGATGGTTCATCCACTTGGGCGGTATTCAACCCCGAGCAAATCCGCAGTGTGTTTGATCAGACCCCTGAACAGGGGCCGTTGCTCAACAGGGATGTCCGTCTCGCCATTCGTGAGTCTCGTAAGGAGATGAAAGACCTGAGCCAGAAGGGGTTGTATGACAGACTGAACCCCAACGTTATGTCCAAGATGAATCGATGGATCAATACTCCCCGTCACATTGCTCATAAGTTCTTAGATTTTTCTAAGCTGTACATCGAATCTGGTGCAATGCGCCATTCCCGACTGAACGTAGTTGCCACGTTCACAGAGATCATGAAGCCTGTTGGCAATGCCAGTGACACTGACCTCAAAGCTATTTATCCTGCTCTGGAACTGGCACGGCATAAGCAAATGATTCTAGAGCCCAATCACAATGGTGAGATCATAGTCCATAATGACATGGAGTATTCGGAACTCGATCTGTCCAACCCGGGGGATGTCATCAGACTGACACCGGAACAATCTGAACTCTACACGACTATCCAGACTGCCACGTCTTACCTGCTCACAGAGATTAAGAATGGATGGCTGGCGGGGCACGGGGACATTGTATCTGAGAGTGCGTATGGTGCTGAATACGAAGTGAAGATCAAGGAAGGTATGTCCGTAGCAGATGTTGTAGATCAGGTGGAAGAACTGAACAGCATAATTGAGATGGCTACCAGTGTTAATGACATCGCACGGCAGTACGTACAACTTTCCAATCTACACGAAGATAGGGCGGCGCCAAACCTAGAAGAATTCTTTAAGCGTGCGAAGGTTGCACCAGACCATACTGAGACACGAAGTATGCTGGGGCGTGTGCGCGAACTCATTGATGTACGCAACCGTGTGGACAATGTGAAGGACAAGCTGGAGACATTCGAAAAGCTGGACACCATGGATTACATTCCGATGAGCCGCTTTGGTGAGTGGGGTATCACAGTCCACGAGACTGATAAGAATGGCAAGCCAGATTTTGGCACTCGTCTACGCTTTGAGACATTTGAAAAATCTCTGACCCTCCGTGGTCGCAGACTGAATACCGCCAAGCTCCAGGCCCGTGTCGCTGAATTGAAAGCTAAGTACCCTGGTGCCCACGTCAGCACCTTTGAACTCTCGAACGATGATCGGCTGCGCCAGCTGAACGTTCATGATCTGGTGTATCAGATGGATAACATTATGGGCGCCATGTCTTCCGACAATCATAAACATTACATGCAATTGCGTCCGCAGCTTGATCAGGTCATGCAGCGTAAAGGCTTCCGCTCGCACTTCGTGCAGACAGACTTCATCCCTGGGTACTCCACAGACTTCATTCGCGCGCTTTCCTCATACGCAGTAGGCGCTGCCAGTTACTCATCCCATTTGCGTCATGACCGGCAGATGAAAGAATTTGCCACAGAGGTCAAGGGCAAGGCGATGCGCAAGTATGCTGAGGAGTATGTAGAGTATGTGCAGTCCCCACACGAAGAGTATGGTTGGCTGCGCGCCATTGGTTTCACATGGTACTTGGGGGCGAACTTCTCTTCCGCGGCCCTCCAGCTGATGACCCTCCCTCAGTTTGCTGCCGCCCAATCAACCCAGTTTGAAACGCTGGGCAAGGTCGGCAAGTCCTACACCGTTGCAATGAAAGACATCACCAAGATCTTCGGGCGTTCCAACCTACAGTTCTGGCGCAGAGAAGGTGTGACCGATGAGTCAATGATGTTCGACATCACCCATCCTGGAGTCATCCACGATCTGGCACAAGACGAAATTGACATGATGGTTAAGGGGTTCCATGCAGGCGAACTTAAGCCCATGCAGGGCCTGGAACAGATCGGCCTGTCCACAGATGCCCCACTGCCGGGCGCCTTAGGTAAAGGACGTGCCTTCTGGAGAGACGTACAGCTCAAGGGCCTGGGCCTGATGTTCAACACCGCCGAAGTCATGGGCCGCTCTACTGCATTCCTGGCCAACTACCGTATGGCCAGAGACAATCCCGCCGTCCTTGAACGCGCCAAGGAAGTCATGCACGAGAGTCAGTTGATGCAAGAAACCTTGAACCGGCTCGGAGGCAAGCTGGACCCCTATACGTTTGCCATCATGCAGGTGCAGGAAGCCTTTGGTGATTTCGGTAAACTGAATCGCGCCCCCTTTATGCGTGGCATCAAGTCCAGTATCTTCCAGTTCACTCAGTACCCCCTACTGATGCTGGAGCTTATGGCTCGCACCGCCACGATGCAAGGTAAGCAAGGCAAGAAGGCCTTTGCTCTCATGGGCCTGGGGCTCTTTATGGCAGGTGGTCTCCAGGGATTACCAGCCGCTGAGGATCTCAAGGACATCCTCGAAGCCGCTTGGAAGTCGGCCACCAAAGAAGACCTTGACATCGACAGGCACTTCCGTGAAATGGTGTACGATCTCTCTGGCAGTGAAGTCCTGCCCGAAATACTCAGTCGTGGCCCCCTTCGCGCGTTTGGATTCGATGTCTCTCGTCGCGCATCATTGGGCAACATCCCAGCTATGGATGTCCTCAAGACTCTCCTGGGCATAGATGGCGGATCCGGAGATGCTCTGGGGGTCCCAATGAGTTTGTCAGTTGGACAGTACAATGCTTGGCGTTCTCGCCTGGACTCCGGCGCTTCGCCCACAGAAGCATTGACCGAGTTCATGCCCACCTTCATGAGGAACATCGCGCATTCCGCAGTTCTGTGGCCCCAACAGGGGGTTACGAGCAGGCGAGGGCAGGTTGTGGTACCGAGACAGGAACTGGGTGCTGCTGATTATATGCTCAAAGCTGTCGGGTTCAACCCCTCCAAGGTGGCCCGGGCCAGGGAAGCCAGCTTCGCACAACGTCGATTTGCTGGAGCCATCGCAGACGTAGGGTCCTTCTGGCGCTCTTCGATTATCAGGGCAGGGACTAAGGCTGCCTTAGCCAATCAGAGTGGGGACAAAGTGGCACATCGTTACTATCTCAAGGAATATAATGCCATTGTTAAGGATTTTTCTGAGTGGAACGCTGGACAAACCATGGAAGATCGTGTTAAGATAACAAATCGACAGGTCATGGACGGTGTTAAATTGAACCTTCACCCAGAGCTTCGGAACGTAAAACGAGCCCCCAAGCGCAGACGCCGCGGCACTCGAGATATCCGAAAGCTCTACAACCTAAGGCCAGATTAATGACCACATTAAAAGACTTTGGAGGTTTCGCAAGTACCCTTGCAGGGATAGCTCTCTGTGGTTTCATCGGGATGGTCTGGTACGCCGGGCATCTTGATCAGCGAGTGGAAGTGATCGAAGTATGGCAGACCGATAACAAGAGAATTGCTATCGAGTTGGCCAGAGTCAATACGTACATGGACCTCATGGACAAGAAACTTGAATCGTTAGTAACGGACATCAAGGAAATTCGTTCACGTGTAACTTTTGCACAATCCGAGGAGACCAAGAATGAGCGCTACGGGAACAATTAAAGACCTCACGAAAGCCGTTGATACCCTAGTCCTATGCCATGGTAACAAGACACAAGCAGCTGAGACTATGGGTGTCCCTCGCTCCACCTTTTATGGGTGGCTTGAACAAGCAGCACTCAAAGGTATTCGTTCCCAAGTCATCACACCTGACGCTGAGGCGCAGGTAGCCAAATTACGCATCAAGTATGAGGATCGCATTCGCGACCTCGAGAGTATGGTACGCACGTACTCCAGAGACGAACTCACCATGAAGGGGGTTCGCCAACACATCTTTGAACTCAAGGATGCTGAGCCTCCTCAGCCTGACTGGACTCTGAGCGCGAGGGGGGTTCGACCTTCTAAGGGTCCTGGGGTGCCGACACTTCAGCTCAGTGATTTCCACTGGGGGGAGGTCGTCAATCCGGTGGTCGTGTCTGGCCTGAACGAGTACAACACAGACATCGCGAAAGCGCGGCTGCACACCGTGGTGGACAAGGCCATCGACCTGGGCCTGAACCACATGGTAACACCAAAGTACCCTGGGATGGTGGTCATTCTTGGGGGCGACATGGTGAGTGGTGATATCCACATGGACTTGGCCCTCACGAATGAGGACTCCACAATCCCAATTGTACTGGACCTGTTTGGTGAACTCATAATGGCGCTGACCAAGCTGGCCGACGCCTATGGACGCATCCATGTCATCTGCAATTACGGGAACCACGGCAGGTCTACACAGAAGCCGGTCTACAAAGAGGCGGCGGCAACCAACTTTGACTGGCTGCTGTACCAGATCCTCGAGAAGCACTTCAAGGTTCTCAAGGATGACCGGGTCACTTTCCAAATTCCTTATGGAGCTGATGCCTTATATCGCATCTACGATACTACGTATTGCGCAACCCATGGCGACCGCCTGGGTGTTCGTGGTGGTGATGGGATGATTGGGATCTTAGGGCCTGTCGCTCGTGGCATCAAGAAGCTCAAAGCACAATATCAGGCGGCGGGAGAGAACATCGACTACGTGGTGATGGGGCACTTCCATAACCGACTGCACCTGGACAAGCCAGGGGGTATCGTCAACAACGCACTCAAAGGGTACGACGAGTTTGCCCAGGGCTTACGCCTGGACCCATCAATCCCATCACAGAACATGTGGTGGACTGATCAAAAGCACGGTATCACATTCGCTTCGGAGATTTGGGCAGAAGAGCCCGATGATCTGCCGACCGTCTCTAACTGGTTGTCAATCCGATGAGTGAAGACATGAACCAGATGGTCGAGCAGTGGAACGAGGAAATGGACCGAAAGGACCTACTCCTCAAGTGGATGGCATCACGTGAAGCGGCGAACAACGAGTACATCGAGGAACGTCTTCTTGAAAGCGGCAAGAATTCCTTCGTGCATCATCAAATGAAGTTCTTTGCCAGAGGAGAGAACTCAGCTATGGGGATTGTTAAGAGGTACCTTGAGAGGGAACTTGAACTTGTGATAGACCCTTCAGAACTTCCCGGTTCCGATTGAACCGTGTCTCACAAGCAGCCCAGGCTTGATTTGTACCCATGTCACCTGAGGCCAGCTTGTCAAACATAGCATCCATGTCTCGGTACATGGCTGCACCCTTGAAATTGGTGACGGATACTCGGGCAGCTATATCAATGAAGTTAGATATGGTTGGCCCTTCAAAGAGTATCCTCGCCATCTTCTCCTGACCAGCCTCTCTCAACAGTGAAGCAAATGACATAGCCACATCGGCCATGTCTGCATTCATCCAATTGGGATCTGCTTTACGCGCCCGATCAGCCAAGCTATGGAAAATCAATAGGCGCCCTATAGCCGTATCAACCTTAGACGGATCAAAGAGACGCACCCTATCGGTCATGATTTCAACAGCTATGGCAGCCATGAAGCACACCCGCAAAGGACGGTGCTTCGCATCCACTTCAATGAACTTGTCAGCCACCAATTCACCCAGCCCCTTGGGCTTCTCAGCTGCTTGCTGGATCTGCTGACCCACACCAATACTCGAGGCCGGCACCATAGGAGCACATCCTATCAGCATGATGATGATGGCTACGGCTATAACTATGGCTGTCGTCCTGTCCATCAGTCCCTCCTGTTAAAAATCCCAGCCACTCACATATGGTGTTGCACCCTGTGATTTCAGCCACGGCATTAACTGCTTTTCAAAACAATCGGGGCAAATATCAAACTCGGTTGCCTCACCACTCCCACCCTCGGGGTATGAAGTACCAGTTCGCAATGCCACCTTTGTTTCAGCTACATCACCGCGAATTGGCTCTGGTGCAACCTCCTTACATAGATCACAGATAACGCGCACCACCTTCAATCCAGTTCTCCCTGGAACCCAAACCTCCTGATATTCTTTCATAAGTCATGCCCATGCCCGATAGCTATCGGCCAACCACCTCTATCCATAATTCTCTCCTAATAAATTACAGGTTGATAGGTTTTCTTACCTTCACGCCACTTATTTCTAAGTGCCACGGTCCCATAGGTTTGCCCATGCAGGCCACAACGTGAGCACTCTACGAAGATGATCTCCAAATCCATCTCAATATCTTTCTCGGATTTTACAACCCAATCATGTCCGGGGCACTCAGTCCTAACCCCTGGCTTGTCGTCCATGGCTGCCCCCACGGTTCCACGGGTTTCGTCCATGGCTGCCCCCACGCCGAGGCCCCCATCCAAATGGAAACATGTCATGACTACCGCCGATAACTATCGGAGGCCAACCGTCCATAACTATTGGTTTTGCGTAATCAGTTCCGCCCATGATTCTCTCCTGTGAAAAAGGGGGGACACCCTTGAGCGTCCCCCCTTTAGGTATCTTCGCTTAGTAGCGCTTGCGCCACCTACACGAAGTCCCCCCTCGCGCGCTGTAGACATGGCAGTCGGTCTTGCTAACTGCCGATACTCGTACCGTCTACAGGAATCAAAGCCATCTTAGCGAGTGGTTGATAAGGCCCCTCCTCTGTTCTAGCTCGATTCAACACCCATTATACCTGACGTTCGGCACCCTGTCAACCCCCTCGCGCGATTATTTTCATTTAGTTTTACCACGCTGACGATTCGCCGCCCTGGTAGCAGTCACAAGCTGCTCGAGAAGTTCTTTGATCTGGTGCAACTGTTTTGATGTGCTTGACCGCCACTGCTTCTTGCTCTCATGTCCGAAAAATCCAGGGTAAGGATCATCACCATAGAGGCCTATATAGGCATCTGCACTCACTTGACCTGCTGCCGCCGCAGCACTGTGCTTCCTGGGTGTTAGTGATTTAGACGGCATCTGAAAATTCCCAGGATGATATTTCTCTTAGTGTTGCCAGTTGATCTCTATCTCTAAGATCCTGGCAAACTTTCATGTGCAGCAACTTGGCAATCCGTTCCAAATTGAAAGAGATATTCTCCAGTTCAGCAAGATCTGCTGGTTTGTAATGTTTTGTAGTCATCAGAGTCCCTCCAGTTTCAAGGCTAAGAAGCTTTTCAAGGTGTCGTTAAGTTCTCTAAGGGGCTGTAGCGCACCCACAATATCATCAAGACCCTCTACAACAGCTGTTCGAAATGCTGTCTCTTCTTCCTTAGAGGTCATTTCTATTTTTTGGAATTTCATAGCATTCTCCTATCTGACGGGGCACACGCCCCCTTCACAATCTTCCACGTCAATCGTTTCATCGAACCCACAAATCGTTTCAGAGTCAAGGTCCTTGATGTTCGCTACGTAGGCATCATACTCTGCCTTTGTCACCACTTGTTGGGGAAGGTACAGGTACCCCAAGTCTGCAGCTGACTTGCTTGGATCCAAACGTTTAAGGAAAGACACCGCCACATACTCGTCCCAATTGGCCAACAGCCAATCAACTATAGCAGGAATTTCCTCTTCATCGTAACTCACAGTGATCGAGCAATTGTGATCCACATAGTTCTGCATCAACATCTTGTATCGTTTCAATTGGTCGACCGCTGACTCCACGTGCCACTCTTTCCCATCGTCTGAATGTTGGTTAAATCTAACATTATCCCAACATACGGGGAATTTAACTAACATGGACTCAGGTTCGATGGGGTTCTGTGTGACCTCATACCCAGCCTCTCTCAAGATATCAAGGACCGGATCGAACTTGGAGAAGTTCACGTTGTTAAAGATGTATCTACCTAAAGGATAGTGAACCCCCTCTGTGGTGTCCATCACTTTCGAAATCGTGCCACTGGGCTTGATTGTCGTGACGTTCTTAGGCCGCTGCATTATCAGCTCGTCAGCCATCGAGTACGCCCCAGTGATAGCCATGTTCCGCAAGACCTTAAAGTCGTATGGTGTAAGGTCCGGACGCCGAGCTATCCCTGTAAGCGAGACACCACAGAGTCGAAGATACTCGTTGTTCTCATGCCAAGTCCGCTGGAGGATACCGTCGTCCAGATTGACAAGAGTTTGTCGGTAGTTGGCCCGAGCAATAAGCCACACTGCTCGATGCAAGTCTGACATCGAGTCGAACTTTGCAAGGTCCACTTCCACCAGATTGCAAAAGGACTTGTTGCCCAAGAGAATTTCTGCACAGGGGTTCACTCCCTTAAAATATGGTGCGCGGTGTTGTGCTGCCAAACCATTGATAATGCCGGGTTCTGAGCCACCACTCTCCAGCATGGCAGAAAATACTTCAAGCAATTCATCGCGCGAGGGGGGCTCCATAAAAACGATGGAGTTGTTCGACTGGGCTCGCTGGGGGTCCATCTCCCAGTAGTGCCCCGATTTGGCGCGCATGAACTGTTCGCTTTCCAGATTGCCCTTCCGCATCAGGGATATCTGTGCGGCGCGGCGTGACGAGAGGACGGTTCCCAGCCAATTGGTGATGTCATGGATGTCCATGCGGGACAGGAGCTGTCCTGCCTTCTGGTTCATGATGCCCACGATGGCCTCAAGCCCCCGGACTAGGGCGGTATCCCCCTGAGCAATCCACCCGTACCCAGTCAGCCTGGAGCCTGCGGGGCGTATCTCTGAGAAGTCCAGTACCAGCTTCTTGGCCCGGTGCTTGCCTGCCAGGAGCTTCCCTATGGCCTTGGCCCAGGACTCTGCTGAGTCTCCTATGCAGATCGTCCACACTCGGGTTTTAGCGTTCCATGTTTCGGTGTTAGTCTCTAAACCACCCTTATTATCTCGTTGCGATCTGATAACCTCTACGTTATTAATAGGCTCCGTGAACCCATTGAGAGTGCCAGACAGGGCTGTGAACCCGACGCCGCATCCCTGCAGGAGCAGCCACAGCACGTCCACCATGTCATGCACGGTCTCGAGAGTTACGTGTGAGCAGTTGAACTGGCTGGCTTCTCGGCGCCGAGAGACCTCAGTGCCCCCCAACCACAGGGTCCTGCCCGCAAGAGCGACCTTACGGTCTAGCATCAGGTTTTTCAACTCGGTCAGTTCATTCGCACATTCTACCGTGATCTTGTTGTCGGATCGCGCACGTTTCCAGAGCCAGAATTGATGGCCGATGACCCTGGTAATAGTGTTGTTCCAATTTTCGAAACCGCTAGGTGTCGGTCGTGCGTACGTCCGGCGGTAGACCACTTGGGCCCTTACGCTCATTTGGTACAATTTGATGCTCCCTCTTATGGATTTCGTAATCGATGGCTATGATGACTTCCGGAGTAATCGGATAGATCACCCATATAACGGATACATCATAAGGACGGAACTCGTAGTAGCTGCCATTGGACATGGTGATGCGCACGTCATTCCAGTGCGCCCGTAATCCCTCCAAAGAATTGAGGGTGGTCAGCACTCGCTTGTACTCTTGCAGAGACACGTTCCCGATGTTCACTTCAATCTTCGCACCTGTTGCAAAGTAGAAATTTATTTCAGGCCACTGCATCATCTGATTCCTCCAATGCAACCAGTGCTTCCTCGCGCCATTTCCAGCGCCATTCATGATATGTACCCGGAGAATACCCTCCGAAAACACGGTCAACATATTCACGATACAGTTGTCGGGCTTTTCGTTCGATTATTTCGTCGTTCACTTTGGTCTCCAATGCCACACAGAGTACAGAGCAATTTCTTCCAATAGAACTTTAACGCTGGTGGATACTACCTTGGTCCTCTCACGTGTTTTCGTCTTCAATTTCTTGCACACCTGGATCAGTTTGATCGGGTACTCTGGCCAGATGTATGCCACTACGGGCCGATAAATTCCTTTCAACTTTTCCTCTGCTGCAGCCTGGGTCCAGGTCAGCTTGGACTCAAAGACTGTGATCAATTTGCGGCGAGGGGGGTCCGGCAGCAGAATGATATCTGGTTGGCAACGTGCCGTTCCCCTTGGATCTTCGTACTCTATCCATTGTCCGTGCAACACGAACTCCGCGCCGTACAAGGCCTTGAGATATCTGGCAACCTGCTCTTCATAGCGATGCCCGTCTATGATAGCGCGCTTCCCTTTTGTGGGGCGCTTCTCTTTAGGACGAGCAAGACACTTAGCATGCTTAAGTTTTCGAAGCCATCGTCTCTTGGTTGCCATTATTTTCCAGGCCTTTTCCGTCGTACTCTCGAGGTCTTGTATGTGACCGTGCCATCAGGCTGCTCGACCTCACGCAGCTCTTCGGTTTGTATGAGTTGCTGTATCATGGAATCGATCTCCATGGTTGAGCGACAGGTCCGCATAGCTTCTCGCCGCAGCATTGGGGCAGAAACTTCCCCCTTACTGAACACGTAGGAGATTAGATCATCGGCAATCCTACCAGTCGCTCCCATACCAAACCGCCGCAGAACTGTGAGCATCTTGGGCTCAATCTCAAACAGCCAGTCACAGGCTTCCTCCCATAGTTCTTCAGTGAACACCATCTTGTCTGTACGTGCTGCCGACAGGCACATCATGATCTTACACAGATGGGATATGCGCCGTCCCGCATAATTCTCTAGCAGCGTGCTGCTTTCCTCTGGCAAGTCATCCAGGACCTTCTCGGCTTTCTTGCGCAGGGCCTCTGTCTCCCAGTCAAACTCACCATTGATGGTGGATATGTGCGCCAAGTCTTCTGTCAAATCATTGATCAGTGTCTCGGATGGTCTCTCCACCTTGAACTTCGTCTGGCGTACTTTCTCCCCATGGTACACTAAGATGATACGACTGAGCAACCCCTGCTCTGCAGAGTCATTCGGCAAGCACTCTGTCAGCTGCACCGGAGTGGATCCTGCTATCCAATTGACACACGGCCCCTTGATCATGGCACTCTTAGATATCTTCAACTGGTCGGAGTATGTCTTCTCTCGGTCCCACGCCTGGGTCAGCATAGTTTGCAGCATCTTCTCATTGCGCTGCATGAACGTGCCAAACTCGGGCGTAAGGATTGAGATCGGAGCCTCCCACTCTTCATCATTGTACTCACAAAGTCTCGTGATGGATGCCATCATCATCGCAAGCTGTGGAGCGGACATTTTATCCTTTGCATAGTGGAGCGGCAGCCTGTCTACCCCCATGTACCCCTTCCAAATGTGCTCCGTCAAGCGGCGCTCGTCAGCTAGATTCTCTCCAACAGGCTCACACAGCTTGGTGAACACTTCGTTGTATGGAATGTTGAGGCTCAGGCCTTTTCCTGCACTGGCGTTACCGACCAACACAATGAACATATTGGGACTAGCGATCCAGTTCCCCTGGTGGTACCATGCCTTCCGTCCCATTGCACCAGCAATCGACGAGAGGGTTGCCCATTTTCTCCACACAAGAGGAATAAGAGTATCGTGTCCTGATGCTTCCACACAAGTGTCGATGTAATTCTTAAAACGTCTGCCCACAAATTATTCCCCTTTATCCGTTGATATCTTGGGCACAATCTTATACCCAAACTTGTCCAGTTCACGCACCAAATCTTCTATGGTATCCACACACCCAGTCCATTCAAAATAGTACAGATCGTCTCCTAAAGTTCCAAGCATTTCACATCCCTCCAATTGGGGCCAAACCCTATCTCCACAGGTATTAGCATCTTGCGACCGGAGTACGTTAATGGATTCTCCATGAGCCGCGGGATTGCTTCATTCATCTCAACGACTTTGTCTTCCCGCACCTGCCCCATGACCGCATCATGCCCGTTCGCCAGGACATTGATGGCATTCCCCTCGTACTTGTCCCAGATCTTCCAGATGCCCAAGCAGGTAAGGTCCGACACAGTGGACTGAGGTTCGTACGCCGTCGCCTCTCGCTGTGTCGCAGGGTCCTCAGGGCGCTCCCAGAACATCCTCTCTCTACCAAACGCCGTGACCAGTGAGCCTTCATCCATGAGTGCCATGTCCACATCTTCATGCCAATGGCGAATACCAGGGAAGGCCCCGGGGAATATACAAACGTCCCCCTCTCGATCATGCGGGATACCAGTCAGCTTCATCCGCTCCGCATCCTCATAGATCATCCCACCCCCAAGATACCGGAGGTTAAAGTCGTACGCTTGCTTGACCTGAATGTGCATATGATTAGCCAGTGAGCGTGGAGTGAGACGATAGTTCGTACCGTGACCAGCCCGCTTCGCCATATCCCTATATGTGAATTGTCTGTAGTAGGTGTTATGGACTTGATTGGGCTGTAGGCTAAAGACCATCTGTGCCACATCGGCATGAAGATCGCCCCCCTCGCACGCATCAATGTATGCTTGGTCCCCGCTGAGATACGCAACGACCCGGGACTCGGCCTGTTCTAAGTCGGCCTCAAACATAACGTAGCCATCATCTGGAATGAAGATGTGGCGCAACTCTTTTGTGATGTTCTGTAAATTGGTACCACGATTGAACGCAGACTTTCTCGAGGCCCAGCGTCCCGTCTCAGTACCCACTACATTGAATGAGCATCGAAATCTTCCGTCATCATCTAGATCTTTTTCTAAGATGTCAATAGTAGACTCAATGTCACGCAGGCGTAGCAAGCACCGAGCCGCGACTTCCCCCCTGGGGTACTTCTCGACAACTTTCTCCAATGCTTCTCGATCCGTTGTTACTCTGTGCTTACCTTGTTTGAAGGTAGTGATCGGGGCGATTGAGAGAGTCTCGTAGAAGAACTTTTGCAACTGTAATGGGGAATGGAAATTTACCACATCGCCAGAAATATTCTTGGCGAGACGCTGGAAGAGAGCATCCTCATTCTCGATTACCCACTTCCCTTTCTTCTTCTTCATTCCACCCAGATCAAGGTGGCGTTCGAACAAACCTTTCTGTTCCTTTATCTCTGTAGCGTCGGGATCCCCTTCCAAAGCTTTTAACACAGCGATCCAATCAACTCGCAGTCCTGTAGTCATCATGGACATAGCTGGTCCGAGCATCGCACGAGTGAAATTGTACGTCCGGCCCGAAGTCGCAGGCTGCAATTGGGGTTTCAACATATCATAAAGCTCGTAGGTTATAGCACAGTCCAGACCATTATATAACCACAGAGTTTCCTCTTTGTCAAGATTATACATGTCGAGGTTCTTGGAGTTCAATTTAGTCGCCATCGAATTTCCTCAAAAGAAGGTGAACACATAGCATCAGCACTCCGAACACAGCCAGCAGTATGAAGAGCGTGGTCAAATGGAGCGCGAGGGGGGCCGATCCAGTTAGCTGAAAGATTAGCGCTTGCATTTGTATGTCCTTTCACGTTTCCGCCTGCGACGTTCTAACTCTATGTCAGCATGGTATTCCCCATGCACTACCCAAGCTACGAGAGATAGCCAAATTAAACCAGCTACCCAGAAGACTGTCCAGAACACAGCCATGTTCATTTCAGCCATTGAACATCTGCATGAGAATTAGGACGATGCCGTAACCCCCAACTATTATTGCAAGAATAAAAAAGATCCAGAAACCCAGTACCGCTCCGAGTTCAACCACCGGGCAGCACCATGAGAATGATCATGAGGACAAAGCCCCCAAGTATCGCTAAAACTATCACCCCACCTGTTTCAATCATCAGTGTCTCTCCATAGATTGCGCAGTACTTTGTAGATGGATGGTAATGCCACAGCAAACATGACTAGCGAAAAGACCAATAGTATTATGGCTAACACCAAAACTATAGTTAGAGTCAGATCAAGCATTGCTAATCCCTGCCTTTTTCAGACGCTTGTGTACATGCTTGCGAACGTGGCTGGGTTCTAAGAATGCGAGGTCACACACGGTAGTGAAGCTGGACTCCAGCTGTCCATCGGTCAGGGGAGCAAACCAGCTCAGCACTTCGTCCACGTCGCCCCCTATAAGGGCTTCCTCAATCACGTGGTCAACTGCTTCGTCCAGCACCGCACGCCATAAACGGACATACGGCTCCACAACGAGGAGTTCTTCTGATAGATACATATCGTAAAACCTATTCATTGCCTCGATCTTTGGCTGCTAGATCCGCAATCAATCCATACGCATCACAGTCGACGCGCACCTTTTCCATGCTCGCACGCAGTTGGTCAAACTGCATCTCTTGCCACCCTGATAACTTAGTACGAGGGTCACCAGACACGTTGTCTAGCAAGGCAATGCAGTCACCGTGATTTTCGGCGGCTTCAAGAAATACAGCGCTAAACTCTTGTAGGAGTCCTCTTGCAACTTCGATAAGATCATCCTTCGACATCGGAGGTAACGATGCCTCCTGCGCTGCGCTCTGTACGAACGCTTTTTGTCCCTCAGTTGGTGTGCTTTTTTCATTACCGTTACCCGTCTGATTTGAATTGTTTGAATGAGACAAGGTTCTTCCAGCTCCCTTCGTTCGTGTAGTAGCTGCCCAAATCACCTAGGCTCTTTGGTAGCTCTGGTTGGAGGGCGTGGTGTAGGAACATAGTGTCCTCAGGGACACCGCCAGCTTTGATCCCGTACTTCCAAAACCACATCGCATCATACGGCCAATTGTGACCGATCTTAGGAATGTCTGACTCAACCCATGTCTTGACCCATTGCCACGCAGTCAATTCCTGCTCAACAGAAGGCCAGTAATTCCACCCAGGCTTTCGATGATCAACGAATGGTATCACCAAGGCAACATCAGGGCTGGGAGAGAACCCAACACATGTGATCTGCTCCAACTTCCATGGATCTGTCTCAATATCACAGGACAGCCGATCCGCAAACTGCACATACTGATTGTTGAAAATCTGGAGATCCCCCAGAGTGGGCTCAATAAAGATCTTCCGCTCCGGTACCACAATGTTAGGAGTTCCACTGTTGCGCAAAGCCTTGGCCAAGTCCATACCTACTACGTACCGATGACCAAACCGCTTGGCGATGTAGCTGGGCGAGTACGTGGCAATCATCTTGAACCCTGCAATCTGCCGAGACTGCATGACGGCCCCGCGGTACTTTGATATATGGTTGTATCCTGTCAAGGCCCACAAAGCATAGGCCCCCAGGCATATCACAATGTTAGGCTTGAACTCCACTAGCTCACCCCGCAGCCGATGTATCTCTTTTTCGAAGCGCGGTTCAAGAACACGCCCCCTGAATGGTATGAGTTTTGAGCGGACCCCCTCGCGCCTAGCTGCGATCTTTGTCAGGAAATTATTACCAGGGTCGTCCCCCTCAGGACGATCAGGAAATACGTGTGTGATCAAGCAGTCATCTGGCTCGATCCCCTCTTTACGCATGTGTGCCTTCAACAAGTCACCGTAGCCACTCTGGAGAGGCAGCCCTTCTCGCGCATCATCCTCTTCCGGTGCCTCAAGGACGATAGCAATTTTGTGATGCATCATTGAGTTTTCAGGCTGCTGTGCTTCGACTCGCTTACGAGAGAACTTCCGTCTAAAAACCATGCCAATCTCCACAGATTATGGGGTTGGCACGCTTGCCATCACACCCACCACTATCATCAAATTCATAAGCTGTTATCCCAATGACTGCTGTTGCCATGATAATTGCCGCACTTGCTGCCATTGCCACTTCAACATTACGAAATAGCTTGCACATCAAAGCAAAGATTCCCATAGCTACACCAGCTATGGCCCCAAATGAGACAAGCAAAAATACAAAAGCCAGGATCCCATAAACTAAGGCTCCCGCACTCATTCCTCTGACCCCATGGTCTGACTTAGCAGCGAGCGGGGTTTTTCAATCTCCAGAGGCACCCCAAAACTGTACCTGTCATGGTATTCTTCAACCTTCTTCGCTGGGATCTCTTGAAGTTTGTGTGGGATGAAGCCGGAGTCAACTTCAGGATACTTTTCCAGCTTCTTGGCTTCACGCTCAAGGTACCAGATAGCTTTGCGCAGGTCCCTGCTGTAGGTGCCGCCCTTCTTCTTCCCGGCGCGCAAGATGTACTTCACTGCGTTCCCCAACCCATAGTTCAGTTTGAAAGCCTCGATTACATCAATGGCTTCCATCCCTGACTCCGTCATATAATGTGTGGGGTTATTGATATCGTCCGGCATCAGTTCAACTCCGATTTGAGCTTAGGTGGGACAATCACTTCGGCGTAGATAGGATCATCCAAGAGCACTGCCATCTTCACAGCCAAACCGATAAGACTCTCCCCGAACTCAGGGCTCATAGCATCATGAGGATGTAGTTGAAACTCAAACTTCCCTATGTACCCCAGACCTCTACCATTTTCTTCTGGTTCCCAAAACTGAATCCTGCCTTCACCGTCTTCAACTTGTAAGCTATACCGAACTTCACGCGAGATAGGCTCTACATTGAATAACATGTGCGTCTCCAAAAAAAACGGGGGTGAACATTGCCACCCCCGTCATGAGCATGAGTGTGTTCGACAC
>Ga0114923_10001413_pt1 | contig 16689 bp, 17 predicted proteins | sample SumtaG_FD_89578 | JGI IMG/M metagenome (GOLD analysis project Ga0114923, IMG submission 89578) | Deep subsurface microbial communities from Indian Ocean to uncover new lineages of life (NeLLi) - Sumatra_00157 metaG | ecosystem: Environmental > Aquatic > Marine > Oceanic > Sediment | place: near...
CTCGCAGAGTTCGCCGAACCTGCGGAGTTCGCTGGAGAGCGTTTCTACCTTCTCTGCCTGTCCTTCGGACGCTGATAGGCGATGGCACAGGCTGTCATTCGGAAAGCAGAGGCTTCTCAAGGACATGCAGATTGCACGTCCTGCAACTTTTGCGTACTCTGCGAACTCTGCGGTAAGATTCTTAAAACCAGGGTTTGACACGAGAGACGGGCGACAATATGCGTCTATGCAACACACACCGTTTGATGGCTCGAGTCAAGCTATGCACATGCACGTCTTGGATCGTCCGAAAGGGGAACGACATGACCGACCGCGCAGTTCAACGACAACGTCTTCTGGAAACAGTGGCCACCGATGTCTTCATTGCCGTTAACCTGGAAGCGTCGGATCCCGTTTCTCTTCGCTACTTGACCGGATTCACCGGAGAAGGCGCACTCATCCTTTCACCCTCTCACGCCCTCCTGCTGACGGATTCCCGCTACACGGAACAAGCCAACCAAGAAACCGAAGGTATTCAGATCGAAGAAGGACGTGACTGGAACGTAAAGGGCCTGTTCGAGGGCTTGACCAAGCGAAACCTCAAGACTGTCACGTTCTCCTCGGCGAGAGCCAGCGTGTATTGGTGCGAAGAGCTGGGCAAGCTGGGTATCTTAGAGTTGAATCCCCAACGGGATCCGGTTGCCCAACTGAGACGCGTTAAATCCGACGAGGAGCTGAATCATCTGCGCGCCGCCGCCAAGATAGCGGACGCCGCCCTGAGCAAGCTCGTTCCGTGGATCAAAGCGGGGATGAGCGAAGCGGAAATCGCCCTCCAATTGGAGATGCTGATTCGCCGGTCCGATGCCGAAGGGCTTGCATTTGACATCAACGTTTCCACCGGTCCCAACACGGCGCTCAATCACTACAGCCCTTTCCATCACCCAACTGCGTTGAAGTCCAGTGATCTGCTGTTGTTCGATTTCGGCGCCAATGTCCAGGGATACCGCTCGGACATAACACGCACGTTTGTGGTCGGCGAAGCATCCGATAAGGCTCGGAAGATCTATGAGACCGTGTTGAAGGCCAATTGTCTGGCCATTGATGCGATTCAAGCTGGCATGACGGGAATCGATGCCGATGCGGTCGCCCGCGAGTTCATCGCCGAAGCAGGATTTGGCGAAAACTTCGGGCATGGGCTGGGACATGGAATCGGCTTGGAAGTACACGAACTCCCCAGTCTTTCCCCGCGCAGCAAGGACACGCTGGAAACGGGCATGGTGGTAACCGTCGAGCCCGGCATCTATTTCACCGGCTTCGGCGGCGTACGGATCGAAGACGATGTCGTGATCACGGATACTGGATGCGAGATCATTACAGCATTTCCAAAAGAGGAGTTGATCTCTGTTGGCTAGCAAGCGAACTCACTTCGCCGCCATTCTCGTTGCGCTGGGGTTGCTGCTTCTCGGCCTGTCCGGATGTGAACTGATGCAACCGGGCCCCAGCGCCGATTTCGCTATCTCGCCGGTCATCGTCTATGCCGGTGAGATGTTCGAATTGGACGGATCCCTGTCTCTGGGAAGTGCAGCGATCGTATCCTATGCCTGGGAACTCGGCGACGGTCAAACCCTGGTGGGGCAGCAGGTCAATGCGGCATTTTCATTTCCGGGCACCTATTCCGTGTCACTGACAATCGAGGATGCCAACGGCAATCTTGATTACGCCACGCAGCAGGTGGTCGTGTATGCGCGGACCGGAACCGTCATCCTGGACGAGGATTTCTCGGACGGCGAGCTGGCACTGGCAAGGTGGGTGTTGGATCCCACGTGGGCGTCAGCCGGCGATGCACAGATCGATTTCATCCTGGGCTCACCTGGAAACGCCCTCTACATTCGTAGTGCAGCGAGCCGCTGGCACCGACGTTATCATGCCATCGAGGTGCCGCCTCTGCGTGTCGGGCAGAAAGTTGTCTTCTCTTGCCGCATCATGGCGCTTCGCAATCAAGACTTCCATACATTCCTGTTTGCGCCAGGCCGCGTGGAACTGGGTTCGCTGGTCGGTGCTCTCCCCTATTTCTTATTCACAAACGAGAGCGGCGGATCGTATGTACAAATCCCGTCCACCTTGGGAACCGATGTCGGGCACCCCATCGGGTATAAGCCCGATGTCTACCGATGGCATACCTACACGTTCGTGTTCGATCGGGATTCCTTCGAGCTGCTGATCGACGATGTCTCCTGGATGGAAGGCCCGCTGGATGCCCCATTCTCGGACAGCTCTATCTGGATCATCCTCATCGGGGAAGAGAGTCTGACCGAAACCTGTAACGCCTATTTCGACGACATCCGGGTGACCATCGAGGAATAGGGGCCGGCATCGCCTGGATCGTCATCGCTTGCGGCGTACTCCAGGAATCGAGAAGATGAAGTTACCATGGTACTCGGCGTCTTCATCCTGATGTTGATCTGGCTGGCGTTAACGCGAACAGTGGCCTTTCCGTCTGTGATTGCCGGGTTTCTCAGCTCCCTCTTGGTGGTTGTCTTCTGGCGCACGATCATGCCGGGAATCCCCACGTCCGTCCACAAGCTGCTGAAACACCCTGTTCGACTTACCCGATTTGTGCTCACGCTGGCCAAGCGCTTTGTCATCTCCACGTTGCATACCACCTGGCTCATTCTCAGAGGTGGAGAAGAAGGGCGCATGATGGCCCTTCCCATTCACCTCAAAGACACACTCGCCCGATTCATTCTGTTGAATTCCATCACCTTCACGCCATCCACCATCTCACTGCTCGTTGAGGACGACTTGCTGTACATCCATTGGCTGCAAGCATCCGGTGGGCATGGCGATTGGGAAGAAATCAAAGAATCGCTCGAAGATCGTCTACACAGTTTGTTCGAGGGGGATCGCCGTGGAGATGGTTGAAACACTCGTTCTTTGCTCCTTGGTGCCTGTTCTCTACCTGTTGTGGCGCGGGCCCACGGCATGGGATCGTCTGCTTGCCTACAACACCGCCTCCAATCGGATCGTCATTGTGGTGTGCCTTGTCGCGGTGGCAACTCGCGAGACGATCTATCTGGATGTCGCGATCGGATACGCAGCCTTGAGCTTCCTTGGGGTAGTTATCATTTCCCGATTCCTTGAGCGTGGCGGGGGGCACCGATGACGATCGCAGCCTATGTTCTCATGGGGTTGGGGGTCGGTTTCGTGTTCGTAGGATCGCTGGGTATGCTGCGCTTTCGCGATGTCTATTCACGGCTACAAGCAAGCGGTGTCTCGGACAATGCCGGTCTGGGACTGATCCTCATCGGACTCATTCTGCATTCGGGTTGGGACCGTCACGACATCACGTTACTGCTGTTGCTTCTCCTCATGCTTATCACCAATCCCATCGTGACGCACAGCGTGGCTCGCAGCGCCTTCGTGCAGCGCCACCGCGAGGAGGGAGAACGATGATTGCGCGTTGGATTCTCCTGGCGCTTCTCCCGATCGTGGCCGGCATTGCTCTGACTCAGTCACGGAGGTTGTCCGCGATCATTGGAATGGGATTGTTCAGCTTCATGTTGGCGGCAGTCTACCTTCTGATGCACGCTCCCGACGTAGCCATCACCGAGGCCACCATCGGCGCGGCCCTGGTGACTGCCATTTATGTGCTGGCCATTCGCAGAACGGGACGGTTGATCGTCGTTGCCGACGAAGTCCCGAGCTTGATGGCACGCGAAGGCGACCACATCACCGGTCTCGAATACGAAATCCTGGAAGGCTTTGCGCGAGAGATCGGCTTGGATTTGTCGGTTCGCTTCGTTCCATTGCGGCGTGTGCGCTGGTTGATCGCCCATCATGAAGCCGACATGGGAGCGGGAGGGATCGTTCCTCTTGCCGATATCGAAGGCAGCCTATCCGCCACGCCCACTCATCTGAAAACAGGCGTTTACGCGTTTCCTGCGGGGAAGGCGCCGCTCGAAGCACCCGACAAAGCACCCGACTATGAAGGATATTTCTCGGAGCTGGCGTCCCATTGTCAGAACGGCACGCTATCAACTGTGGCCACTTCGCTTGATTTGGCACGCGTCCTCGCGCTTAGCCGTACCGGAGCGTCGCTGGGGGAGCTCGGCCGAGTCGACGGCGCTTTCGGCTATGCATTCTTGGTCGGGAAACGCCGGACGGAACTCCAGAGGGACTACGTCGATTACCTGCATCGATTGCGTACCTCCGGCCGGTTGGACGACATGATCGGCCGGTATTTCTCATGAACAAGCTTCGGATTCGAACCGTCCTTGCGGTGGGGATCATCTCCGCTTTTGTAGTACTGGTGGCGCTCGCTTTTGCGAGCGACCAGCCTGTCCCGGCAGATTCGCAGCAATATCTTGCCCGCGCGTTGGGAGAGACGGGGGCATCCAATCGAGTAGCCGGCATCTACTTGAATTATCGGCTGCTGGATACACTGCTTGAGCTGCTCGTTTTTTCGGTGGCTGTCTTGGGCGTACGTCATTACCTTCAGCAATCAGAAGGCATGAGCCTTCCCGCCTTGTCCGAGTCGGAAGTGCTTCAAACAGCTGTGAGCTTCCTCAGCCCACTGGCCTTACTCCTCTGCGCATTCTTCGCAATCTTCGGACACATCTCACCCGGAGGCGGATTCGCTGCCGGTGTGATCGCCGCCAGCGGCTTGCTGTACGTGGCCATCGCCCACGGCATGAAAGCCACCGAGACACGATTGAACCCCTGGAGATTGGCGTTGGCAGAGAAAGCGATCCTGCTTCTGCTACTGGCCTTCGTTCTCGTGCCGGCGGCTTTCGGTAAGATCCCGCTCAGCGATTTGCTCCCCAAGGGCACGCCGGGCCAGTTGCTCAGCGGCGGCTCGATTCTGATCTACAACATTCTCATCGCGATGAAGGTCTTTATCGGCGCCTGGCTCGTGATTGCCGCATTTGCACAGCATCGAGGGGAACTCTAATGGCTGCAATAGTGGCGTTCATTCTATTCGGCTTGGGCATCCTGGTGTTGGTCCTTCGCCGCGATCTCGTCATCAAACTACTTGCGCTGGGACTGGTCAATGCCGCCTCCATCCTGTTCCTCGTTTCGATCGGAGATCGTCCGGGAGCCAGAGCTCCCATTCAGGGCCCCGGCGAGATGGGGATTTTGGCCGATCCGTTGCCCCAGGCCCTCGTCCTATCCGCCATCGTCGTCAATTTCGCAATACTGGCACTGGCACTGGTGTTCGTCATGATCTTGGTAGAGCGGTACCACAGCACGGATTCCACCCGAATTGAGCAGGAGATGGCTCGCGAAATCGATGAGGAGGAGACGCCATGCCTTTGATTCTGCTGCCGCTTCTCCGGTTTGTGTTCGCCATCCTGTCGATTTCGTTTGCTCGAGCACGGAAGCCGTTCACAATTGTCTCGCACCTAGTCGACGCCGCGTTACTGAGCCAACTTGTCCTGACGCTCGGTCGGGGAATTCCCGAGCTGATTACAGTAGGAGGCACTCCTGCGGGTATTGGCATCTCCATGATCGGCGATCAAATCGGCTTGACCTTCGCCGTTCTCGCCTGGGTTCTGAGCGTCGCGGTTTCTGCCTATACCTGGCGGGATCAACTGCGTCCGTATTTCTTCTTGTTGCTGAATCTGCTCATCGGCGCTTGTTACGCCCTCTCGTTTACAACAGACCTGTTCAACGCTTATCTGCTGTTTGAGCTGTCGACGCTGGTCAGCTTCCTGCTTGTCGGATACCAACGACGGCCTCGCCAAATCTGGGCTAGTTTGCATTACCTGGTGCTTTCGTCGCTGGGAATGAGCATCTTCCTGTTGGGCATCGGTGTTGTCTATGCTCATTGCGGCTGCCTCGACCTTGCCGTTCTGAAGACAATGCTCAGAGCGTCGCCCGGTGAACCCTGGATGCTGTTGGCCGGATCTCTGCTGGTCGCCGGCATCGCTGTGAAGGCGGGGGTGTTCATATTCTCACTATGGTTGCCCTCGGCGCACGCCCGTGCCATGCCGGCCGTCTCGGCTCTGTTGTCCGGTCTGGTCATCAAGATGGGCGTGGTGGGATTGTTCCGGCTGGCCGACGTTTTCCCGATTCACCTGACACTCATCGTGTTGGGTGCAATCACCGGAATCCTCGGCATCATCTATGCCTTCAATACCCATGACATCAAGAAGCTGCTGGCCTTCCATACGCTTTCTCAGATCGGTTACATGCTGATCGGATTCGGCGCGGCTACAGAAGTGGCTCGTCTCGGCGCACTGAGCTATGTAGTGGCCCATGGTTTGTTCAAATCCTTGCTGTTCCTAACCATCGGCGAGGCAGCAGCACGTGCCGGTGGCTCCCATCTGAATACTCTCATCGAGAACAGGCAAAACATTCCACGAGGCACTCGCATTGCCCTGTTCATTGGCGTCCTCGGAATCATCGGTCTTCCGCTATTAGCCGGTTTCGATGCCAAAGCGATCCTCGAAGACGGATTGCCAACGATGGCCCTACGCCTCATTGTGATCCTAGTCTCCGTTGGAACGGTAGCATCGTTCGCCAAACTGTCTCCCGTGTTGTTCTCACGATCCACGTGCCGGACGGACCGCAGCCGAATCCTGGCCTATGCTTGGTTGGGAGGCGGCATTATCCTGTTCTGGCCGCTGTCATTGCTGCTGGTTTCGCCCGCCATCAGCCTCCATGCGTTAAGCGCTCCGCACATTGTGGAAGCCCTCGCTGTTATTGCCGTCGGAGGCTCGCTGTATCTCTTGATTCGAAAGAAGCGGTTCCAACTGCCCTCAGAGATCTTCCGTCTCGAAACGAGCCCTCTGATCATACTTGTCGGGTTCTTTCTCGTGTACGCACTGATGGCCCTGGGGCAATAGCCGGGTGAATTCGGATCGGGATTGGGGTACGTTTCCGATATGAACCCATGGAATCTCAACGACTACGACGCCTTTTTTCTCGACGTCGACGGCGTACTCGTGCACGACACCCAGCCGATTGTAGGTGCTATCGAAGCGTTCCGCGCACTTCAATCCGCAGGTCAAGTACTTATCTTGACCAACAACTCAACCCGCTCACGCCAACAGCATGGCGAACGTCTTTCCAATCTGGGATTCAGCGTTCGACCTGGCGAGGTCATTTCGTCTTCCTTCGTGGTCGCCGAAACCCTGTGCGAAATGGTCGGCCCGAGCATCGTTTGGCCCGTCGGTGAAAGCGGTCTTACTGAAGAACTGCTCGCGAGCGGACATCGAATCGCATCCACGCCCGAAGAGGCACAATGGGTGGTCGCAGGCATGGATCGATCCATCGATTATCGGAAGCTGGCCGATGGCTTGCGTGCTTTGAATGCCGGAGCTCGTTTGGCGGCCACCAACCACGACGGGACCTATCCTACCCCAGAGGGGCCGATACCGGGAGCGGGCGCCATCGTCGGCGCCCTGCGCGGCATGGGATTCGATCTCGACGTCAATGTCGGAAAGCCGGCAAGCACTTCCTATGACATCGCGATGGGTATGACAAAGGCCGACACGGGCAAGATCTTGATGATCGGCGATCGCTTGGAAACCGACATCCTCGGCGGCAACCAAAGCGGTTTAGATACTCTGCTGGTACTCACGGGCATTTCACGAGAACCAGAGATCGAGGAATCGGGAATCCACCCCACGTGGATCGCCGATTCCCTGGCCGCTCTCATTGCTGGAGACGTCTCAGCCGGGAATCAATTCGCAACTTGAGCTGGAGTTAGGGCCTAACGAACGCCCGACTTCATGCAGCCGAACCGAAGGGAGAAACCATGACGGATGCCTTCATGATGAAGGTCAGCCGGTTGACAAAACACTACGGTGAAACACGTGCCGTTGACGGCATCTCGTTTACGGTTCCGAATGCATCCGTGTTCACCATCCTCGGTCCCAACGGCGCCGGCAAGACGACAACGTTGGAAATGTTGGAGGGCATTCGCGAACCGGATTCCGGCGAGATCGAGATTTTCGGGGCACGATTGAAGCGAGTCACCCGGCCGGTGAAGCAACGAATGGGCGTTCTTCTTCAGGATGGTGGGTTCGAGCCCTATCTCAAGGTTCATGAGATTCTGCGATTGTTCTCTTCGTTTTTCCAAAACAGTCTGCCAGTGGACGACGTCTTGGAGTGGGTTGCATTGTCCGAGAAGTCCAAAGCCCTTGTTAGAACGTTGTCCGGCGGTCAAAAGCAGCGGCTGGCCATCGGAGCCGCTCTTATCAACGATCCCGACCTGGTTTTTCTCGACGAGCCGACCACTGGTCTTGATCCACAGGCACGCCGGAATATCTGGGACATCGTGTCCGGCCTGAGAGCTCGTGGCAAGACAATCATTCTCACCACGCACTACATGGAAGAAGCCGAAGCTCTGTCCGACGAAGTCTGCATCATGGATTACGGGAAAATCATTGCGCAGGGAGCCCCAAAGACTCTCACCGGCGATCTTGGAGAAGAAACCCTGATTGAATTCCATGGAGAAAACGTATCCACTCAGGCGATGGATCAACTGCAGCGCTGCTGCAAGGCAACGCGTAGCGATCAGATGATGATCACTCTGGAAACCGAACATCTTACTGAGACGATGGAATCCCTGTTCGCGTGGTCGCGCGAGCATGACATCAAGCTGCGCGACTTGACAGTTCGGCAACCGAATCTTGAGGACGTCTTCCTCACATTGACCGGAAGGAGGTTGCGCGGGTGAAGGATATCCTCCTCATCGCAAGAGCCCACATTGCGACCGCCGTACGCGAACGCGTAACTCTGTTTTGGTTCCTCATCTTTCCTGTCTTTCTTCTGACAATTCTTACGCTGATCTTCGGGCAAATCGGAGAAGAGGGTGAGATCAGTTTCGACATCACCCTGCTCAACCGGGATCGCTCCCCGTCAGCGGAAACTCCTTTCTCGGACATGATTGAATCGGTATTCCGCGAACTGGCAACAGCACAAGACGAAGCGACCCAGCCTTTGTTTGTGCTTCATACCCCTGAGGAGGATGCGGATCTCGAAGGCTTTCTCGAGTCCGAACTCACGGAACTCCGTCGAGGTCGCCGCGCTGCCGTTCTGGTCATCCCGGAGGGATTCAACGACACTGTTATGGGATCGTTGATCGAAGACTCTGCTGAGATCGCGACCTCTAGCGAGGTCGGCGAGATCGATAGCCTTCGAATCTTCATGAGCGATACCAGCGTGTCCTCAGAGTATGCGACCCAGATCATCCAGCAGATTCTCACTGAGATCGACCGTCGCATTTTGATTCAATCAGGACGATTCAGTCCCGATCGCGCCGTCAGCAGCGAAACGCATTGGATTGGACGGCAAGATGGGGAGACTCCGTATGTCGATTATGTACTTCCCGGCATCATCCTGATGGGATTCTTCATGAACGGACTGTTCGGGGTTCCGGGGACCATCTTGTTCAGCCGCGACCGAAAGGTCCTGCGCCGCTACTGGGTTACGCCCTTGTCCGTGCTGCGTTATCTCGCCGGCTTCGGATTGGGTCATCTTACGTTGTGTGGACTCCAGTTTTCGTTGCTCTTCCTGCTGGGCGTCTATGCCTTTGGCGCCACAATCAACTTCGCCGCACTTGACACCGTCCTGCTGCTGGTGTTGGCTGCCGTTACGTTCATGGCGTTCGGGTTTCTCATCGCCTCCCTGGCCAAAACCGCCAACGCCGGCATGGCTACCGCCAATATTCTCAATATCCCGATGATGTTTCTCAGCGGCATGTTCTTCCCAACCAGCGGGCTGCCCGCTTTCATCATGGTCATTGTCTATGCCAACCCTGTCAGTTACTTGTTGGAGGGACTACGACGAAGCGTGGGAGTACAGAACAGCACCATCATGCCATCGATATGGATCGTCATTGTGCCTCTTCTTTGGATTCTTCTTTCGAGTTTGGTGACGAGTCGTAGGCTGAAATGGGATGTGGAACGATGACGGCATTTCGCGCTTTGTTGATTTCCGAATTGAAGATCTTCTCGCGCGATCGGATGGCGATGTTCTTCACGCTACTGTTCCCATTGGTTTTCATCCTGATCTTCGGGTTTCTGATGAGGGGTATCGGAGACGTGGACCAGGCGAGATTGGGAATCCTGTTTACATCGGAGACCGACGGGCAATCCCTCATGCAGACGATTGAAGAGGCCGGATCGATGGACCTCTCGTTCTTCGAGTCTCAGGAGGAATTGGAGGACGCCGTTGCCGCCCGGACCATCGATTTCGGGATGCACTGGGACGGTTCTGGGCTGCAATTCTTCTATGACGCCAATCGGGTTCAAGAGAACTTCGCATTCGAACAGGTGGCCCGCGGAATTGCCACCGAGTTCGATTTTCGGAGACAAGCCGTGACTCGGGTGCTCCCGATCGAAGAAGTCCATGTGGGAACAATTCAGTCCATCGGGTGGTACAACCTCGTCTTGCCCGGCATCCTGGCGTTCTCCGTTCTTTCCGCCGGGCTGTTTGCGGTCTCCGGGCACCTCACCCAAATGAAGCAACGCAACATCCTGGATCGGCTCATCGTGACTCCCATGCCTCCGATGGCTCTTCTGTCTGCCATCGTTGTTATCCGCTTGGGAGTTGTCTTTATCTCTACGCTCATCACGCTCGGTGTCGGTATCGCCGTCTTCGGATTGCAGTTCGAAGTCGACTGGTTCCGCTTCGTCATCTTCGTGATCTGCGCGACGCTGGGAACCATGGGGATGGGTACGATCATCGCACTGCTCGTTCGGCGTCCGTCAAGCGCAAGCAGCCTGGCCAACGTGTTGGCCATGGTGATGATGTTCTTCGCGGGCATATACTTCCCGATCGAATTCATGCCCGCTTTCCTACGCTCAGTCGGCAAAGGTCTCCCACTCACGCACATGGCCAATGCCATGCGTTATGTGACCGGAGTGATCGAGATGTCCGAGCTGGAATTCTGGGCCATTACGTTTTCTCTGTTGGGATTCGCGATCGTTTTGTTCCCTGTGTTGGCGCGCTATGTCGTACGTCCGCTTCGTCGCTAGGCAGTTGCGGAGACTCCGAACAGTCGAATCGCGCCCAGGCTGGCAAACAGTACCAAGATCCCGGCTATGACCACGCCGACTGCAATCCAAAGCAAGGCCTTCTTGTTGGGAATGCCCAGCAGTCGCGATGCGATAGCCCCGGTCCATGCTCCCGTTCCCGGCAACGGAATGGCAACCAACAACACCAATCCAACCGGTCCGAGGCGTTGGATCCATCTTCCCTTGCGTCGACTGCGCGCAAACACCCATTCCAAGAGTAGCCGCGTGAATCTCCATCGCATGAGTTCTTGCTCCATCCAACGAAATCCCCACAGCAGCAAGGGCACAACAGCGAGATTCCCAAGGAGGGCCAATCCGAATGCCCCTGCCGGCGAGAATCCCAGTGACAAGGCGATGGGAATGCCTCCGCGAAGCTCGAACACAGGCGCAGCAGAGATCCCGATCGTCAGCAGTGCGTTCCAGAAGCTCATGGTCATAGTCTAGCCACCAGGAGCTTCCAACGGTAGTAAGTGAAGAATCCGTCTTCTATAATCGGCGGAAAGGAGGTGGGGACGGATGAAGCTTTACAACACCCTCACAAGACAGACTGAGACGTTCCAACCGCAAGACGGCGACACCGTGGGGATGTACGTCTGTGGCCCCACCGTCTACGATCACATCCACATCGGCAACGTGCGACCGGTCATCGTTTTCGATACCTTGCGTCGCTATTTTGAGAGGTTCAAGGGCTGGAACGTCGTTCATGTGCAAAACGTGACCGACGTTGACGACAAGCTCATCAACCGCTCCATCGAAACCGGCGAGACGGTCGAGGCTATTGCCCGCACCTACACCGACGCCTTCTTCGATCTCATAAAGGCCCTGGGCGTGCTGCAGCCGACGCATTCACCGCTGGCCACCGAGCACATCTCAGAGATGATCGAGCTGGTCGAAAAGTTGGTGGAGAGCGGATTCGCGTACGAGAGCGCCGGTGACGTGTATTTCCGCGTTGAAGCGTTCGCCGGCTACGGGAAGTTGTCGGGCCGAAAACTGGAAGATCAAGAAGCCGGCGCGCGCATTGAGGCTTCGGATCGAAAGGACAATCCGTTCGATTTCACCCTCTGGAAAGCAGCCAAGCCCGGCGAGCCGAAATGGGATTCACCTTGGGGTAAAGGGCGCCCCGCATGGCATACTGAATGCGTGGTGCTCTCGCATCGATACCTGGGCGAGCACCGCGACATCCATGCCGGAGGCAACGACCTCGTATTCCCACACCACGAGAACGAGATCGCGCAAGCCGAAGCCTCGACAGGCAAGCCGTTCTTCCGATTCTGGCTGCACAACGGCATGCTGTCCACCGGCGGCGACAAGATGTCCAAGTCCCTCGGCAATTTCGATTATGCCAAGGATGTGCTCGCGTCGTACGATCGGGAGACCGTTCGCTACTTCTACTTGTCGCGCCACTACCGCAAACCGCTGGATTATTCAGAAGACGGGCTGCAGGCTGCGCAAACGGCCGTCACAAGAATTCGAACGTTGCTTTCCGACGTAGAGGCCGAGCTTCGTGATTCCGCCGGCGCTTATGCTGACGCAGGGAAGGCATTCGTGCACTCCCTCAGTGAATTCCGCGCTCGCTACGTCGAAGCCATGGACGATGACTTGAATACCGTCGCCGCCATCGGCGTGATCCAGGAATTGGTCTCCGCGACCAATCGCTTCCGCGCCGAGGCAACGGATAACGATCGGCTCGCTTTGCTCGATGCGGTGGCTCTGATCAAAGAGCTTGGCGAGCCGTTGGGCCTGTTCTCAACAGCAACGATCAGCAAACGCGGATTGGAGGACGGGCTCATGACGCTGCTGATCGAGTTACGAAAGCAGCTTCGGGAGAAGAAGGAATTTGAACTGACCGACCGCATCCGCGATCAGTTGGCTGAATTGGGGATCACGCTCAAAGATACGGCGCAAGGGACGATCTGGACTTTGTCCTAGCAAGCGACTGCGAAGAGTAGAGTAGAGTATCTACCGCAGAGAGCGCGGAGATCGCTGAAACGAATATGAATGGCTCATAAGCCTAAACATTTCGTCTATTTCGCGCATTTCGTAGTTATTGATGTAATCCAACGTTGTCCTTGACTTTCCTCCGCCAACTGTGCGGTTCAATCTCCGGCTTCACAGTGGTTTTCCTGCTCTGTCTGACTGCATGGACTTAATAGGACGTACGTCTTCCGGAACCCGTCATTCGTCGAGGTCGTGGGGCCCGACCATGACTTGTCTGTCCTCTGCGTTCTCTGCGGTAAACCGACAGTGAAGGGTTCTAGAGAAAGCCTAGCGTTTCAGCCATTCGACCATTCGTTCACGGACGTCGTTCAAATCCGCTGCCGGTTTGTACGCGATGTCCGAAGGAATGAGAGCGGCCATCCGATCACGTAGCGAGACAAGATGGATTTCTTGAATCCCGGCTCGATGAGCGGCCAGCGCATCAAGATGTGTGTCTCCGACGGCCACCGCATGGGAGGGCTGAACGTGAAGTCGTTCCAGCGCCTTGAGAAACAGGTCGGGTTCGGGCTTGGCGGCACCGTCGCCCCTTGTCAGGATGAGATCGAACGACAACGGATGCTTTGCGAGGACGGCGTCTACACTGCGGCGTGAATTGTTGGTGATCAAGGCACATCGAATGCCCCGCCTCCGGAGCCATGCAAGCAACTCGACCGTACCGGGAATCAGTTGTCCGTTGGCCGCCCCCTCGGCTTCCGCCGAGTGAAGCAATTCGAGGCCGCGAGCTCGAGTCTCAGGAGAGGAGGTTCGAAGCTGATCCAAGATGGGCATACCATTCTGCGGCAAGCCGAGTCTCGTGCGAAGGGCCAGGAAGTCGATGCCGGAGTCGTAAATTGTGCCATCCATGTCGAACAACACACAGACTCGATTCACGCTTTGTTCCTTTCGGCGGGAATGACGGATGACTTGCTGCTTTGGCTGAAATGAGCACTCACCCATCCAGCTACATCATGGATGGGCGAGTTCAAAGAGTCCTAGCGAATATTCACCACGTGCAGCTTTAGTTGATCCGTATACTTGGCGCCGCTCCCGTCGGTAATCGTCACGACGACCCACACGTCTTCCCCGTCGGGGAAATGCGTGGTCGGCACGTAGTACACGGGATCCGATGCCGTTGGATCCAAGAACGATCCCTTGCTGGCAGACCACTCGAATTCTACGTTCCAGCAAATCGGATGAGGAATCGTGGTATGAAGCTGCACAAACGTGCATTCGTCCACACATAGCTCCATGTTCCGGTTGATGCCGGGCTTATTCAACGGGCACGTGCTCCAACACGGCGTTCCACAGTACGTCGGTACGCCGGAGCATGGTGCCGTAGCGCAGGGACTGGCTAACCGGTGAGAGCAAGGAGTCACAGCCGGCTGCTGCATGTGGACTGGAGCGACGGATGCAGGTTGCACCGCACCGCAGGTCCCGCAGGGCTGAGGAGACGACTGCTGTGCACAAAGTGGAGCAGCAAGAGCTAATTGTGTCGCGCCGCAGGCTCCACAGGGCGAGGTTGCCTGGTTTCTTGTCCCGACGTATTGCACCGCCGTCGGAGATGCCGTCACCGGTTCCCAATATTGAGCTTCGACTACCTCGGCGGATTCGACAGCCACGTCCTCAAGAACCAATGGAACCGTACCCTCATCCGTAGGCATTCCCAGCAATAAAAGAAGAACGCCGCCCGCCACAGCGGCTACAGCCAACCATGTCCAAAATGTCGTATTCATCCGGCCCTACCTCCCCCGTTCGGAATCCCCCGTGATCCTCTCTGTGCCGATCCCGGATGCGCCTCAATGTCCAAAAGGACAACACAGTATACAGTTTCCATGTGTTCAACGAAGTTACGGAGATTACATTGGGAGATGGTGTCTTGAGGATTGCCATTTTCCTGCTTGCCCTCATGGTCCGAGTGAAATAACCTTTCGGAAGATCATTCGAGAACCCCGTTTCAAATGGAGATGAGGCCTAGGCTGATGAGTGACTCCGACAAACCTGCCAATACCTATGAAGCCACCAAAGCCGGCGTAGGCTACGTCCCGAGGAAGGCGGCAACTCGGTCCCTATACGAAGAGATGGGCTTTCGTTGTGGATTGGAAGTCCATCAGCAGCTGAAGACCGATCAGAAACTGTTCTGCCGTTGCCCGGCCGGGTGCTATCAAGACGGGGAATCGTACGACGCGCAGCTTGTACGTCATATGCGTCCCACCCTCAGCGAGTTGGGAGAATACGACGGCACCGCCTTGATGGAGTTCAAGACGAAGAAGAACATCATCTACCGCATCAAGGGTGAAACCGCCTGTACTTATGACATCGACGACACGCCTCCGTTCGCAATGAACCGTGAAGCCCTGAATATCGCAACGGAAATCGCGCTGTTGTTGGGAACTCAAATCGTGGGTGAGCTGCACGTCGCTCGCAAGCAGTATCTGGACGGGAGCATTCCGACGGGATTCCAGCGGACGGCCATCGTTGGCATTCATGGCGAAATCGCATTGGCTGAGAAGGCGGTACGGATACTTCAACTAAGCATCGAAGAAGATTCATGTCGCGAGGTATCCGACATCGGGCATGAAAGGACGTATACCACCGATCGTCTGGGGATACCGTTGGCCGAGACCGTTACCTATCCCGATTTGTCGACGCCGGACGAAGCTGCCGAAGCCGCCCAACATATCCGTCTTCTCACTCGCAGCACAGGGAAAGTCAACGTGGGAATCGGAGCCGCCCGCGAAGATGTAAACGTCAGCATCGAAGGCGGAACGCGCGTCGAGATCAAGGGCGTTCAGCACATCCGATGGATCCCCGAACTCACTCATAACGAAGCGTTCCGACAGAAGGCCCTGCTCGACATTCGTTCCATATTGCGGGGACGATTCGCTCATCCCGGATCATGGAAACTTCTGGCCGTTCCGCTCAATCCAAGCGATTACCAGGCCGATATGCTCGATGACGAAGAGCCCGAGGACCTGACTGCAATCAATCTGCCTGGATTCGCTGGTATCCTCGCGTTTTTCACCAATCCGGGCCGATGCTTTGCCGATGAGATTTCCGACCGCGTCAAGGTGGTCGCCTGCATCGACAAGCCGAACATGGCGCATTCGAAGGAGATCAGCAAACGGCACGCGCGCGACGACTGGAGTCGCATCCGAGACGTACTGTCAGCCAGCGCCGGCGATGCCCAGATTCTCGTCTGGGGACCGAGGGCCGACATGGACACGGCCGTCGAAACGATCGAAGAACGCTGCCGAATGGCGTTTGACGGTGTGCCCAACGAAACCCGCAAGGCGTTGATCGACGGAACGACCATTTTCGAACGTGTGCTGCCGGGACCGGACCGCATGTATCCGGATACGGACTCGGCTCCCATCCCCATCGACGAAGCCGTCATCGAGCGAATCCGCTCTTCACTTCCCCGCAGCATCAGCGATTGTTCGTCTCAGATGCGCGAATGGGGCATCCCCGAAGATTGCCGGTCGTTCATTCTCAAGCGCAACCTCTATTCCCTGCTAGAAGAGCTGATTCACGAGGAGAAACTGAATCCGATCTTCGCCGGTACGTTGCTCGGACATGCATTGAGACACGCGTGCGGAGATCGACCAGGAGATGTCGAATGGATCCTCGATCTCGTCCGCGAAGTCCGCAAGCGGCAGCTGAAAACAGAGATTCTCAAACCCATACTGCAATATGCATTTGCTGCCCC
>Ga0114923_10001414_pt1 | contig 16688 bp, 15 predicted proteins | sample SumtaG_FD_89578 | JGI IMG/M metagenome (GOLD analysis project Ga0114923, IMG submission 89578) | Deep subsurface microbial communities from Indian Ocean to uncover new lineages of life (NeLLi) - Sumatra_00157 metaG | ecosystem: Environmental > Aquatic > Marine > Oceanic > Sediment | place: near...
CCTAATTCCAATCTGTTCATACTGTAAACAGGTACGGGATGATAAAGGGTATTGGAGCCAGGTCGAAACATATATTAGTAATCACTCAGAAGCCGACTTTAGCCATGGGATATGTCACGATTGTGTAAAAGAGCTCTATCCTGATTTTGCACACAAAATGAAATCCCAAACAGATGATAAATAGACTTATAATCCGCACTTAGAAGGTGAGCGCCGGATAGTACTCCCGGCATAATTAATTTCACAAATCATCCACAAATTCTTTTAAAGTAAAATTTGTGCTGCATATAGAATTTTAATCCCTATATTTACAATGGAGGATAATACTATGGATTATGAAAATTTAAAAAAGGACATACCAAAAAATGTTTTAGAAAAAGGTTCATTTTCCATAATAATCCCGGTTTTAGTTATATGACCTACAATTAGAGAAGATAATAATTTTTTTCTATATTTTTATAATATTATTAACAGGGCAAATAGCTTACTTAAGGCCAGAGAATAAATATTCTTTATTTTGCCTGAGCCAATTCACTTCTAAAGTACGAAAACTAATATTAATCCAATTTTCATCATACCTTTCATTAAAAACCTCCTACTTAAAATTATAATATTTGCATTCAATTTTTAGAATGCTTTTCAAAACTAACACAAGCAAACATTTTCCAATACATATGTCTACTGCATATTCGAATTATTTTTTATAATAAAAATTAAAACTATACATTTTAGATATTTCCAGATATTACTAGTTAATAATTATATATATAAAACATTAAATATTGACAAATGTTATAGAATTTGTTAATATTTAAGAAATAATAAAAGGAGGTTTTTTTATGATAAAAGATTTTGGACTAAATGCTTCACTATCAGATCTTGGAGTAAAAGAAGCAGATTTAGATGCTATTGCAAGCGGCGTTGATATGGGACGAAATATTTTCCAGGCAGAATCTCCTGTTCCAATGATAAAATCTGTAAAAGCTATTGTACATAAAGGATTAAATCCAGAACAAGCCTTTGAAATGTATAATGACTTAAAAAAATAGTGGCTAAGATTTTTTACAAGAATAATTTAAAAATATACTGTAATATATTGTTTATCGGAATAATTATTTTAACAGGAGAAAAAAATGAATTATAAGGAACATGGAAAATCTGGTACATCAATATGAGTAATTGCGCTAGGAACTTGGGCCTTGGGAGGTGGTGTAGGCTGGGGTAATGCAGAAGATGATGCAGAATCAATAAAAATTATCCATGCTGCTTTAGATAATGGAATAAACATAATGGATACTGCACCTGCATATGGATTCGGTCACAGTGAAGAAGTTGTTGGCAAAGCACTAAAAGGCAGAAGAGACAAGGCAATAGTTGCTACAAAATGCGGTTTATGGTGGAATGACGAACGAGGCTCTCATTTTTTTGAACAGGAAGGAAAAACAGTAAGAAGAAGCCTACGTCCGGATACTATCAGAGAGGAGCTGGAAATCAGTTTAAGGCGCCTACAGACAGATTATGTAGATCTATACTTTACTCACTGGCCTTCTGTAGAACCTGAAATTACGCCAATAGCAGAAACCATGGGATGTTTAATGGATCTTAAAAAAGAGGGTAAGATCCGTATGATTGGTACTTCTAATGTAAGTATAGAAGAAATGGCAGAATATATAAAAGCTGGTCAGCTAGATGCTAATCAACCAAGGTATAATTTACTTACAAGAGATATAGAAAAAGATGTAATACCATTTTGTAAGAAAAATAATGTTGGCATAATCTCTTATATGGCCTTAGAACATGGAATATTAACCGGAACAGTTACAATGGACACCAAATACGGAAATGGTGATTGGCGTAGTGACAGCGGATGGGATCCATGGTTCAGTCCAATTAATCGTATAAAGGTTATTAATCTGCTTAATTCCTGGAAAGATCTTACAGAAAAGTATAACTGTACAATGCCACAGCTGGCAATTGCATGGGCTTTTCATCAGGATGGAGCTACTTCTGTACTCTGTGGTGCTCAAAAGGTTAGTGAAATTGTAGAAAATGCAGCCGCAGGAAAGATTAACCTGGAAAACGAAGATTTAATGCGAATGAGAAGAGAAGTAGAAGCAATAGGAGTACCGGAAGAAGAACCTGAGTCTAAGAATTATGAATAAAAAATAATCATATTTTAAATTTAATTTTAAAAAAGCCCTTTATTTCCTCTTTAAAAGGGCTTTTTTTTATCTTCAATACAAGCAAGAAATTTGCTTGAGATGTTCATCTTAAAATCCTCCGCAAGAGGCTAACACTTAGCAATTAGTGAAAATAAATATACATGAATAAAGATAATAATACTAAATAACTTATTTTTTTAACATTGCAAATTGATATTTTATTAATTTTTAATAATATAAATCAAGATCATCCTGTAGCTAATATTTATTCTAGAAGTGATAAAATTATCAGATAGGATTTGCATGACAGTTAAATCAAAATGAAAATATAACTATTATTTAGTCAGTAATGAAATTAATTGTATTTGATTTAGTAATCAGATCAGAAGAATCCTATAAAAAAACAATACTGAACAGATATGTAATGTAAAGATATAGTCGATGGTTGATCCTCAAGTCGTCGCATTCAAAATTATAGATTCAGAGTGTTTTTCTGATATGTATATACTAAAAACTATCCCACAATGGCTCCAGTACTTCTACTGCTTTTTGATAAACAATATATTTTTTATCATATATATCTTTTTTAGTTTTATCAGGCATAATTTTCTTTGTGATTTTTACCATGTTTGCTGATGCCTGCTCAAATGATGAATATTCACCAACTGCTACACTAGAACAGATTGCAGCCCCAAGGGTTCCCAATTCCACAACATTCGTAACTTCAATAGGTATCTGTAATATATCTGCAAATAACTGCATCCATATATTTGAACGAGTTGCCCCTCCTGCAATTCTAATTGCCTTTGGAGAATTTCTGTGTTTAAGGAGTCTCTCTATATGTACTTTATGAGAAAAAACAATGCCTTCAATAATTGCCCGTATAACATGGATCCTCTTATGCCAGGCCGCTAACCCGATAAAACAAGATTTCGAATTAACACCTTCATTTGTTCCATAAAGAAATGGCATAAATACAATATGTGAATCTTCGGGATTAATACTTGCAACTGCATTGTTACAAATTTCATAAACAGACCTGCCTTGTTTTTCTGCAATCTTTTTTTCTTCAATAAGAAATTCATCAACAAACCATTCCAGGTTACTTGCAGATGTTGCACTTGCTTCAGTTATAAGCCAGTAATCTGGTATACAGTATAATGAAGTCATAAAAACTTCTTTTGCAATTAACGGTTTCGGACTAATGTATTGATTTATACTCCATGTTCCGACAATTACACTCAAGTTTTCTTCTGATGTAACTCCTGTTGCAATTGCACAGGCATCAATGTCAAATAAACCTCCTGCAACTGGTGTTCCTGGCTTTAATCCTGTTTCTTTTGCTATAGAATCAGTAATATATCCACATATATCTACAGATTTTTTTATTGGAGGCAGTAAATGTTTATATTTTTCGAGGCCGAAGCTTTTTAAAATAGCTGTATCGTATTTTACTTCATTGTTATTTAATAGACATGTACCGGAAATATCAGTTAATTCCGCATATGCTTCTCCTGTAAAGCAATACCTTATAAAATCCTTGCACATAAATGCCCAATGTGCTCTATCTAATATTTCCGGTTTATTATCCTTAAACCAGCTTAATAAAGCTACAGGCTGCCCTGCCCAGATCGACTGCATAATTTTAGGATGAACTGTATCAAAAGTTCCATCCGAATACCACCTGGAAATATAATCCTGTGCCCGTGCATCTGTAGAATAAATTCCAGGATATACCGCATTACCATTTTCATCTACAAGGTAGAGCCCATTACCATGACCTATTATTGCAAGTGCTATTATATCTTCTGAATCTACACCGGATTCTTTAATAACATTATATATAACAGTAGTATTTGCTTTTAATAATTCTTGCTGATCTCGTTCGGTCCATCCCGGATTTGGAATAATCATTTTTGTTTTAAAACTTGATAATTTGATTACATTACCATTTAAATCATATAATCCAGCTTTAACTGTAGATCCTCCATTATCTATGCCTATAATATATTTTGACATAAATCGGCCTCCTTATATAATTCATCTAAATATTATACTTTTTTTTATATTTAATAAAAAAGATGCCGCACTTCCTCTGCTCCGCTATTGTACAGGAATTTCCTTCGAAATTCATGTACAATTAAATACGAAAAGCCATTACATAAAGTAATGGCTTTATAAAATACTCACTTTAAATCATATTGCTCATAGCTTAAAATTAAATTATGCAAATAATTGTTTATGAGATTCAACAAACCTACCTGCAAACAGGTTCGGACTATTTGAAAATGACTCTGATGTAGTGCCTGCGCAATGGTTTGTAATTGTTACATTATCCAGAGCAAGAATAGGATCATCAGGGGGTGGCGGTTCATTATCAAATACATCCAATCCAGCTCCGGCAATTTTACCATCCTGCAAGGCTTTAACCAATGCTTTTTCATCTATAACACCGGATCTTGAAGTATTTACAACAATAGCAGTTGGTTTTAATAAACTTATCTCTTTTTCACCAATAAGATGATACGATTCTTTTGTTAATCGAAGGTTTAATGTAATCATATCCGCTGTCTTTACTAATGTTTCCAGATCAACAGATTTAGCATCATCTGATACGTCTTTTGCAAACGGATCATAAAAAATTACCTTTGCTCCGAATCCCTTTACAAACCTGCCAACCAGTCTTCCTACATTTCCATAACCAACAACACCAACAGTTTTATCTAATAACTCCGGTATAATATCTTTATTTTTATAATCTTTTCTCCACTGGTTATTTTTTAATGCATAATGGGAACGTGCAATATTTCTCATTTCTGCAAGCAATAATCCAACTGTCATTTCGGCAACAGCACGTGAATTTCTACCTGGTGTATTTATTACTTCAATATTTTTTGAAGCAGCATATTCGCAGTCAACATTTTCAACGCCACCGCGTAATACACCAATATATTTCAGTTTTTTTGCTCTATCTATTAAATCTTTTCCAACAGGAAAAAATTGAAAAATAATCATATCGTATTCTTCAATATCATTTGTAAGATCTGCCGGAGGCTTTACTGCTTCCGGACCTTGTTGCTCAATTATAATATTATCTTCTTGAAGCTCACCAAAAGAAGGATGCTCCCATTCTCTTACGGTTACTTTTGCACCCTTTTGTCTAAGTAATTCAAGCCCCTTGTCCATAACCTTTCCTGGTATAAACAGATCTCCAATTGCAAGTATATTCATATTATCCTCCAAAATGAACTTTTTATCCGTCCATGCTTTTGTAAATATCACATGCCTCTTTTACAGAAACATTTTCATGAATAATTGCCTGTAATGATCTTGCCATAGCAACAGGATTTTTACTCTGCCAAACATTTCTACCAAGATTAATGCCAATAGCACCTTTTTGCATTCCGTCATGAACAAAATCAAATACTTCTTTTTCTGTTTCACATTTTGGCCCGCCGGCTATTACAACAGGAACAGGACAACCATTAGTAACTTTATCAAAATCTTCACACCAGTATGTTTTAACTACATGAGCTCCTAGTTCTGCAGCAATTCTACAGCAAAGTGTAAGGTATCTTGTATCTCTTTTTTCAAGTTCTTTTCCGACTGCTGTAACCGCCATTACCGGGATACCATACTCTTCACAATCATTAACCATCTTTGTAAGATTTGATAAGGTTTGCCTTTCATGTTCACTTCCTATAAATACGGAAATACCAACGGCAGATGCATTTAACCTGATAACCTCTTTAATTGAAGTTGTAAGTTCCTCATTTGACAGAGGTCCGCCAACAATGCTTGTACAGCCGGAAACACGAAGAATAATTGGCAGACTGCCAACGTGGTCCACGCAATTACGCAATACGCCTCTTGTTAAAAAAAGCGCATCACAATACTTTAATAATGGTTTAATTGTTTCTCCAGGTTTTTCTAATTTATTTGTAGGTCCTAAAAAGTAACCATGATCAATCGGCATAAAGAAACATTTTCCATCAGGTTTCATAACATTTGCTAATCGGTTTTTCATTCCCCAATCCATTTTCATTCTCCTTATTTTTTTTTTGAGCCAACAATTATCTTAATATTTTAATCTTTAATTGTTAAATATTAGGATGCTTGCTCATTTATCTGGCATCAGAGTAACAAATTCCATAACATATGTCAATAGATTTTTAGCAAATTTCAATATTAATTTTTATATTATCACAAAAAATAATTTGCATTTAAATATAGATAGAATATACTTTATTCTATTACAGTTTTTAAAATCATTTAAAAATCGAGAATGAAATAATATGAGAAAAATATTATTATCTACAAAAATAAAAACAAGTATAAACAGATTACTCTCATTATAGCAATCTGTTTATACATAATATATTTATTAATATCTACAACTCAAATATTAAATAATATTGTTCTAATTATACTAATGGGAATAGTTATATTATTTTTATTAATTTTATATATATTTTTAAACACCAGTGTATTTAAAAATATTAAAACATATCGGGAAAAATCAAACTTATATTCGGAAAAAATGTAGACCTCACTTTTAGATTTGATATTTCATCAAAAAATACAGAGTCTATGAAAAATAATTCTGAAATTGTAAATAAAATGATAAAAAACATGATGACGATCTTTAATTTAAGTATGGAAAGCCGCGATAATCTTAAATATTTAACCAATATGGCGCAAAAGTATAACTTTTTTGATTTATCTAATTTTAAATCAAGCGATAATCAATCGCTTTTAATATGGAACCTTAAAGAAAAAGAAGTTCCGCCAAGGCCTCCGGATCCGGAGAGTTGTCCTGAATCAGATGCAAAGCACTGGTATGATATAGAAGAAGAAGTTGTTGGAAAATGGCTTAAAACATATGGTGAAAAACTTAATGGAATATTTTTAACAGACAGCTTTAATCCTTTAAAATGCTGCATGAAGGCAATAGAAAAAGCTGATAGGAAAGATATACTTATTTATGTAACAGGTAATAATAAAATCAGCCTGGATTATATGAAAGCAGGTAAAGTACATGCTATTAGATGGGAATCTGCAGAAGCAGACGGTGCCCTTGCTGTTCAAGTTGCTGTTTACTGGTTTAACGGCCTTGAAGTAATACCAATAACATTTTTACCCGGTTTTATAATAATCCCGGATATAGTTGATAATTATTATCCTGCCCAATGGTAAGAACAATGGTAAGAACAATGGTAAGAAGTTGAGCCGGTTGCAGATATATGTACTTATTGTAATATATATATGCTGATTTAAAAATTTTATTTTATTATTTATGGATTGACATTTGTTATAAATTTTGTTACACAGTATATATATGAGGGATCTGCATGATTGCAGAGACCAAAATGAACCTAACATAAAAAGATTTAGGTTTAAAAAAATAAGGAGGAGAAAATGAAAAAACTCATTTTTTTAATGGTTGTATTCTTTTTTGCTAGTAGCTTGATTTTCGCCGGAGGTTCCGGTGATACTACTGAAGAACAGCCTATCAAGATTGCGTATTTTATATCTACGCTGGATAATGTGTTTCATCAAGCACGATTTGCGGCAGCTAAAGAATATGCAATGGAACAATACGGCGCTGAAGTATTTGCTTTTGACGGCCAATCAGATTCTAATGTCATGATCCAAAACATAGACCAGATAATTGCACAGGGTATGGATATGGCTACAATTCAGATTTGGGATCCGGAAGCATCCAAACCTGGTTTAATGGATGCTATAGACATGGGTATTGCAGTTAACATGTTCTTTAGCCCCTTGCTTGACTCTGGTATTGCAACAGTACGTCATGATGAACCTGGTTCATCATTTGATATGGGCAAGGAAATGGCTGAGCAGTGGATAGCAGCTAATCCGGATAAACCTATTGTTATGGTACAGCTTGGCTGGCCAGACCATACAGAAGTAAAATCCGGTCGTACTGATCCATTTGTAGAAGGTGTTTTAAGTGTAGCTCCAGATGCAACTAATCTTGGTTGTCAGGATGCAAGCGGAGGCCCAGATGCTGCAAAACAGATAATAGTTGACCTTGTAACTCAGCGTCCGGAAGTTAACATTATTTATTCCGAAGCATCCAACCTTACTGTTGGAACTATGGCAGGCCTTATTCAGGCAGGTAGAGGTACAATGGACAATGGCGTGCCTACTACAGAAATAGTAGCCAGTGTGGACTTTGACTCTGTTGAGCTGAAAACTTTATATGATCCCAACAGCTCATTAAAGCTTTCCATGGGGCTCCCTCCGAAAGAAACATCATATGTTATAATCGATGCCCTATTTGATACCCTTGACGGTAAGGTTGAACAGATCAGTCAACCTGCTGAAGTAGTATGGATACCTACTTTCACGGTTTCTTACTGGTCAGTGAGACGTAATAAAGCAGTGGATTGGCTTAATGATCAGTTTGGTACAGACATACAATAAAAGAGCTAAAAACTGTAAAATCACAATACTACATGTTAAAGTAAAATAGTATTTGGGAGGAAACTTTATATCAGTTTTCCTCCCATATTTATAAGCATCAAAAAATAACGAATGGAGAACGTAGCTATGAGCGGTTATGTATTGGAAATTAAAAATCTTCAAAAAGACTTCCCCGGAGTTAAGGCTGTTAATGATGTAAGCTTTGGTATAAAGAAAAATACTGTACATTGCCTGGTTGGGGAAAATGGAGCTGGAAAATCTACATTGATAAAAATTATCACAGGTGCAGCTGAGAGGACTAGTGGTACGATTCTTTTAAATGGAAAAGAATATACTGCTCATAACACCAGAGATGCCAGTCTAAAAGGTATAAGCACGGTATTTCAGGAATTGAACGTTGTTGACCAGCTAACTGTAGAAGAGAATCTGACTCTTGGCTCTGAAGATACTTTCATGGGTTTCTTAAGAAAAACTGATAAAATAAAAAAAGCAATTGACATACTCAAAAATCTGGAACCATCAATAAATCCCAGACAGCTGGTTTCCAGTTTGAGTGTAGCAAAAAAGCAAATAATCGAAATAGCCAAAGCGATTGCCATGGAATCGGAAGTCATTATCATGGACGAACCGACTGCCGCCATATCCGAACACGAAATTGAACGGCTTTTTAGAATAATCCGGGGTCTTCGTGATAAGAAAGTTACAGTTATATATATATCCCACAGACTGGACGAAATATTTGAATTAGGTGATTGTGTAACGGTATTGAGAGACGGAGAACATATAAAGACAGAATTGCTTTCTGATGTTAAAGACCGTTCCGAGCTTATAAAAATGATGATAGGCAAGGTTTTGTTCGAGTCATATGTCCCAAAGGAATCCCAGGATGAGCAAATAATGCTTGAAGTAAAAAATCTTAATAATGACAGGCTTAGCAATATTTCATTTAAAGTAAAGCATGGCGAGATAGTAGGATTCTATGGCCTTTTAGGGGCAGGAAAAACAGAGCTGGCACATGCAATATATGGTGTGGACGCATATGAAGGCGAAATAATTTATAATGGGAGAAAGCTTCCTAATTCTACGAATAAAATAATCGAAGCCGGGATAGCACTTGTTCCGGAGGAACGAAGAACACAGGGCCTTTTTACTGTATTAACAATAAGAAAGAACATACCTGTTATGAACATGAAAAAAATATCCAGTTATGGTTTTATGGATTCAGACAAAGAAATAGAAGTCGCAATCGACTATATAAATAAACTCAGGATTGCAACTAATACAATAGAAAAACAGGCTTCAAAACTTTCCGGCGGAAATCAACAGAAGGTGGTTTTCTCTAAATGCCTGTTTGCAGATTCCGATCTGCTTTTACTTGATGAACCTGCACGTGGTATAGATGTTGGGTCAAAAAGTGAAATCTATCATATAATCCGCCAGCTTTCGGAAGAAGGAAAAGCAATAATGATATTTTCATCCGAGTTGCAGGAGGTTCTTAATGTATGCGACAGGATATTTCTTATGTTTGACGGCAAGATTAAGGTAGAAAAGCAAAATGGTCCGGGTATAGACAGGGAAGAAATTCTTCATATAGTTACAGGAGGTAAAGTGGTATGCGATCCAGCTTAGAAGAAAAAAGCACAGTAATAAATAAAATTTCAACAAAGGGAAAGATGAGCAATGAATCATTTATTACTTTGTCAATGTTTGTTGTATTAATTGTAATGATTGGGCTTGCTTCAATATTTGTCAACAACTTTTTTCAGATACAGAATATTATAAACCTAGTTACAAATTTCTGGTACCTCATTGTATTGGGTATAGGTGCTACTTACTTACTGATAACGGGAAACTTTGAATTATCCATAGGTGGAACAGTTGCTATGACAGGTGTGCTGTCTGTTTATTTTTGCCAGGCTGCGAATGTATCTCAATCTGAACTCGCTAATGGCCTTGGTCTTCCATATGGTGTAGCAGTTGCACTTGCCCTGCTTGCAGCTCTAGCTATTGGCGCAATTAATGCACTTTTTGTAACTAAGCTTAAAGTAGCGTCTATTGTAGTAACACTTGGTACCATGTCTCTTTCCCGTGGTATAGCCAAGATAGTAACGCTGGGCGCCCAGCGAAATACAAACCTGCCGGATGTGTTCGGAGCGGTTGGCAACATATTTGTAATTGGCTCGTTAAAGCTAATGATATTTATTATGTTATTTATTGTTATAGTCGCAGTGGTATTAGAAAAGAAGACCGTTTTTGGCAGACGTACATATCTTATAGGCGCCAATATAAAAGCTGCTAAGCTTTCAGGAGTAAAAGTAGAGCAGCATATTACAATACTTTATCTTGTAAGCGCATTTTTGGCAGGTGTAGTAGGTATAATTCTGGCATCAGAGTACATATCCGGGACATCAAGCCGCGTTATGGGAGTAGAATTCGATGCTCTGGTAATAACCCTGCTGGGCGGTACAGCTATAGCAGGAGGATTTGGTTCGGTCATAGGTACAGTCATAGGTGCACTGATACTCGCTGTTATAGCCTCTTCATCAACCGGGCTTTTACTCAGACCCGAGTGGCAATTCATCCTTAAAAGCTTAATTGTGTTTATCGCAATAATGGCCCAGCGTTTTGCACTGCTTAAAAGGAAGTTATAGCAAAATGGAATGGTACTTAAAAATTAAAAAATATTGTCCAGGCTGCAGCCTGCAAATATTATATAGAAGGAAATAAGGTAGGTAGGTAATTATGACGGTACAAAAAAATACGTTGAAACAATTGAAAGGTTCGACAAAAAGGTCATGGCAACATATTATTAAAGGCTCATATATGTATGTTTTGCTGTTTCTTACCATAGTTATACTGAGCGTAGTAAAACTGGGTGATGTGAGAATGTTCGCAAGAGGACATTTTCTGAATTGGGAGGGCAGTATTGTAAACCTTCTTCGGTCGGCAGCTCCTATATTGACCCTTGTTGGCGGATTTACGCTTATTATAATTTCTGGTCAAATTGACCTTTCTGTTGGAAGCGGTTTAACCTTAAATGCAGTTCTATATAGTCTGATGGTACTAAATGGATTTGGATTTGCTTCTTCACTATTAATCACTTTAGCAATTGGAGCCGTACTGGGCTTTATTAATGGTTTTCTAATCGCGAAACTTCGTATTGTAGCCGTTATTGCAACTCTTGTAACTCTGAGCCTGTATAAAGGTATAGCAAGGCTTATTGTTCCTGCAGGTGTATCCGGAATAAAAAGCACTGAATTTCTTAAAATGCCGGAGTGGATAAACGACTATGGAAGAGAAGGCATACTGGCCGGCCTGCCAATGTCCTTTTTTGTGTCGGTAGCAATAATTGCTATACTGGTCATAATAAAGAGAAAAACAATTCTTGGAAAGTATGCCGTAGCTATAGGCGGAAACATGGAAGCTGCTGAATTATCAGGTATTAATGTAGTAAAAATAATGTGGATTTTGTATATAATCGTTGGCGTTCTTGCTGCACTTGCAGGAGTGGCAAGAGCAAGTTATATGTCAATGGGCGATCCTCTAACCGGTGATGGTATGGAGCTTGACTGTCTTATAGCAGCACTTCTAGGCGGAACGGATATCTGGGGAGGAGAAGGCTCTGTAATAAAGGCAGTTGTTGGAGCGATGATAATAGTCTGTATTAATACTGGCTTAATGACAGTAATGCCTCCTTTCTGGTTAATGTTTATAAAGGGTGCTGTACTTGTTGTCACAGTTGCTGTTTATACATTGATAAAGGCAAAGGTTGAAAAACAAACTAAGTAAGTAAGTATTAAGTAAATATAATTAGGGCTGTAAATCAAGCGATAATCAGCCGCTTTTAATATGGAACCTTAAAGAAAAAGAAGTTCCGCCAAGGCCTCCGGATCCGGAGAGTTGTCCTGAATCAGATGCAGGCATTAACCTGATCGATACAGCTCCTTCATATTGTTGGGGTCATAGTGAAGACATTGTTGGAAAAGCAATAAAGGGGCAACGGGATAAAATAATCCTTTCAACAAAATACGGGCTCTGGTGGCATGATGATCGGGGACCTTTATTTTTCGAAATGGAAGGTTACAAAATAAGACGTATTCTTAAACCGGAAACTATTCGTAAGGAACTTGAATTTAGTCTTAAACGGCTGCAAACAGATTATATTGACCTTTATCATACTCATTGGCAATCTCCGGATCCGGAAAATGATCCTATTGCTGATACAATGAATTGTCTTATTAAGTTAAAAGATGAAGGAAAAATCCGGGCCATTGGAGTATCAAATATTAATATCTTACAGTTAAAAGAATATCAGTCTGTTGGAGTGGTTGATACTATACAACCTCGTTATAGTATGCTGGATCGAAAGATTGAAGAAGAACTTATTCCATACTGTCATAATAAAAATGTTAGTTCTCTTGTTTATTCCCCTCTTGAGCAGGGATTATTGACCGGTAAAATTAACATGCAAACCACTTTTACAGAAACAGAGTACAGGAATCAGATCCCTTGGTTTATTCCTGATAAAAGGCAGATGGTTCTGGATATGCTGGCAGGCTGGGAAGATCTAACAAATAAATACAGTTGCAATTTAGCACAACTTGTTATTGCCTGGACTGTTATGCAGCCTGGTATTACATTTGCATTATGCGGAGCTCGTAAACCTGAACATAGCACTCAAAATGCAGCCGCAGGTGATATTAACCTTGAACTGTGTGAGATACAGAAGATGCGTAGTGATGTTGAAGTCCTAGGCCAATCCTGACAAAAGTTTTTTAATTAATTTAAAAAAAATAACTTAAACCCTATAACGAGTAATTTTATTTAAAAACTTTCTTCCTGAATAGTTTTTTCTACATAGATAGTCATATTAGCCGGTTCAAGTATTTCTGTTTGATTACGGTGCTTTAATACTATATCTGCCAGTACAGGTTTATCATAATAACATATCACAGAATCATCATTAATAATTACTGTAGTACCTTTATGTGTATCAATTTCAATTACGAATAACTTACCGCTTTTACCACCTTTTGTTATCTGACTGATTTTTTTTTCTATTTCATTAAATTTTAAACTTATAAGATCTGTTTCTCCATCATCATATTTAACTAATATTTCATACAGTTTTTTCATTTCTTTTTTTCTCATATTATCTTCCGACCTCACTAAAAATATTACATGTTTTTTCCATAAACTCTCCTTTATTATAAAATAAATGATAAAACTTTAAAAGTAATAAAATCAACTAAATTACATATTACTTTTTAAAATTCCTGAACAACAGCAGATGCAGTTTGTTCATCTGTTATTAAAATATCTATTAAATCTGTTTTTAAAGCACCTAAAATTGGGTCCTTTTTTTCTATTCCTGCAACCATACAGATTACTTTACTAATATTTCTTAATTCATCCACAGAAATCCCTATTATACGTTTAGTAATATCATCCTGAATAAAATTACCATTTATATCTATATAGCGTGCACATATATCTCCGACAATATTGTATTTTTTCTCCCATTCCTCTATAGAACCATCCGTAATTATTTCCGATGTAGTATATTCATAAAAACTTGGCTTTGCACCTACAGAAACCAGGGCAATATCTATGGTTTTCCAAAGAGAACGAATATTTTTCATTTCACTACTACTCATATAAAGTCTGCTATCTTCTTGCGAAAAAGGAAAAGCAGGTGCATGAATAAAATTAGGAATAGCATTAATCTTTTCCGCATATTTTCTTACCATTTCATTTATATGAAACACTTTAAAAGTCCTTGTAGTACCTCCTATAAGCGGAACAATTTTTATATTATCAAAATCAATACTTTTCTGGTACTGTGACATAAACTCATAACAGGTTCTTCCCCATGCAATTCCAACTGTCATTCCATTTTCTAATTTATCATCAAATATTTTACATGCACGTTGAGTGACAAGTTGTGTAAGCATTTCCGAGTTTGTTATTGAAGTAGGTACTATAATACAGCTTTCAAGATTAAACCGTTTTAAAAATTCCTTTGCCAGTTTTGTATTATTTGCAAGTGGATTCCTTATATTTACCTCGACAACACCTCTTTCTTTTGCTTCTGTTAATATTAATGAAATAGACGACCTTGATACCTTAATTTCTTTTGCAATCTCTTCCTGTTTCATTCCATACAAATAATACATCTTTGCAACATTAACTAATAGCTGTACATCATATTTATTCTTCACTTGTTACTCCCGTATTTTTCATTTTAATAAAGTATTAAAGCTTTAATTTCTTTATAATTTATTTTAATAGCTTTTAACATAATTTATAAATTATGTTAAAAATATAGTCTTTTAATTTTATTTCTATTACATCACCATAAAAATATATATATTATTAGAATTGCAATAAAATATTTATCATTTTTTTCAATTTAATATTGTACATACTTGACTTTTACCTATTATTTTATTAAAGTGACATTTGTTATCACAATTGTTAATTTAATATTAACAGATATGTATAATAATGTAAAGTGTTAAACAGGTTTTTAAGGAGGAAATTGTGGAAAATGGAAACATAACAGAAAAAGCTCTTGGAATGGTGGAAACACGGGGACTTGTTGCAGCAATTGAGGCTGCAGATGCAATGAGAAAAGTCGCTCATGTGAAACTACTCTGTCAGGAAGAAATTGGCGGTGGCTATATAACAACAATGATTAGAGGTGAAGTCGGTGCTGTAAATTCTGCGATTGATGCAGGTGTTGCAGCTGCAAAAAAAGCAGGAGAGCTTATTTCCGTTCACGTTATTGCAAAACCTCATGAATTGGTTGAAAAGTTCATTTACAATGGACCAACAAAGGTAATACGCCAATTAGTTGATTAACAAAAAAAAGGGGAATAGAACATGGAATTAAGAAGTTATATTTTAATAGATACAATGCAGCCACAATATGCAGCTCTTACTGGTGTGCTTATGCAGGGTGATACTCCTGTGGAAGGTAATGCAGAGTTGTTTGTCGAACTTGCACCGGCCAGCGATCTTTATGAGGTACTTGATGTTGCACTTAAATCTACGGACATAAGACCGGGGCTTCTTCGGGTGGAAAGGGAATTTGGTACTCTGGAAATTCATGGTAACTTTCAGGAAGATGTAATAATAGCCGGACAAAGTATTTTAGACAGATTTAATATGTCGGAAAATGATAGAATTAAACCACAAGTTGTTGGTGCTAAAATTATTACAAATGTTAATCCTTATGAAGCACAGCTTATAAACCGTACTTCCAGAGGAAGTTTATTATTAAAAAGTCAGTCGCTTTGCGTAATTGAAGTAACTCCTTCTGCATATGTGATGCTTGCAGCAAATGAAGCAGAAAAAGCAGCAGATGTAACAATAGTTAATTACACACCCTCTGGAAGATATGGCAGATTACTTATAGCTGGTTCTGAATCCAGTGTAAAAGTAGCGAGAGACGCGGCAGTATTGTCAATTGAAAATCTTTCAGGACGCACAAAGTAACTAAATTAGAAGGAGAAATACCTATGAGAACATTTTATTCTATAAAAGACGTAGAAGATTTAGTTGCAAAAGGAATAAACGAACTTGTAATAGATAATAATACAACGATAACCAATCCGGCAAAAGATCTCTTAAACCGGCTTGGAATTAAAATCATATTTAAGAGAGATAATTCAATTAGAAGTGTTTTAGATTCTTCGAGACCTGTTTTAAATACGGGATCCAATTCGTTTAAACATGTTCGTTCCAGTTCGGGAAGAGTCCCGCTACTGCAACTTGCTCTGGATTACGTTTCAGTTCCTTCTGCATTAGCAATGGCATTACAGGTGCGAGATTTCATAGATATTATTGAAATCGGAACACCATTAATAAAAGTTGCAGGCGTAGAAGGCGTTAAAGCAATGAAAGAAGTGTGTCCGGACAAATTGATACTTGCAGATTTTAAAGCACCTGATGTTGGTGGACTTGAAGCCCAACTGGCATTTGATGCCGGTGCGGATATTATGACAGTAATAGGCGGTGCTGCTATCGCAACTGTAAAAGAAGCTCTAAAAATTGCTAATGACCGCCCGGACA